>Ga0335081_10003658_pt1 | contig 24216 bp, 28 predicted proteins | sample Lox_Sample_35_FD_206713 | JGI IMG/M metagenome (GOLD analysis project Ga0335081, IMG submission 206713) | Soil microbial communities from Loxahatchee National Wildlife Refuge, Florida, United States - Lox_Sample_3.5 | ecosystem: Environmental > Terrestrial > Soil > Wetlands | place: USA...
CGCGACCGCATCGGCCGCTACGGCGTGTGGGCCTTGCTCGTGCTACTCGCGCTCAGCTACGTGGGATCGCTCTTCAGTCCTCCGCCCGGCAACATCAAAGCGCTCGCGATCGGGGGAATAATCTTCGGCTGGTTATTCGTGGCCTTGGCGTGGTGGGCGGATAGGCACAGGGATACCACGTTGCCGGGTGAGGCGTCACCGAGTAAACCGCTGCCGCGTTAGCGCGGTAACCGGCGACGCCTCACCCCATTCCATCGAGCACATCCAGCACCCGCTCCATCTCCTCCACTGTGTTGTAGCAATGGGGCGACAGCCGGATCGCGCCCTCGCGGAGCGAGCAGACGATGTGGCTGCGTTTGACCGCGTGATACGCTTCCGCCGCGCGCTCGGGCGCGAGACAGATGATGGCCGAGCGATGCGCGTCGTGGTCGGCCGAGGCGATGCGAACGCCGTGGTCCCGCGCCCAGCTGATCACCGGCTCGTGCAGCGCTCGTGTGTGCTCGGCGATGTCCCGAACCCCGAGCTCCGCCACCATCCGCACCGAGCTCGTCATTCCATAGAAGTCCTGATAGGGAAGCGTGATCATTTCGAAGCGGCGGGCATCGGAGCGGAAGGTCGGGTTGTACTCGGTGAGCCTCGAGAAATCGTCCGTGCCCTCGAACGCCATCCACCCGGTCACGGCCGGCTCGAGCACGCGAACCAGCTCGCGCCGTACGTACAGAAACCCCGAGCCCCAGGGCGACAGGAGCCACTTCTGCCCACCGCAGGCGAGGAGGTCGACGGGCGTCTCGCGCACGTCGAGCACGCAATTGCCGACGCCCTGAATGGCGTCGACGACGAGAAACGTGCCGTTGGCGCGACAGGCCGCGCCGAGCCGACCCAGGTCCACGCGATACCCGTTTGAGAACTGCACCCACGACACGGCGAGCACGCGCACGCGCGGATCGCCGAGCCGCTCGACGAGATAATCCTCGTCCGGCCAGCCCTCCGGCGTGCACGGGGCAAGCTCCACCTCGATGCCCTGCTTCTTGAGCAGCATCCAGGGATACACGTTTGCCGGAAACTCCCGATCCGAGACGAGCACTACGTCGCCGGCCTTGAGCGGCAGCGCGCGCGCCGCGACGTGCAGCCCGAAGCCGGTATTTGTCGTGAGCGCGATTTCTCCCGTGTCCGCGTTGATGAGCTGCGCCACCGCTTCGCGCGCGCTCTGCAATCCGCCCTGCAAATCGCGGTCGGGCAGCAGATGAGGAGCGGTACGTTTTGCGGTGAATTCGTCGAGCGCGCGACGGGTGCGCTCCGGAATCGGGCCGATCGAGGCGTTGTTCAGATAGACGGTGTCGGCGGTCCAGGGAAATTCCGCGGCGCGCAACGCACGAAAACTCTCGCGCAGGGCGCGGAGACGCGTGGGATGGTAGGCGATTTCGGTCATCGAGTGGCGCGGAAGTAGGAGCAATGACTACGTTACTCGCGAGTTCACCTCGCGGGCAAGCGGTAGTGGATAGCAATACTCGTTTCAGTCTCGTGCTCGGCGGCGGCGGCATGAAGGGCCTGGCGCACATCGGCGTGCTGCAGGCCCTGAGTGAGCGCGGCCTCGCCCCCACCTGCGTGATCGGCACGAGTGTCGGCGCGCTCGTGGGCGCGGCCTGGGCCGCGGGCCATGATCCCGAGGCACTGCGCGACATCGCCGTCAACCTGCGGCGCAAGGACATCTTCGTGGTCGCCCATGGCGACATGGCGTTCAAGCGGATGCGCTCGCCCGCCCTGTTCCGCCGGGAGCCGCTCGATCTCCTGCTGCATAAGCTCGTGGGCGACCTCTCGTTTCGTGAGCTCGAGCGGCCGCTGATCGTGAACACCATCGATCTCAACTCGGGGATGCAGGTGTTTTGGGGACTCGAGGGGCTGGACGACGTGCGCGTCGCCGACGCCGTGTTCGCATCCTGCGCCATGCCCGGCTACCTGCCGCCGCGCGAAATCCGCGGACGGTACTACGTCGACGGCGCCACGATCGACAATCTCCCACTCGCCACCGCGCGGACCATGGACATCGAGGTCGTCATCGCGGTGGACGTCTCGGCGTCGAGCGCGCTCCGGGAAGACACGCAGGAAGAGGGATTCGCGGCGATCTTCTCACGGGCCACGGAAATCGCCATGCAGTCCGCGCTCGAGCTCCGGATGCAACACTGGACCACGCCGCCCGTCTACTTCATGCACCCGCGGGTCGAGCACATCTCACTCTTCTCGTTCGATCACCTGCGGGAGCTGGTCGAGGAGGGGTACCGCGAAGCCGTCGCGGCCCTCGAGCATCCCGAGGATTGGCCGCGCCGCGATTCCGAAGGCGTGTATCCGCGGAGGCAGGTCACCGTTCGCGTCCAACGCGAGCGCTGCATCGGGTGCGGATCGTGTCTCGTGCAGGGTCCGCCGGGGATGTTCGTGCTCGACGCGCAGGGCAAGGCGGTCGTGACGGAGCCAGAGCAGATCTGGTCGCCGATGGATGGCGGATTCATCCGCCACTGCCCGACCTACGCGATCAGCGCGAGACCCACGACCGTTACGCGCGCTCGAGGAGCCGCGAGCTGACCGGATCGATCACCTCGGCCTCGATGGCCCGCAGGTCCTTCATCACTCTGTCCCAGTTGTAGTAGGTCTCGACCGCGCGCCGGCCCGCCTGGCCGATCGTGCGCGCAAGGTTCGGGTTGGCGAGCAGCTCCGTCACGCGCTCGGCGACGGCGGCCGGATCTTCGGGCTCCACCAGGAAACCGGTCTCGCCGTCGCGTACCGCATCGGGCACGCCGCCTGAATTCCCCGCCACGATCGGCAATCCCGACGCCGAAGCTTCGACGAACGAAATCCCGAACCCCTCCACGCCGATCATGTCGGCCCGGCGCGAGACGCCGACGTACGCGGTCGCGAGATTGTAGGCGAGAGGCAGGTCGTCGTCGGTCACTTCGCCGAGCAGTCGCACGCGGTCGGCGACGCCCGTCTTCTGCGCCAGCTTCTCGAGCCGTTCCTTCGCGGGCCCGCTGCCGACCACCAGATATCCGACGTCGGGGGCCAGCTCCATGATGGAGGGCAGCGCCTTGATGACCGTGTCGACGCCCTTGTGCGGCTCAAGCCGCGCCACTGTGATGAGCCAGCGGCGCCCGGCGGGCAGATGGAACCGTTCGCGGGCTTTGGCGCTGTCGCCATTCGGGCGAAACCGAAGCGGATCGGTGCCGAGGTGCAGCACCCGCAGCCTTTGTCCATGCCCGTCGAGTCCCAGCTCACCGAGCACGGTGAGCGCCTGGTCACGCGTCCAGTTGCTGATCGCGATGAGGGCGGTCGCGCCTCCGAGAATCGCCCGGCCCGAGCGGCGCTTGAACGCCGAGTGGTGATACTTGTGCTGTTCGCTCAACAGGTCGGCACCGAAGAGAAACACCGCGTAGGGAATGCCGGTGCGCTCGTGCACCCAGCGGGTGGGATACCCCGCGGGCTTGATGTTCCCGCAATACACGAAACGCGCGTGGTGCTCGCGGGCGAGCTTCGACGCTCGCCGCGACCAGAGCAGGAGCCCCGGCAAGCTTTTCGAGCGCCGGCGGGAAACGGGCAGGCGATCGATGGGACCCGGGAAGTGAGGATCGACTTCGGATGCGTCGGGATCCTGCGGGGTCGAAACAATCAGCTCGCCGGGCGCGAAGCGCCGCGCCAGCTCGCCGTGCAGCCGGGCGATGCCGCCACCCAGCGGCGGGAAGTCGTGCGCGATGAGCAGCCGGACGCGCTCGACGGGAAGGGGCACGCTATATAATAGTCGTCGCGCCGCTCACCGGCCTTATCAGGAGCATCGACGCCATGGCACCACTGCCGCTCACGGTCGTGATACCGACGCTCAATGAAGCAGCCCAGATCGGCGCGGCGCTCGACGCGCTCTTCTGGGTGGACGAGGTCATCGTCGCGGACGGAGGGTCGACCGACGCCACGGTCGAGATCGCGAAGACACACGGCGCCACGGTGCTCCGTGTGCCGGACCGGACGATCGCCGCGCAGCGCAACGCCGCGATCGCCGCGGCGCGAAACGAGTGGGTGCTGGCGCTCGACGCCGACGAACGGGCCAGCGACGCCCTGCGCGAGGAGATCGCCCGGGTGCTCGCCGCTCCCGCGCACGCCGCATATCAGGTCCGGTTCGAGAACATTTACCTCGGCCGGGAACGGCGCCGCGGGCGCTGGGCACGCGACTGGCACGTCCGGCTCTTCCCCCGCACCCGCCGCTTCGTGGAGGATCGAGTTCACGAGCGGCTCGAGCCGGTCGCGAACCCCGGCACGCTCGAGGGCACGATTCGCCACATCCCGTATCGCGACTTGACCCACCACCTCCAGAAGATCGCCGCCTATGCGCGCTGGGGCGCGGAAGATCTGCACGCCCGAGGGAGGCGTGCGACGCTGCTCGACCTCGTTGCCCGCCCCGGCTGGCGCTTCGTCCGTGAGTACGCTCTCTCGGGCAGCTTTCTCGATGGGCGCTTCGGCTTTGTCACGTCGGCGCTGTCGGCGTATTCGGCATTTCTCAAGTACGCCTACCTGTGGGACCTCTCGGAAAAGCCCGCGGCGGCGTGAGACCCCGGATCAGGCTTCCCATCCTGATGTATCATGCCGTGGATCGGATGCCCCCGGGGGCGCGCTCGCCCCGGAATTACGTCCCACCCGGCGATTTCGGCGCGCAGCTCGAGCTGGTTGCGAGTCTCGGATATCAGACGATTTCATTTACGGAATGGCTCGAGTACCGGGAGCACGGGCATCCCATTCCGGCGCGCCCGATCATTCTTACGTTCGATGATGGCTACCGTTCGGTGTGGGAGCACGCCTGGCCGCTGCTGCGTCAGTTCGGGTTCAGCGCGACCGTGTTCCTGATTTCGAGCTTGATCGGGAAAACGAACGCATGGGACAACCCGGGAACCGCCGCGGAGCCGCTGCTCGCGGCATCGGAGATCACGACGATGCGTGACGCGGGAATCCAATTCGAGTCGCACTCGCACACGCATCCCGCATTGACGACGCTTGCACCCGAACGGGTGCTCGCTGACCTTCGCACGTCGCGCGCCGAGCTCGAACGGCTGCTTGGCTTGCCTGTCAGCGTGCTGTGCTATCCCTACGGAAAGCAGAATGCCACCGTGCGGGCGCTGGCGCGCGACGCGGGATTCCAGGCCGGCGTGATCGCCCGGCGCCGGATGAACTCCGTGCGGACGGATCCCTTTCGCCTCACCCGGATTTCGATCGACTATCGCATGACGATCTCGCGGCTGCGCTGGACGCTGATGCGGCTCCGCTGGCTGCACTACGTGTGAGCGCGGCCGCCTCGCTCAGCGTCGTCGTCGCGTCGCAGCAACCGCTTCCGGCCAAAGGCTACGGCGGACCGCAACGGGTCGTGGTGGCGCTGGTTCGTGGGCTCGCGGCCCTGGGACATCGCGTCACCGTGCTCGCTCCCGGCCCGACGCGCGTCCCGGAAGCCGCGGTGGTCGAGGTTCCCGCACGCGAATTCGACGAGCCGCGCCGGCTCGTCCCATACGTCCCCGCCGGGAGCGATATCGTCCACGCGCATTTCGCGCTGGCGCGCGGGTTCGACGCCCTGCCGTTCGTGCAGACAATTCACCGCAACCTGAAGTCGGGGGCGGCGTTGTTTCCGAACACGATCTTCCTCTCGCGCGACCATGCGCGCCGGCACGGCAGCGAGGTGTTCGTCTACAACGGACTCGATCCCGCGGAATACTTCGCGCGCCGGTTTCCCAAGCGGCCGGAGCAGTACGACCTGTTTCTCGGCAAGTTGCACCGGGCCAAGGGCTACCACTGGGCCATCGAAGCCGCCAAGCGGACCGGTCACCGTCTCATCGTGGCCGGCGGCTGGCGGCCGAGTTTCACCGGATCGGTCAAGTACGTGGGAGAGGTGGACGGCTGGACCAAGGCCGCACTGCTCGCCCGCGCGCGCTGCCTGTGGAATCCCGCCGAGTGGGACGAGCCGTTTGGTCTGGTCACCATCGAAGCGTTGCTCTCGGGAACCCCCGTGCTCGGCACACGCCGCGGGGCTCTTCCGGAGCTGATCACGCCCGACGTTGGCGCGCTGTGCGATACCATGGACGAGATGATCGCCGCAGCGGAATCAATTCACACGCGCGAGCCCGCCCAGTGTCGTGCGCATGCCGAACGCCACTTCACCCACCTCGTCATGGCGGCGGAATACGTGCGGATGTACCGGCATCTCCTGGCGCACGGCGACCTGCCCGCCGGCCGGTCCGCGGCAGGCGACTGACCCATGCACGTGGTACTCGCATCGCATTACCGGCTTCCGGTACGGCGCTACGGCGGGACGGAGCGCGTGGTGGTCGCGCTGGCGCGCGGCCTCGCGGCGCAGGGACACCGGGTCACGCTGCTCGCCGCCCCGGGCACGCGGCTCGACGCAGCAACGGTCGTCGAGGTGCCGGCCGAGACGTTGACGAGCGCCGCTACCGATCTCGGTGCGCTGGTGCCCGAGGACGCCGATATCCTGCACACGCACTTCCCGCTGCTGCGTCCGCCGTCGGTGCCGTGCGTGTGGACCGTGCACGGCGAGATGCGGCCCGGAGCCCCGGTGCCGCCGTATGCCATCTTCCTTTCTCATAACCACGCGCGGCGGCACGGCAGTGAAACGTTCGTCTACAACGGCCTCGATCCCGCCGACTTTCTTTATCGCGACGACAAAGACGATTACGACCTGTTTCTCGGCCGGCTGCATCGAGTCAAGGGCTACCGCTGGGCGATCGAGGGCGCGCGGCGGGCGGGACACCGTCTGCTGCTCGTGGGAGGCTGGCGCCCCACCTTTCGGCCTGGAATCAAGTTTCTCGGGAAGGTGGATCAGGAAAAAAAAATCGCGCTCCTGGCCGGCGCTCGCTGTCTCTGGATGCCCGCGCTCTGGGACGAGCAGTTTGGCTTGACGACGATCGAGGCCCTGTTCTCCGGTACGCCCGTGCTCACCACGTATCGCGGGTCGCTGCCGGAACTCGTCACCCCCGAAGTCGGCGCCCTGTGCGCGACCCTCGATGACATGGTCCGAGCCGCAGCGACCATTCACACGCGCAGCTCAGCAGTCTGCCGCGAGCACGCCACACGGTACTTCAGTCACCTCGCGATGGCCGCGGCGTACGTCCGGATGTATCGCGCGCTGCTCGACACGGGCGCGCTCGTCGCCGGTCAGCCGACCCCGTACTACTCAGCGCAGGCTCACGTCCAGTAGCTCGGCGAGCCGAATCGCCCAGGTATGCTCGCGCAGGGCACGCTCGCGCGCACGTGTCGCGAGCGAGCGACGCAACGATTCGTCGTCGAGCAGGGCCCGCGCCCGCTCCCGCAATTCAGCGACGCTGCGATACAGCACGATTTCCCGGTCGGGCGTGAAGTGCCGGCGAATGTCGGCCTTGGCGTCACACAGCTGCGGAGTGCCGACCGCCGCCAGCTCGAACACGCGCATGTTCGCCCCCGTGCCGTAGCGATCGGGGTCCGCACTCCCGAATTGCTGGTGCATGTTGATCCCCACCACCGCGCCCGCCAGCGCGGCCACGAATTTCCTGCCATAGACGGCGCCGGCGGGCCAGCCGGGTCCCCACGTTTCGAGGCCCAGGTCCCGAATGTCCGAAAGCGCGCGCTCCCGGATCGGGTCGCGCGATCCGACGAACCCGAGCGGCGCGTGTCCGTTCGCGTTGGGCAGAAGGGGAGGCGTGAGATACGCGGGATCACAACCGAACGCGAGATAGTACGCCTTGGCGCCCGAGCCGCGGTGCCGGTCGAGGCTCGAGGAGTCATGCGTGAAGAACCAATCATACGCGGGGCTGATTTTCAGTGAGACGTCGATCTCGTGCGGATCGTCGGGAAACCAGCAGGCCCAGCGCGCGCGGGACTGCCGGCGAAGCTGGGCGACGACGTCGCGGGAGAGGTTGCTCCCCTTGAAGACCAGCACGAGGTCGACCGGCCGGCGCAGCATCGCGCCGAGTCTCCGCGGCAGCGGCCTGCGAAGTATCCGCGCGAGCCCTCGCTCGCGCAGCTCGCAGCGCCGCACCTCGCAGCCGAGGGATTCGAGGGCCGAAGCGAGGGCGAGGCCGCTTCTGTGGTAGCGCGTATTGAACGCCGCCGCGAGGATGACACGGAGGCCGTCAAACGCCGTCACTCCCGCGTTGCTTTCACGATCATTGTCTCCCCAAACGCGATGCACGACGTGTGCATCTGCCGCAGAATCTCCTTGTTCCGCTCGCGCTGTGCGGGATCGGATTCCCAGCGGCGCATGGAGAGGCTGGTCGCGAGCAGCGAAACCGGCCACAGCGGCAGATAGAGCCAGCTGATCGGCTTGATGCGATTGGTCGCGATGCGACTCACGCGAAAGCCGTTCCGATGCAGCAGATATCGCAGCGCCGGGAACGACAACAGGTTCACGTGATGCCACGGCGTGGGATCACGTTCATCGAGCGGCACCTTGCCTTTGTTGTGAAATCCGGTGAGCAGATACCGCCAGCGGGAGCGGAGCGCGGTGATGTTGGGAGTCGAAACGATCAGCACACCGTTCGCGGCCAGCACCCGGCGACACTCCCGGACGAAATCGAAGGGTCGTTCCAGGTGCTCGATGCCGTCGATGCACACCAGCGCATCGAACGAGGCGTCGTCGAACGGCAGTGGGGCATTCATGTCGGCGGCGGTGAACTCGGCGGGTGCGAGCGCCGCGCGATTCACGATGTCCGCTCCATGTGCCGCGCGACCCAGCGCGCGCACGCGCTCGAGGAACGCGCCTTCTCCACAGGGGATATCGAGCACCCGCCTCGCCGCGGGCTCACGAGCGAGCAGCCGCGCCACGACCGCATGCGTGTTTCGCGACGTCAGCTCCCGCGCGCGCGGACGCGCGGCGGCGGTCACGGTCATACGAGCACGTAGTTCCGGTATTCGAACAACCGGACGCCGGTGGCCCGCTCGATCCAGTCGGAGAGATAGAACCGGATATCGCCGGGCCTGATCCGCCGGGGGCCGAGCGCGCGTCCGTTGGACCCGCCACTTCGGTCAGCCACCCAGGCGGCCGCGGCCGCGGGGTGCGCGCCGGTAAAGCGGCGCAATCCGGGTGTCCACTCGAGCGCGGGAGCCTGCGCGCGCTGCTCGAGCTTCCCCTGATGCTCCCCGAACAGCGCCTTGGACGCTTCGTGTTTTTGGCGCAGCACTGCCGGAGGCTGGGCCCAGCCGTAATGAAACATCATCGCTCCGGTCACGCGGGCCCGGACCCGGCGCAGGCCCTCCCCGACGCGAAACCCCTGCGCATCGCCAAACGCGCGAATGTCGGACGAGCCCAGCCGCACGACGCGCACTTCGCGGCGATACCAGTGGCGATTCGTGGCCAGGGTGTGGAAATCGCCGTAAAAGTGACGGTAGTCGACGAGCAGGCCCTCGAGCAGAGCGTCTCGGTCCCAGGTGCGAACGCGATCGGCGAGCAGCTCGGCGCCGGTTTCGTGCAGCACTTCGTCAGCCTGGATGTACAGTCCAAAGCGGCCGCGGCACGCGGCCATCGCGCGGTTCGTCTCGCGCGCGAGCGTGGCGCCGCCGCTCGATTCATCCCATACGGTATCGAGGATCCGGATCCGCGAATCGCCGATCCCCGCGATGAGCTCGCGGGTGCCGTCATCCGACCGCCCGACATTCACGACAACTTCGGAGCAGATCGGCAGAATCGAGCGGATGGCGGGAACAATCGGGTAGTCGAGCGTGACGGCGTTGCGCACGATCGTGAACCCGGAGAGCACGCTCACACTTTGAATTGCATGTCGTAGAAGCGCCGGTACAGGCCGCCCGACGCGAACAGGGCCTCGTGCGTCCCCCGCTCGACGATTCGGCCGTCGGCGAGCACCACGATCAGGTCCGCGTGCCGCACCGTCGCCAGGCGGTGGGCGATCACGAGGACGGTGCGGTGCTCCATCAGGCGATCGATGGCTTCCTGTACCAGCCGCTCCGATTCCGTGTCGAGCGCGCTCGTCGCCTCGTCGAGAATGAGAATCGGAGGATCGCGGAGCAGCGCCCGCGCGATCGCGATCCGCTGCCGCTCGCCCCCCGAGAGCCGCGTGCCCCGCTCACCGAGCAGGGTGTCGTAGCCGTTCGGCAGCTGGCGGATGAACTCGTGTGCGTTCGCGGCCCGGGCGGCCGCCTCGACTTGCTCGAGCGAGAAATCCCGGCGCCCGTAGGCGATGTTCGCAAACGCGGTGTCGTTCAAGAGAATCGTTTCCTGAGAAACGATGCCCATGAGCCGGCGCAGGCTGTGCCGCTTGAGCCTCGTGAGCGGCACGCCATCCATGAGAATGGAGCCGCCCGTGGGCTCGTAGAACCGTGGCAGCAGATCGACCAGCGTCGTCTTCCCGGCGCCCGAGGGTCCGACCACCGCGACGATCTGCCCGCGATCGACACACATCTCGATGCCGTCCAGCACGCTTCCCTGACCGTTGTACGAGAACGACACGAGGCGGTATTCGATCGAGCGCTCGAAGTGCGCGTCGCTCTCGTCGGGCCGATCGCCTTCGCCACCGGGGAGGTCCAGTACATCGAACACGCGGTCGGCGGCCGCGAGGGCGCCGGCCATGACGGTGGGATAATTCGCGACCGACTTGACGGGCGACATGAGCCGGAGCGCCAGGGCCACGAACGCGATCAGCACTTCCGGCCTGAGCGTCCCGTGGGAGCCGAGGGCGAGCTCCGTGCCGATCGAAAAAATCACGAGGACGACGATCCCGGCGAACACTTCGCTCACCGGGCTCGTGACGAGCGCGTAGCGCTGGGCGCGCAGCACGCTCTTGCGGCAGCGATCCGCGAGACGGCGAAACCGCTCGGACTCGAACGACTCGGCCACGTACGCGCGCACCAGCTTGACGGACGACACCATCTCACTCACGAGACTCGTCAGCTCGCCGCGTTCTTCGGCCAGATCACGGGAGCGCCGCCGTACTTTGCCGATGAGCGGCTTGACGATTGCCGCGAGCAGCGGCGCCGAGATGAGCGCGATGAGCGTGAGCTGCCAGGAGAGGCTGAAGAGAATGGCGACATACACGAGCATGAGGCTCACGTTCTGCAGCAGCGATGCGAGCGCCGCCGTGATCGCGCTCTTGACCTGATCCGTATCGGTCACGAGCCGGGCCAGCACCTGGCCCCCGCGGGTCCGCTGGAAGTAGCCGAGTGGCAAGGTCTGCAGGTGATCGAACAGCCGGACGCGCAGGTCTCGCACGACCCCTTCCTGAATGGCCACGCTGGCCACGGCGGCGCCGTAGCTCAGCAGGTTCTTCAAGATCAGCGCGATGACGAGCACGACCACCACATTGCGCAGCGCCGCGTGCGGCGAGCCGCCGCCCGCGATCAGCGGCCCCGCCGCGAAATCGAGGACGTGTTCCACCATCGACCCCGCGCCCTGAAACGCCTGCTGCCCGAACAGCGCGCGCAGGAACGGGATCAGGAGCACGAACGTCGCGCCGTCCAGGACGGACGCGAGCAGCGTCGCGATGATGTTGAGAACGAAGAGGGGCGTGTAGGGACGGAGCAACCGGAGCAGCTTGGCCCCACGCCGCGGCTTGTCCATCTAGCTCACCCGGGCGCTGCCGCGGGGTGTCAGCAGCACCACCGGCAAGATCATTTCTTCCGGCGTCGCGCCGCCGTGCAGAAACGAGCCGCGATACCGCGCCTGGTATTCCCTGAGCTTGGTGGGATACACGAAGAATCGGTCCGCGGTCGCGATCAGGAGTCGTACGCCGAGCGGCATGGGGGGCAGGCCGAACGCCCGGGGATCGGACACGGTGATCGCGGCTTCGGAGTCCTCGACGCGCAGGTCTTCGCCGAATTTGTAGCGGAGGTTGGCGCTCGCATCGCGCTTCGCGAACACGGTCGCCGGCGTGGCGCAATGAATCGACCCGTGATCGGTCGTGAGCAGCACGGACACGCCGCGGCGCTCGGCTTCCTGCAGCGCCGCGAGCACCGGGGAGCGCTCGAACCAGGTGCGCGTGAGACTGCGCAGCGCGGCATCATCCCGCGCGACTTCATATAGAATGGCGCTCTCCGAGCGTCCGTGGGTGAGCTGGTCGATGAAGTTGAACACCAGCGCCGTCACGCCCTCCTGGGCGAGATGCGCGGGCAGCCGCCGCAGCAGCTCCGCCCCATCGACGGAGCTGAACAGCTTCTCGTAGCGGACCGGCACCGGTCGGCCGACGAGCTCGGCCAGCTGCTCAGACAGGAGCTCGTCTTCGTGCGCGTTGAGACTCGCCTCGTCCGACGCCTGGCCCCACCAGGCGGGATGCCGCGCCGCCAGCTCCAGCGGAAACAGTCCGCTGAAAATTGCGTTGCGGGCGAACGGCGTGGCCGTGGGTAGAATGCTGAAGTAGTGCGACTCCTCGATTTCAAACAGCGGCGACACGAGCTCTCGCAACACCTCCCATTGATCGAGCCGCAGGCAGTCGATCACGAGCAGCAGCATCCGCCCGCGTGTCTTGAAGGCGGGCACGAGAAACTCGGCGCCGACGTCCACGGACAAGGGCGGCCGATCGGCGTCCGGATTCGCAAGCCAGCGGGGATAGTTCCGGGCAACGTAGGTCGCGAAGTCCTTGCGGAGGCTGTGCTGCAACGTGCGGAGCGCCTCGGAGAGGCCGGGCTCCTGCGCGGCGGCGAGCCGCACATCCCATTGCACCAACTCGACCACGAGCTCGATCCACTCGCGCCAGCCGAGGTTCGCGCCGCGCCGGCCTTCGAGCTCGCGGAAGCGCGACACGAAATCGCGTGCGAGCCGCTGCTGGCGGATCCGGTCGCCCTCGAGCAGCCGGGTCACCACTGACAGGACTTGCCGCGGGTGCACCGGCTTCACGAGATAGTCCGCGACGTCGAATCCGATCGCCTCGCGCAGGGTGCCCTGGTCTTCGCTCTTCGTGACCATCACGACCGGCATCGACGGATCAATGGCGCGAATCTCGGCGAGCAGCTCGAGTCCGCGGCGGCCGGGCATCTGTTCGTCGAGCAGCACGACGCTGTACGGCTGGCGGCGCAACAGCGCGAGCGCGTCGTCACCGTGTGCGGCCTGCTCGATCGCAAACCCTTGCTCTTCGAGGAATCGCCGGTGGGCTACGAGACTCTCGATCTCATCATCGACCCAGAGTATGCTCTTGGGACGAGGCATCGCCGTAACCTAATTCCGACTGGCGAACCCGGGCAACGCAAGGCTAACATTGCCCGCGTGTTGTGTATCCTGTTCGTGCGGTTCAGCTCCATCGGCGACATCCTGCTCACTACGCCGCTCCTGCGCGCCATCGCGCACCGGCATCCCAATGCCCGGCTGGTCTACGTCACGAAACGAGGGATGGCGCCGCTCGTCTCCGAGAATCCCCACGTCTCGCAGGTGCTGGCGCTCGAGCCGAACGAGTCGCTGGGCGAGTTTGCCCGCCGGGTCCGGACGCAGGGACCCACCCCCACCCACGGGCTCGACTTGCACGGCAGCCTGCGGAGCGCGGTGCTGCGGCTGCTGGTGCGATGCCGCTGGAGTGGCTACGGCAAGCGCAAACTGGCACGCTCGACCCTGATCTCCGTCGGCGTCGATCTGTATGGCACGCACGCACGCGAGCCCGTGGCGGAGCGATACTTCGAGGCTGCCCGGCATCTCGACGTGCACCCGGATGGCGGGCCGCCCGAGTTTCATCTGGCACTCGGCGCGCGGGACCGCGTGGCCCAGTGGCTCGCCGAACGCGATCTCGAAACCCGATCCCTCGCCGCGCTGGCACCGGGCGCCGCCCACGCAACGAAACGCTGGCCCGTGGCGCACTGGATCGCGCTGGCGGAGGAGCTGCGACGGGCGGGCTTCACGCCCGTGATCGTCGGCGGGTCGGACGATCGCGGTGCCGCGCAGCAGCTCGCGGCCGCGGGCGCCCCCGATTCGAGCGCGGGCGAGTTCTCCTTGCAGGAGACGGGCGCGCTGATCGAGCGCGCCCGTGTCCTCGTGTCGGGCGACACGGGGGTCATGCACATGGCCACGGGCGTGGGCACACCGGTAGTGGCGCTGTTTGGCCCAACCGTGGAACGGTTCGGCTTCTTCCCGTACCGCTCGTCGTCGGCCGTGCTGCAATGCGACCTCGGCTGCCGACCGTGCTCCGCGAGCGGCACCGCCGCATGCCCGCTGGATCATCATCGCTGCATGACGGATCTCGAGCCGGCGATGGTGGCGCGAGCGGTGGAACGGCTGGTCGCATGATCGAAGCGACGACGCCAGCCGAGGATCGCCTGATCGAGCTGATCACCGCGGCGGCCCGGGGGCCGAAGCGCGATGGGTTGTTCGCGCTCTGGCTCGTCGTTCGCGCGGCCGAGGGCGTGCTTGGCAGGGCCCCACTCGACGCGCGCAACCACCGGCGGCGGCTGCAGGCGCTCGACAGCCGGATGGCGACGCTCACGATCCCCCCGCCGCTGCGTCGGGCGCTCAACGCGGCGCGGATCCAGCTCGAGCCCGCCACTCGAGAGTGCGCGGTCGTGGTACTCTCGCAGCTCGTGGCGCCGGCGCGGGATGTCCTGGGAGCCGATGCGGCGGACGCGGTGGCGCTGGCGGCGCGGAACGCAAGAGAGAAGGCGGCGTGAGAACGAAAGGCGTCAAGAAAGAAACGACAAGAAAAATCGTCGAGGTGAACCTGTGATCACTATGCGACTGTCTACCGCCTTGCTCCTCCTACTCGCGTCGTGCCAGTCTGTGGAGCGCGTGCCGCGCGAGCGACTCACGGCGACGCAGCCGCTCCCGAAGGTCTGGTTGACCATGCCGGATCATTCGACAGTCGAGATCGTTTCGCCCGAACTGCACGGCGACACACTGATCGGACTCGTGGGCGGCGTCCGCGAGCATTTCATCCTGACACCTGAAGGCGTGCTGACCATCCGCAAAGCCGCTCCCGGAAAAACAGCCGTCCTGGCGGTGGGAATGATCGGCGCGATGGGGTTGATGGAGTATGAGATGATGAAGGGCGACGACGCATCGATACCGCAATAGGTCTTGAATTCCGCTTGAGGTCTCGCGGTTACCGATGAGCGTGCACCGCCGCCGCCTGCCGCTGACCGCCGTCGCGCTGACGCTGTCGTGCTGCACGACTTGGCGCCCTGTCCCTCTCGAGCCGAGTAAATTCACGCCCCAGCATCACGCCGAGCACTATGCCGTCAAAGTCACCGATGGATCAATTATCACGATCGACGATCCGGTGATTGTAGGCGACAGTCTCGTAGGGCACGTGCCGCCCCACTTCGAGTCCCTGCCCGCGCATCCCGACTCCACGAAGCGCTTGGCAATCGCCCTCGCCGACGTACGCGCGATCAGAGTCCCGGACGGACCGAAGACCGCGTTTCTGGTCACCGGCGTGGCGGTGACCGTCATCTGCCTCTACACATTCGGGAACTGGTTCACCAAGGTCAACGAGAATTGACCAGCGGCCGCATCGTTCGCAATAATAGGCCGTGACCTCCCGACGACTCCCCAAGCCCCCTTCGCCCGAGTCGCTGGTCGAGCGTGTCGACCAGCAACGTCCCGGCGAGATCACCGGCGACACGATTCCCACGGGCTTCCCGTCCGTCGACAGGCTGCTCGGCGGCGGGGTGCGGCGCCGCGACTTGATCGTGCTGGGCGGCGATGTCGGCTCCGGCAAGTCGGCGCTGGCGCTGGGCATCGCATTGCGCGTGGCGCAGCAAGGCCAGGGCGTCGCCTACGTTTCAGGCGAAATGGACGAAGAGCGGCTGATCGAGCGGGCACTCGCGATCGAGGGCCGGGTGGCGGTGGACGAGTTGCGGAGCGCGACGTTGAACGAGCAGGCGCGCGCCGGCGTCGGAGCGGCAGCCGTGCGGCTCAGGGGACTGCCGCTGCACGTCGTGCCGCTCGCCGCCACCGATCTCGAGGCTGTTGCCGAGCGGCTGTCCGCGATCCGGCAGCTCTCGCTCGTCGTGATGGATTATCTGCAGCTCGTGCCCGCTCCGCGCGACATTTCGCGACAGACGCAGGATGAGGACACGGCGCTCATCCTCCGCCGCCTGAAGGCGATGGCGCTCGAGCGGCAGGTCGCGTTGCTCGTGATTTCCCAGCTGCCGCGATTCGGCGCCGACCGCGAGAACCGCCGGCCCACGCTCGACGACTTCGGGCATCTGGGCGCGGTCAAGCAGCATGCCGATGTCGTGCTCGCGGTGTTTCGCGAGGACATGTACAACCCGAAGAGCGGTGTGGATGGGGCGACCGAACTGCTGGTGGCGAAAAACCGGAATGGACCGACCGGGTTCGTCGACCTGTACTTCTATCAGCGCTGGATGCGGTTTGAGGACATGCTCGACCCCGATCGCTGAGCCGCGGTCCCTGTGGTGTCCTTCGGCAGCTCCGCGCCGATCAGGGTATATCGCGTCGCCGTTGGCCCGTCGGGCTTGAGCATGATCCACAGCGGCCGCCGGCCCTTTTCCGCGTAGATCGTCATGCTTGCGTCCGTTCCCGTCGCATCGTTCTGCAGATCCCAGCCGTTCAGCCGTAGCACCTGATGATACCATTCCGCGACCTTCGGCGCCGGCGCCGGCGCGGTCAGCGTGACCTGAGCCGCATCGGTTCCCGTCGCGATGTTGACGAGCGTGGAACGGGGGTATGCCAGCAGACCTTCCATCAGCCGCGCCGCGAACTGTCGCTCTTTCGTTTGTTCCGCGGGACGATCGCACGAAAGACACATAGCGAGCAGCACGAGGGGCAACGAGCGCGGCATGGAATCGCAATGCTAGCTGTGGCGTGGAGACCGGGTCAAGCTATACTATGACACGTTACCCGACGCCACGACGCCAAGTTGCACGAATTCGCGTGGCGTCGTGGCAACGTGGCGTCGTGCAACGCCTTTCTGGAGTCGTTTATGGCCGGTCATAGCAAATGGAAGCAGATCAAGCGCAAGAAGGCGGTCACCGACGCCCGGCGCGGGGCGGCATTCACCAAGCTGATTCGCGAAATCACCATAGCGGCGCGGGCGGGCGGCGGCGATCCCGCCGGTAACCCCCGGCTCCGCACCGCCATCGAGGCGGCGCGGGCCGAGAACATGCCGTTCGAGAACATCGATCGCGCCATCAAGAAGGGCACTGGTGAGCTCGAGGGCGTGCAGTACGAGGAAGTCACCTATGAAGGGTATGGCCCGGGTGGCGCGGCGATCCTGATCGAGGCCACCACCGATAATTCGACCCGTACCGTCGCCGAGATCCGCCACATCTTCACGCGCCACGGCGGCAATCTGGGGGCGTCGAACTCCGTGGCCTGGATGTTCGATCGCAAGGCTCAGATCACGGTCGACGCGACCACCGCGAACGAAGACGCGACGCTCGAGGCCGCGCTCGACGCCGGGGCCGAGGACGTCGTCCGGGACGGCGACACACTGCTCATCACGGCGCCACCTGCCCTGCTCCACTCGGTCCAGGATCGGCTCAAGGCCGCGAAGATTCCGGTGCAGAGCGCGGAAATCGCGATGCTTCCGAAGAGCAGCGTCCGTGTGGAAGGCAAGGAAGCGGCGAATTTGCTGCGTCTGGTGGAGGCGCTGGAAGAGCTCGACGACGTGGCCAAGGTCAACTCGAACTTCGACGTCGACGCCGAGGCGATGGCTGCGGTCACCGGATGACGTGAGGGTGCTGGGGGTAGACCCGGGCACTCAGGTCACGGGCTACGGCGTGGTCGACGTCGCCGCCCCCCTCGGGAGACTCGTCGAATGCGGCACGATTGCGCTGGACCGCCGCGACCCTCTGGCCAAGCGGCTGCGGACGTTGCACGACGGCATTGCCGCCCTCATTGCCCGCCACCACCCGGATTCGCTGGCCCTTGAAGACGCGTTTTACCACAAGAACGTGCGGACCGCGCTCGTCCTGGGGCATGCCCGAGGCGTCGTCATGCTCGCCGCCGCGCGCGCCGATCTCGACGTGTTCGAATATCCTCCGGCCACGATCAAGCGGACCGTGGGCGGCGCGGGAGCGGCCCGGAAAGAACAGGTGGCCACGATGGTGGCGCGGCTGCTCCAGCTGTCTCGCGCACCCGAACCCTCCGACGCCGCGGACGGGGTCGCCGTGGCGCTCACGCATATTCTGCGGGCGTGATTGCCGAAGTTCGTGGCCGCCTCGCGGCGAAACACGGAGACCGAATCCTCGTGCAGACACCAGGCGGGGTGGGCTACGAGATTGTGGTGCCCTTGGGCGTGATGGAACGACTCCCCGCGGTGGGCGCGGACGTGACGGTCTCGACCGAGCTCGTGGTGCGCGAGGACGGCTGGTCGCTCTACGGGTTCTCGGATGCTACCGAGCGGCAGTTTTTCCAGCGCCTGACCAGTGTCTCCGGGGTGGGACCGCGTCTCGCGGTGTCGCTCATGTCGGCCCTGGGCGTCACTCGCGCGGCGCGCGCCATCTTGGACCGCGACATTGCCGTGCTATCGTCAGTCTCGGGAATTGGGAAGAAAACGGCCGAACGGCTGGTCCTCGAGCTCGCGGAAAAGGTGCGCGATTTCACGACAGCCCCCGAGCCGTTGAGCGGCGCCGCGGGCACCGCACGCAAGGCGCTCGAGGGGCTGGGCTACAGCGCGGCGGAGGCCGACCGCGCGGTGCGCGAAGCCGTCGCGGTGCACGGGAACGGCGACACGGCCGATGCGCTCGTGCGGCGGGCCCTCGTGATTCTGGCGCAAACGTGATCACCGCCGAGACCGCGGAGTGGAATTGCACGCGCTGCGGCGCCACGAACCGCAAGCTCGTTCCCGAGGGCACGCGGCGCACTGAGGATGTCTGCGTGACGTGTCACACACCGCACGTGGTGGAGCTCGATTCGCGGCCGGTTCGCTGGAAAGCGCGGGCGCTGGCGTGACGCGACCGCGATCCGAGATCACCACCCCGGGTCCCCTGGGCGACGAAGCATCGGCCGACACGGCACTGCGTCCATCGGGGCTCGACGAGTTCGTGGGCCAGGCGAAGGTGAAGGACTCGCTCCAGATCGCAATCGATGCCGCGAAACGGCGGGGCGAGCCCCTCGACCACACGTTGTTCTTCGGCCCCCCGGGACTGGGCAAGACCACGCTCGCCCTGCTGATGGCGCGGGAGCTGGGCGTGAGCATCCGCACGACGTCGGGACCGGTGCTCGAGCGCCCCGGCGATCTGCTCGGCCTGCTGACCGCGCTCAAGCGGGGCGATATCCTCTTCATCGACGAGGTGCACCGGCTCAGACCGGCGCTCGAGGAGTTTCTCTATCCGGCCATGGAGGAATTCCATGTCGACGTCCGCGTCAGCGACGGCCCGCGAGGGCAGACCCTGCCCTTGAGTCTCGAGCGATTCACGCTCATTGGCGCGACCACGCGGTTCGGCCTGCTCACCGCTCCCATGCGCGCCCGCTTCGGGCTCGTGGAGCGGCTGCATTACTATCCGCCCGATGATCTCGCGCGGATCCTCAGCCGTTCGGCGCGGATCCTGGGCATCGCGATGGATCCGGCCGGCACGACGGAGATCGCGCGCCGCAGCCGCGGCACGCCGCGGGTGGCCAACCGGCTGCTCCGCCGGGTGCGCGACTACGCTGAGGTGCGCGCCGACGGAGCGATTACCGCCCGAGTGGCCGCCGAAGCGCTCAAACGACTCGATGTCGACGAGTTCGGACTCGACGACATGGATGCCCGCATTCTCAAGGCGATCATTGAGCAGTTCGACGGCGGCCCCGTGGGTGTGGCCACGGTCGCCGCGGCGGTCGGCGAAGACCCGGAAACGCTGGAAGAGGTGTACGAGCCGTTCCTGATGCAGCAGGGATTTCTGACTCGCACGCCCCGGGGCCGCTGTGCCACGGGAGCGGCCTACCGGCACTTCGGCTTCACCCCGCCGCGGAAGAGTGAGCAGCAGACGATCTTTGACGGATAACGCGGAACAGCAGAGTACGCGTCCGTCGGTCTTCCAGCATGGGATCTCCATTTAGGTTCCGCGCTCCGATTTCCGCGTTCCGCGTTCGATGAAACTCTCCGATTTTTCTTACGAGCTCCCCCGCTCCCAGATCGCCCAGTTCCCGCTGGCGGACCGCGCCGCGAGCCGGCTCCTCATCCTCGAGCGCGACACGGGGGCGATGCGCCATGGCGTGTTTTCCGATTTCGCGTCGCTCGTCGAGCCGAGGGACGTGGTGGTGCTCAATACGTCGCGCGTCATTCCCGCGCGACTGCGCGGAACCCGGAAGGCCGGAGACGGGAGTGGTGAGCGGGATAGCGAGCTACTGCTCGTGCGGGAGACGGCCGACGGAACCTGGCTGGCGCTGGGGCATCCGGGAGGCAAGCTCAAACCGGGACGGCGCGTCACGTTCGGAGGCGATGCGGCGGCGGAAATCGTCGAAGTGCTGGGCGGCGGCCTGCGGCGCATCCGCTTCGTCGGCTCGCTCGACGCGCGGCGCACGCTCGAGAAGTACGGCGAAGTGCCGCTCCCGCCGTATATCCGCCGACCGCCAAACCGCGAAGACCGGGAGCGCTACCAAACGGTGTACGCGACTCGCGAAGGAAGTGTCGCGGCACCCACGGCCGGCCTGCACTTTACCCCGGAGCTCTTGAGCGGACTGCAAGCGCGCGGCACCGCTCTGGCCCGCATCGATCTGCACGTGGGTCCGGGAACGTTCAAACCTGTCGAGCACGACGAGCTCAGCCATCATGTGATGCACGCCGAGGCCTATGAGGTGTCAGGAGAAAGCGCGCACACGATCAACGAACGGCGCGCACGCGGCGGGCGGATCTGGGCAGTCGGGACAACTACGGTGCGCACGCTCGAAACCGTTGCCACCCCTGACGGCGTGGTCCATCCACGCAGCGGCGAAACCGCGCTGTTCATTCATCCCCCGTATACGTTCCACGCCGTGGATGCCCTGGTCAGCAACTTTCATCTTCCCGGTTCGACGCTCCTCATGCTCGTGTGCGCGTTCGGCGGGTACGAGCGCGTGATGCACGCCTACCGCGCAGCGGTCGAGCTGGGGTACCGGTTCTATTCGTACGGCGATGCGATGGCGATCCTCTAAACGCCCATGTTCGCCTTCACCCTCCATGCCACCGACGGCCCGGCTCGCGCCGCGACCCTCGAGCTTCCCCACGGTCCCGTCGAGACGCCGCTATTCATGCCGGTGGGAACGTACGGCAGCGTGCGAACGCTCTCGCCCGCCGATCTCCGTTCCGCGGGCGCGACACTCGTGCTGGCGAACACCTACCACCTGCACGTGCGGCCGGGCGAAGACGTCGTTCGGGGTCTCGGTGGCTTGCATCGCTTCATGGCGTGGGACCGGCCGCTGCTCACGGATTCGGGCGGGTTTCAGGTGTTTTCGCTCGAGGCCTTCCGCCGCGTGTCGGAAGACGGGGTCGAGTTTCAGAGTCATGTCGATGGCAGCCGGCGGAGTCTGTCGCCCGAGCGGGCCACGGAAATCCAGTGGGCGCTCGGCGCCGATATCGCCATGGCGTTCGATCATGTGGTGCCGGGCGGCGCGGACGAGGCGGTGTCGCGTGACGCGATGGAGCGGACAATCCGATGGTTGCAGCGGTGCAAGACACGGCACGGGGAATTGGCGGAGGGGCGTATCGACCAGACTCTCTGGCCGATTCTCCAGGGGGGAACCCATCTGCAACTGCGCTTGGAAGCCCTCGAGCGCACCCTCAGCCTCGGCCCCTGGACCGGACTCGCGGTCGGCGGCCTCTCGGTGGGAGAGCCGAAGCCCGTGATGTACCGCGTGCTCGAGCAGCTCCAGCCCCGAGTTCCCCAGGCCATGCCCCGTTATCTTATGGGGGTGGGATTTCCGGGCGATCTGGTGGCGGCGGTAGAGCGGGGGGCGGATCTGTTCGACTGCGTCGCCCCCACCCGTAACGGTCGCAATGGCTCCGCGTTCACACCGGACGGACCGGTAAACATCCGCAACGCCGAGCATCGCACCAATCCCGAACCCCTTGACCCAACGTGTGATTGTGAAACCTGCACGACCTATTCGCGCGGCTATCTCCGTCATCTCTTCATGGCCGAAGAGCTGCTCGGGCTGCGGTTGCTTTCGCTGCACAACGTGCGCTACTTGACCCGGCTCGCCGCCGAGATGCGCTCGGCCATCATCGCGGGAACCTTCACGCGGTGGGCGGATGATTGGCGCCGCCGCTACACCTTTTCGGGACAATCCTGACCATGCCTCGCTTGCTCGCTTCGCTCTTCGCCCCCTCCGGCCAGTCAGGGAGCGGCGGCGTGCTCGTGTTCGCGGTGCAGATCGGGCTGTTCATCGCGATCTTCTATTTCCTGCTGATCCGGCCGCAGCGCCGGCAGCAAGACGAGCACAAGAAGCTGCTCGCCTCGCTGCAGAAGGGCGATCAGGTCGTTACCTCGGGCGGGATCATCGGTGAGGTGATTCACATGAAGGACAACGAAGTGACGATCCGGTCCGGCGAATCGCGCCTCGTCGTCATGCGCTCGAACGTGTCGAACGTTCTCAAGCGTCCCCAGACGGTGGAATCGAAACAGGGATGACGGTCCGCACGCTTCATCTGCTCGGTTCGCCGATCTTGCGCCAGCAGGCCCGGCCGGTCGCGAGCGTGGACGACGACATCCGCCAGCTGGTGGACGACCTGTTCGAGACCATGCGGGCAGCGCGCGGCGTGGGGCTCGCCGCACCGCAAGTGGGCGTCAGCCGGCGCATCGCCGTGGTCGACATCGGCGAAGAGGGGCCTCCACCGCTGGTACTGATCAATCCCCGGATCGTCGAATCGAGCAGGGACGTCGACACCTCCGAAGAGGGCTGTCTTTCCATCCCCGATATCTTTGGAGACGTGGAGCGGCCCGTGTCGATTGTCCTCGAGGCTCTCGATCGGGACGGCAAGTCCTACCGCACCGCGCTGTCGGGATTCAAGGCGCGCGCGGCGCAACATGAAATCGATCACCTGGACGGCATCCTCTTTCTCGACCGCCTGAGCGCGGTCAAGCGAGGGCTCTTGCTGGCGAAATGGAAGCGCGGGCGCAAGGGAAAGTCAGGATATCTCAAGGAGGTCACACCCGAACCGGCGGGCGAGCTGTAGCATGCGCGTCGTGTTCTTTGGGAGCCCGGAATTCGCCGTTCCGTCGCTGGAGGCGCTGCTCGGAGAAGGATTCGAGGTGCTCGCCGTAGTCTCGCAACCGGACCGCCCACACGGACGATCCTGGTCGCAGCCGGTCGCGCCGCCCGTCAAGCGCGCCGCCCAGGAAGAGGACGTTCCCGTGCTGCAACCCGAGCGGCCCACTGACCCTGCGTTCGTCTCGCGGCTCGCGGAGCTCGCTCCCGACATCGGCGTGGTCGTCGCGTACGGGCACATCCTGAAACCCGAGTTGCTGGCGATCCCTCGCCTCGGCATGGTGAATCTTCACCCTTCCCTGCTGCCCAAGCTGCGGGGCGCCGCCCCAATCGAGTGGGCAATCATCAACGGCCTCGATCAGACCGGCGTCAGCATCATGCAGATGGATGCGGGGATGGACTCGGGGCCGGTCCTGCATCAGATCGCTGAGCCGCTGCCTGCAGACATCACAGGGGGAGAGCTCGCGGCGCATCTCTCGGAAATCGGCGCCGAGGCCATGGTCGAAGCACTCTCGCTGCTCGCGCAAGGGACGCTCACGCCGCGCCGTCAGATCGACGCCGATGCGACCTACGCGCCCAAGCTCAGCCGCGACGGCGCACGCGTCAACTGGTCGGGCCCGCCGCTCCAAATCGAGCGACTAATTCGTGCGCTCGACCCCAGGCCCGGAGCCTGGACGGAGCTGAACGGCCGAGCCGTGAAAGTGTTTGGGCCCGGGTCGTCGGCGGACGGGCGCACGGGCAAACGGGCGGACGGAGCGGCTGGCACGGTGCTCGAGGCCGGTGAGCGACTCGTGGTCGCCACCGGAGCAGGGCCACTCGCGATCGAGGAAGTCCAACCCGAAGGCAAGGCGCGCATGCTGGCGGTCGAGTGGGTTCGCGGACGCGGCGTGGAGGCCGGGCAACGGTTTCAGTAAGACCGCCGCTGCCGCGTCTGCACGCCATCACCGACGACCGGATCGCGCGGCGTCCCGATCTCCATCGTCTCGCCCAGACCATCGCGACCGCCGGGGGGCAACACGTCGCGCTCCACGTCCGCGCCCCAGGGGTCCCGGGACTCGACCTGTATCGCATGGCGCGCGACTTCGCCGAGCTGTCCCCTGCGTCGCTGTTCGTGAACGATCGGCTCGATATCGCGCTCGCCTGCGGCGCGG
>Ga0335081_10003659_pt1 | contig 24214 bp, 22 predicted proteins | sample Lox_Sample_35_FD_206713 | JGI IMG/M metagenome (GOLD analysis project Ga0335081, IMG submission 206713) | Soil microbial communities from Loxahatchee National Wildlife Refuge, Florida, United States - Lox_Sample_3.5 | ecosystem: Environmental > Terrestrial > Soil > Wetlands | place: USA...
CTCGTCGGCCCCGATACGGGCCTGGTCAACGGGTACAAACTCGACCGCCACGACCCGGCGCACCGCATCTGGATCGGCAATATCTACAATTTTTGCGCGCGCCTGCTGTTCCGCATCCGCATCCGCGACATCGATTGCGATTACCGTCTTATCCGGCGCGAACTCCTCGAGAAGATCCATCTGACGTCCACCAGCGGCACCATCTGCGTGGAACTGGTGCGCAAACTGGAGATGAGCGGCTGCGCCGTGGCCGAGGTGGGAGTCCACCATTATGCCCGCCAGTACGGCACCTCGCAGTTCTTTCGTCTGCGTTCGCTGGCCGTCACCTTTTACCAGCTTCTGAGGCTGTGGATGCGAACCGTTATTCTGCGGCGGATATGACCAGCGGTTCGAATCCCGCTTCGCTCAGAATGCGCGGGGGCGGGGGAGCCGCCTGCACCGGCAAAATCAGCGAACGGACTGCGATCTTCCCATCGAATCCCTCCGCCAGAATGGTGTAGTGGGTGGTCTGCTCCGGTACGATATCGACGCAGCGGCTGGAGGCTGGATAAACGTCTTGCGCGACGTGCGCGATTCTGACCGACTTAGCGTTCTCGACGCCATAACACAGCAGCGCCTTTTCGCCCGCCGTAAGAATTCTCACACTGGCATAGAACTGGACGATGCGCACCGGTCCCGGACGCGTTCCGATGGGACGAACCGAGCCGCCTCGTTCCAACCGGCCAAGCGTCGTTACGCTCCATAACAACACCACAAGGCCCAAACCGACCCATAGCCTGGTGAACCGGAACAGCATCATCCCAGTCTACTCCTTGACTCTTAGACTCGCCCATATCGCTTCGGGATTCAAGTGCGCTACGCTTCTAAATCATGTCCATTCGAATCGTCCAGGTAGATGCATTCACAAACCAGCCGTTTGCCGGAAACCCCGCAGCGGTCTGTGTTCTGCCGCAGCCCAAGCCCGACCAGTGGATGCGGAATGTCGCTCGCGAGATGAACCTGTCGGAGACCGCCTTCCTGACGCCGCACAATGGAGGATTCAACCTGCGTTGGCTTACTCCCGCGGTTGAGGTGGATCTGTGCGGACACGCCACGGTGGCCAGCGCACACGTGTTGTGGCAGGATGGGCATCTTCCGGAGGGCCGGCAGGCGCAATTTCATACGCGCAGTGGACTGCTCACGGCCGACCGCCGGGGTGACTGGATCGAGCTGGATTTTCCCGCGAAGACCGCCGCTTCAGCCGAGCCCCCCGCGACCCTGCTTCCCGCGCTGGGAGTGAAGCAGGCGAATTACGTGGGCCGCAACGCGTTCGACTACCTGGTGGAGGTGGATTCCGAGGAGACCTTGCGCGCGCTGTCGCCGGACCATAGCACTCTCAAGCAGGTGCCTGTGCGCGGCGTGATCGTGACGGCGCGATCGGCATCCCCCGAATTCGACTTCGTTTCGCGTTTCTTCGCTCCGGGGTCGGGCATCGACGAAGACCCTGTCACCGGATCGGCACACACGGCCCTGGGACCGTATTGGGCGGAACGGCTCGGAAAAAGTGAGTTCACAGCCTACCAGGCGTCCGCGCGGGGCGGCGTGGTGCGGGTCCGTTTGGCCGGAGAGCGCGTCATTCTCGGAGGACAAGCCGTGACCGTCATGACCGCCGAGTTACTCGCGTAAGTTCCTCAATCTCCCGGATGATAAGCCCGCTCCAGGTGAGCTTTGATCTCGCTCAACTCGAACCACGCCGGCTTGAACTCCTGCTTCGAATAAAGCGGCGCTTGATCGAAGTAGTGCGGTGAGCTCGCGTCCGCACTTTCGCCGAAGACCAGCAGCGATCGGGCTGCCGGCTTCTTGCCGAACTCGACCACCGACACGTAGGTGTCGCCCACGGTGCCGTACCAGCGCTTCTGCCCGGGAACCGTGCGCGCCCCGAACGTGAGAATGGTCCCGGTGAATGTCGGCGCACCCGCCACCGGCAGGCTGGGCTTGTCGTCGCTGAACGGTTCCTCGGTTCCGCTGGTGTGAACGCGCTGCAGGCGATTCACGTCACCCCAGGGCACCCGCCAGGTTCCAAACACGGCTTCCAGGCCCGAACGCGCCTGCTCCAGGGCCGCCAACAGAAGTGTCGGATTTTCCCGGTCGCTCCGGCGCAATTCGATCGCGCGAATCTCCATGCGCACGAACAGCGTCGTCGCTACGGAATCGTGGCGCCCTACCTGGTCCCATTCCCGCAGCACGGCGATCGGTTCGGCCAGTTTCGCCGCGCGCGCCGCGTCGTCTTTTTGCATTTGCTCGTAAGCCGTCAGCAATTCCGGAATGCGCGTCGCCGCCAGCCCTATCCTGGTGTCGAGCCCCAGCCGTGTCCAATCCGTGAAACTGAACCGCGATCCTCCGCCCAGAATGGCGCGCGAACGCTGCGCTCGCGGCGTATCCGGCTCCGGAGCCAGGTACGCGGGATACTGCGAAGCTTGCGGGTTGTCTGCTCCGTCTGTGGTCAGAAACGGGGTCGAATTGCAGTTCTGCACGTACCCGCTCCGGGGATTCAATACCTGCGGCAGGTCCGCCAGAGCGTGAAGTCCCTGCCATTCCGTTTCGGGATTGCTCCCATCCAGCGGCTTCAGCCAGTCGATGCCGGTTGCCCGCCGCGGAACTCCGTTGCCGTGAAGATAGTAGATGTTGCCGGCGCGGTCGGCGTAGATCGTGTTCGATCCGGTCAACGCGACGTGTGCCAACGCCGCCTGAAACTGCTGCAGATTGCGCGCCTTGGCCATGGCCCACCGCTGCGCCATCACGCCGCCCTGCGCGGACACCGCTCGCACCGCCAGCCCTTCATTGACTCCGTCCGGCCCGGTCCTTAATCCCAGCACCGGCCCGTGATGTGTTTTGCGGAATCGAAACGTCCGGACCTCGATGCCGTGATTCGTTTTCACGCGAATGCCGGCAGTCCACTCGATCGCCTTTCGATGCCCCGTCCCATACCGGTAGGACAGCGGATCGCTCGGATCGTCGAAAGTCTCCAGATATACGTCGGCGGTCTGAGCATAGTTGTTGGTGTGGCTCCAGCCGAGAAAGCGATTGTGTCCCGAGCGAATGTAGGGCGTGCCCAGAATCGCGAAGCCCGAGACGTCGAGCCCTTCGTTGCTGTGCAGGTGCGCCTCGTAGCGCTGTCCGCCGCCGAAGAAGCCCACGTGCGGATTGATCAGGAGCATGGCATGCCGGCTGGTGGTGCGGCTCGCCGAGACGGCCCACATGTTCGAGCCTTCATCGGTGTCGGACCTCTCTGGCAAGTCTCCAGGAAAGCGCAGATCGCCGGTCTCCACCGGGCCGGTCAGCCCTGGAAACGCCTTCTGCCGTTCGGCCGCGGTGATGCCGCTCCCGGCGGGTCCCCGCCGCTCTTCCGCCAGGATGAACCATGGCTCGAATCGGGTGATCAGCCTGGGCTTTACCTCGGGGTGCTTTTCGAGATAGTAGTTCAAACCGCCGGCGAACGCATCGCACAGCGCTCGCAACTGCGGCGTAGCCTTCTCGTAATCCTCGCGCGCCCGCTTCTCGCTCTCATAGGCGCGGACCAGCAGATCGCTCGCGATGCCGCCTGGACCCTGCAGCTCCGCGGACCTCCCGATCTGGCGAATGAAGTCGGTTTCCAGTTGCCAGAAGTTGTCTTCCGCCTGCGCATACATCAGTCCGAACACCACGCTCGCGTCGGTCTTGCCGTAAATGTGAGGCACGCCATAAGTGTCCCGATAAATGACGACAGACCTGGCGAGGTCGCGTGCCGAAGGGGCTGTGCCGGCCCCGAACAACGGCAAGCAGGCTAGTGCCGCTACCGGCAGGAAGCGAATCATGAGGGAATTAGATCACACCTCGGCAGCCGCCACTACTGCGACGGTCGCATCCTGCAGCTTCAGATCGCGTGATCGGCGGTTGCATCCTCGCCGCGCCAAATCCGGCGGGCCGTCCAATCTTCGGCCGGCGCGCTCCAGAAATCGTGGCCTGAGGGCAGCCCCAAGGGCAACAGAACCACTGAGCAAAGATACAGGCTGCCCGTGGAAATGTAGCTTTCGCCCAAGTGGGGCTGATGGCCGCAGAGCCCGATGGTCAGCCACCCATTCCCGTCGAAGGTCCCGGGAGCCTCGAGCGAACGGCGCATCACCGCGGTCAACGCACTGCGTGCGCGTCCGCCAGTCAGGGGCGCCGGCAGCTCGCCCATCAATGCCATCTGCGAGAACACCTGGAAAGCGCCGCAACGGTACGTGATGGATCGCCCAGCCGCGGGAAATGTGCCGTCGGGAGAGATCAGGCGCTCCTGGATGGCCGCAAATCGCTTTGCCCGCGCCATGGTGTCCGGAAGGAAACTGTCCCAGTTGCGGCTGTGCGCTCTGATATTGCGCAACACGTCTACCAGCATGGGCTGAATCACGAAGGCGTTGTAATAGTCCCAATGGAAGTGCGGGCCGTCTCCATACACCCCGTCACCGAGGTACCACTGTTGATGCTGGCGGACAGCGTAATCGATCCGCATGGCGTCCCACCGCTCGTCCATCGCGGCCAATCCGGCCTCCACCGTTGCGGAGAAGAGCAGCCAGTTGTTGAAGCCGGGGGTGATGACGCGTGAAGACTGTAGTGCTGCCGCCAGGTTCCGCTTCACCTGCGGATCCAGTTTGCCCCAAAGCTCGCCGGGTGCGCGCAGGATCGCTTGCGCCAGGAATCCGCAGTCCACCACCGGTTGCGCCCCGTCGTGAAAGTTCAGGAAATCGGGAGAGCCTGGGTCCGTTCCGGAATCGAGGGCCTCGCGTGCCAGAGCTGCGTATTGTTGTTGCAACTCGCGCTCGGGGCCGGGCTCGAGGGGCGCTTCCAACCACGGCGCTATGCCCGTGAGTAGTCGGCCGATGGCTTCCAGGTGCGAGTACTTGCGGCGGTCCGCCGGGTTGCCGGTGACGCATTCCACCGGCATGTTGCGTTTCAGGGTCCGCGAAGCCAGGTTGCGCAGCACGGGATCGGCGAGCTTCGTGAGCGTTCGCACCCAATATTCGCGATCGCTGGCTGCCGCCGGCTGCGGTGTCGCAGCGGCCAACCCGCCTCCCGCCACAGACTGGAAGAACGCCCGGCGATTGGTCATGATTGCAACCACCATAACACTGCTATCGGCATGCGAAGGCCCTCCTTCGCTGCGCTACGATAGAGCCATGCGCTGGCTCACTTATACTCTTGCCATTACCTTAGGGTGCGCGCCACTGTTCGCCAAGGACGATAAGGAAAAGAACGCCGAACGGCTGGACGACGCGGCCAGTTTGTTCTCGGAGATCATGGCGGCGCCCGACAAATCGATCCCCCAGGATTTACTGAACAAGTCTTTCTGCATCGTGCTGGTGCCCGGTTTGAAGAAGGGCGCCTTCGGCTTCGGCGGCAAATTCGGGCGGGGGTTCGCTCTCTGCCGCGCCACGAGTGGCGAGGGGTGGGGACCGCCGGCCGCCGTTCGCGTGGAAGGCGGCAGCTTCGGCTTGCAGATCGGCTTCTCCTCGAGCGACGTAATCCTCCTGGTGATGAATGAAAGAGGCATGAAAAAGCTGACGTCCAGCAAGTTCACCGTCGGCGCGGAAGCCACTGCCGCAGCCGGCCCCGTTGGGCGCGACGCAACTGCCCAGACGGACGCCCTCATGACCGCCGAAATCCTGTCGTGGTCCCGTTCGAAGGGCCTGTTCGGAGGGGTCTCTCTGGACGGTGCGACATTGCGCAACGAGATCGACGACAACGAGCTGATGTACGGGCAGCGCTGGACGAGCAAGCAGATTCTCAACAGCGGCGCCAAACCGCCGGCTTCCGCCGCCAAACTCCTCGCGGTGCTGAACAAGTACTCCAGCCGGCGCACGCAATAGGGGCGAGGCGCAGGCATCTTGCCGAGATCCGTGGTCCCGGCCGGCCGCCACCCCCGCACGAAATGCTCTTGGCCTAAGCGAATTCGTTTGCGGAGACTGGCGATCGTTCTGCGACGGAAGCTGCCGGAGCCCGGAATGCCTGCATGGAAACGCGTGCCGCAGCCTGTCGGGTGACCTGCTTTGAAAGCCGGACCCGCCGCATACCGGATCCGGCCCCCAGCAGAATGAGTCCTAGAAGCGTTGCGGTTGCCGGTAAGTCCACCTCGTCAATCCGGAAGAGGATCCTGCTAATCAAGGGAACGGGGTAGGAAACCGCCACTTCGGTCTCGCTGAACGCACCCTGCATGATGAACTCGCTTGTCAGCGTCGCGGCACCCGTGGAAGTATCGCCGTCTGCGGGCTGGTGAAGCCTGCAGGTACCGCCATCGCCACGTCGCCCATGCCCTGCACGGGGATATTTTCGGTCGGGTTGCTGGAATACTGCGGGTCTGCATCGTTCTCGTCGAAGATGTCATTCACGTTTGAAGAGGGATACTTCACCGAGATTGCTTCCGACGCAGCCGGAAGAGCCCCCATTACCACCGCCGCCAGCAGGATTGATAAGCTCTCTTTCCGTAACAGGAGATTCAGTAACCGCCGGCAAGCCCCTGCCGGCCTGCCTGGGCGATTTCGCATCTAGCCGTCCGGCATGCTTCAAAAGATGGTGTAGGACGGCGAACGCTTTGGGAGTCAATAGGACTCGTTCATCCGGGCCGGCTTCGCGGCGGCGCCAGAGACACTGGTTGACGGTATCCAACCGGAAAGGGGGAAATTCCATCATGGTCGCGCACCTACGGTATTCGTCCGGTAGCACTTAGTTTAGCCAAAATCGCAGGCACATTCCTCGGCCTTCCCGGTTTCCGGAACTCACAATCCACTCACGCGAACGCCATCTCTGCTGTGCGGATGCGAACTGGATGTCCGGCTTCGATCGTCAGATCACTACATCCGGATCCTTGCGCCATGTGAGCTGCCGTAATTTCGACAACCTCACGCAGTGGCTCGGGAACCGATTCCTCGATCCGCCGGCGAATCCAAGCTCTCCGCGCCGGCGTCAGCCGCCCGTAGAAGACCTCGCGGTGAAGGGCGTGAGCGAACTCATATACCTGTGAAATACCGTCACTATCCAATTGCTGCGCCCCTGCCGCATGCACCACCCGGGATCGGCGGGAAAGCGCATCGAGAGTCTCTTCCACCAAAGCAGTGCCGCGTTGAAGCGCTGCCGCAAGCGCGTTCGCCGAGAACCTCACTCCAGCTACGCTGGCGGCCTCGAGCACACGCTGCTCCTCTGTCGTCAAGTGATCAATTTGAGCTTCGATCATCTGACGCATGGCGTCCGGCACCCCGAGATCGATTTCTTGGAGCGGCACCTTCAGCCGCCAGCTTCCGCCTTCCCGGGCGATCGATCCGTGCTCCGTCATATGATCCAGGGCAGCCATCATGAACAATGGATTGCCTTCCGAACGCAAATAGATCAGCTCGGCAAGCCCCTCCGGCGATGTTTCGCCGGACTCTTCGCCCAGGTACCCGGCCACTTCGGCTTTGGAAAGCGCCTCCAGAGCGATTTCCTGGCAGAGGTGATGCGCTAACAATTCCTGTTTTGCTCTCCTGAGCGGATGATCCGCCGCTTCCATGTCCACCGGCCGCATAGCGATGACGATCACCGTTTTCGCTGTCGTCCGTTGGCGGGCAAGAGCAGAAATGAGATCGGCCGTTGAACGATCTACCCACTGCAGGTCCTCGAAAACCAGCAGCAGCGGCGCTTCCAAGGTGAATGCATCCAGCGCTTCGCGAATCTCGCGCAACATGCGATCCCGCGTCGCTCCCAGGATCTCCTGCTGCAACTCCTGCCGCTGTTCGCGATTCACCAGGAGGGGAACTGGACCAGCCAGGTGGGTGCGTGTGCGGCCAAGATGACGTGTCCGCGATGAATCTTGACCGTGAACTCGGTTATGTTCAGTTCGGCCGCAATTTGCTTGTTGAGGAGGCCGGAGATCACCTGTTGCATGACTTCCTGCTCGCGCGCGGTCAGCGATTCGTACCGGTCCCGCAACGCACGCGTCTCTTCGTGCTGCTGTCGGGTGCGCCGGTCGCGTTCGATGGCCTCTTGAATTGCCTGTAAAAGTTCCTGCTCATCGAAGGGCTTGGTCAAAAACTCAACCGCCCCCGCCTTCATGGCCTGCACGGACGCTGGGATATTGCCGCGGCCCGTAAGGAAAACGATGGGGATCTCCAGCCCGACCTCGGCCATGCGCTTCTGCAGGTCGAGCCCGCTCAGCCCCGGCAGTTGCAAGTCCAACACCAGGCAACTTGGTGCCTCGGCGCCGGGACGGGCGAGGAATTCCTGAGCCGACGCGAAGGTCTCGACGTGCAGGCCCGCAGACCGAATCAGACTACTGAGTCCCTCCCGTGCCGAGAGGTCGTCGTCCACAACCGCGATGACTGCGTCAGACTCCCGCGACTTCAGCATTAGATTCTTCTCTTTGATACTTCGGAAGTGTGAAGTAGAAGATTGTGCCTGGGCCGTGATTGGCCGTAGCCCATATCCGGCCTCCATGGGCCTGAAGAATGGAACGGCTTATGGAAAGTCCCATGCCCATGCCGCCGGGCTTCGTGGTGTAGATCAAAGATCTTGTCTATCGTGTTCAGGTCGAGACCTGTCCCCGAGTCCTCAACTGTCGCCTGCACCTGGCCGGCATCGATGTTCCGCGTGGTGATCACCAGCTCGCGCGCCCGCTCACCGGCCCTGCTCATCGCTTCGATCCCATTCATGACCAGGTTCAGCAGCACCTGCTGCAACTGCACCCGATCGCCTGAAACAGGCGAAAGGTCATCCGCGAACTGCATTCGGATCGTCACGCTGTTTCTTTTCGCCTCGTCCCTGACGAGCGCGAGAACTTCCCGGATCGTCTCATTCAAGTCCAGCTCTTCTCTGGGCGTTGCAGCCCTTTTGGTCAGAGCCCGAATCCGGGCGATGATCTCACCGGCTCGCTTGCCGTCGCGGACGATCCGGTGGGCTGCCTCTCGGGCCTCCTCTATATCGGGCACATCTCTACCCAGCCAACGCAGACAGGCGCTGCCGTTACTCACCACGCCCGAAATCGGCTGGTTCACTTCATGCGCGATCGAGGCCGCCAGTTCTCCCATCATGCTCACCCGGTTGATGTGCGCAAGATCCGCCTCGAGTTGCCGCAGCCTGTCGCGCTGTTCTTCGGCCCGCACGCGGTCACTAAATGTCCCGGGCAACCTTCAGCAGGAAGTGGCGCCCGCCCATACCAGAAAACGCTGGTTTGAATTTCGGCCGGGAACAGCGATCCGTCCTTTCGCCGATGCCAGTGTCTGTCGAACAACACCGTCTCGCCCGCCGCCGCCCGCTCCGCGACGGATTCGAGGGTCGGTCGGTCCAGATTCACATCGAAGTCCATCGGGGTCATCCGGATCAGCTCCTCCCGGGTATAGCCAAGGCTCTCGCAGGCGGGCCGGTTCACATCGAGAATGGTTCCTTCCTCGAAATCCACCATGAAGAATGCCTCCGCCGCGTGGTCCACAAATGTGCGGAAGCGCATCTCGCTCTCTCGCAGCGCTTCCTCGGCCCGCTTCCGTTCGGTGATGTCGCGAGCGGCGGCGAAAACACCAATGACCTGGCCCAACTCATCCCGATAGATCGAGGCATTGTACAACACCGACATCACGTGTCCGTCCCGATGGCGGAGATCCAGAGGATAATCTCGCACCACCCCTTCCCGGAACACCTGCTCGTAACCGGCACGGGCTTGTGCAGGCTCGGTGAAGTAATCGCAGAAATCGGTCCCGATGAGTTCGCTGCGTGAGCGACCCGTGGCCGCTTCGGTCGCGGCATTGACGTCGGTGACCTTCCCATCCGGCCCGATCGTCACCAACGGATCAAGGCTAGTTTCAATAAGGCTGCGGTTATAGGCGTTGGACAGCCGCAAGGCCTCTTCAGCGCGCTTGCGTTCCGTCATATCGATCACGGTACCCACCAGCTCAACGACGTCTCCCACATCATTCTTGACAGGGTGCCGGATCGCCTGAACATGTTTGACCGTTCCGCTGGGCAGCACGATCCTGAACTCGGTCGAGGTATCCACTCCTTCGCGGAGGGACCTCTCAAAGCTCTCCCGCACCCTGTCCCAATCCTCTGGGTGGATATGTCGGGAAACCGCTTCCCTATTCGGGAGCCCCTCTTGTGCATCCATTTCAAAGATCCGTAAGCATTCCTCCGAAACGTAGATGTACTTGTTGCTGGCCAAATCGAAAGCCCAGCTGCCTGTGTGGCTCAGCCGTTGCGTTTCCGCCAGGTACGCCTCACTCTGCCGCAAGGCCTCTTCGGCGCGCTTGCGCTCGGTGATGTCCTGCACGGTGCCAATTCCTCTGACTGCGTTCCCCTGCGGATCGAACTCGACTTCAGCCCTCTCCCGAACCCATTTCAATTCGTCCCCGACCAATATGCGGTGCTCGATGTCGTAGGGCGCTCCTTGAAGAGCGGCCGCCCACGCGCCATTGAGACGTTCCCGGTCTTCGGAATAGGCCATATCGAGAAAAGCGTCATAAGTAAGAGCTTCGTCTCTCGGTCTGCCAAACATACGATATACTTCGTTTGACCAGGTGAGTTCGTTGCGGGCGGTGTCGAGATGCCAGCTCCCAATGCGCGCGATCTCCTGCGCCCGGTTGAGATTGCCCTCGCTTTCACGCAGAGCATCCTCGGCCCGCTTGCGGTCCTCGATGTCGGTGGCCGAGAGGTACCAGCGCGTGACGCGTCCCTGCTCGTCGCGCAAAGGATTGTCACGGAACAGAAACCACCGATGAGCTCCATCCTTTCTCCGTATCCGTGCTTCGAATTCGTGCGGAAGGTCGCCTGCGGATCCGATGTACACATCTCTCGCCAGCCGTTCCCGGTTGTCCGGATGGAAAAACCAAAAAGGATCCGGGATACTCCGCCATTCCTCAAGCGTTACGCCGAAGTAATCGAGCGCAGGCCGGTTGGCATAGAGTCGGCGCCTGTCGGGTTCGAATTCTCCGACTAGCTGTGGTGTGAGATCCAGGATTTATTTCACGGCAAAGGTCGCAGACTCGCGTCAGGGCATTGCGGTCGACGACACCGCGGCGCGACACGGAGCGGCATAGAAGAATGTCGGCGCGATTCACGAAAAAGTCTGCGTTCGCAGACAATGCGTAGGCGCGCTGCAGTTTGTCATCCGCTTCCTCGTAAAGCCGCTCCCGCTCCGCGCCCGCCTCATAGGCGGCGATGTTCGAGAGTGCAGGGCCCCAGACACCCAGGATGCGGGCGTCCTGAGGGCCGCTGGCGTAGATTCCGGTCCACTTCTCGCAGAGCTCACAAACCTCGCGCAGAAGCCTGCGGCCCTTCTCGTCGGGGTAGAGCATCGCCCGCCGGCGCAACATCTCGACACGCTCGGCGTGAATCTCGCCGTTGTTCGGCTCGATTGCCAGAGCCTGAACGAACCTCTTGTCTGCCTGTTCATAGAGACGGCCGGATTCGCTGTCGGAGGCGCTTCCGGCGCGCCTCCATAGCGCGGAGCCCCACTTATGGAGCACACGACTATCGTTGGGTTTCTTCTCGTCTAGCAGCCGGCACTCGTCGCAGAAGCCGGCGAGGAGATTGTCGCGTTGTTTGCCCTCGGCGGCGCAGGCTGCGATGAAATGTTGCTCGAACTTGCTGATTTTGGGCTCCCCGCGCTGCTCACGCCACGAGGCGAGATCCAGGCCCGAAGGATAAAATGTCGAGGATCAAACTCCAGGCCATCAATGGAAGTGTAGCGCCGGGCGGGCTGGGTGAAGCAGGAACGAACCTACCCGAGAGGCGCCGACGTCGTGGATGCCCGAAAAGCGTCCCGATGAGTCGGGGCGCTGCAGACACGAGTGTCCGAGCCACAGGGCCTACAGCCCCAGGAGAAAAGGCAAACTTCCGGCTTATTTAGTTCCGGCTCGCTCAGTAGACATCCTACAAGATTTTTAGTAGAATGCCTACACAATGGGCAGACAACCTTCGCGCATCGAACTTCTGCAGGGGACACTCGACGTCCTGATCCTGCGCACGCTGCTGGGCGAGCCGAAACACGGGCACGCGATCGCGAAGCACATTCAACGGACGTCGGAGGACCTGCTGCAGGTGGAGACGGGCTCCCTGTATCCCGCGCTTCACCGGCTGGAGGCACAGGGGTGGATCGCAGCGTCGTGGGAGCTGTCCGACAAAGGCAAGCGCGCGCGCTATTACCGCCTCACGCCGCGCGGGCGGAAGCAGCTTGCGGCCGAGCAATCGAAGTGGGAGAAATTCTCGCGGGCGATGGGGCTGATCTTGAGTCCGTTGAACCAGGAGGGGCAATGAGCTCGTTCTTTCGGAAATTGGGGTGGCTGGCCGGGCGGCGCAGCAAAGAAGAGCAACTGGCCGCGGAACTGCGGTTCCACCTCGATGAGGAAATCGACAAGCGCGAGGCAGAGGGGATGTCCGCCGAAGACGCCAGATGGGCGGCGCTGCGGGAACTGGGAAATCTTGGCGTGGTGCAGGAGAATACGCGCGCCGCGTGGAGTTGGATCGTGCTGGAGCAATTCCTCCAGGACCTGCGGTACGGAATGCGAAACCTCCTGCACAATCCGGTCTTCACGCTGCTGGCGGCGTTGTCGCTGGCGTTGGGGATTGGCGCGAACACGGCGATCTACAGCTTCATGGATGCTTTGCTGCTGCGGTCGCTGCCGGTGGCCGACCCGGCGTCGCTGGTGGTGTTGAAGTGGCACATCTCGGGGGACAAGGGCACGGACGACTCCGTCGTCCATTACGTCAGCGGGCAGATTTATGATCATCCCAAATACGGATCGGTGTCGCCCATCTTTCCCTACCCCGCGTTTGAATTGCTTCGAAAATCGGAAGTGCTTTCCACGCTCGTGGCGTACCGCCCCGCACGCAAGCTGAATGTCATGGTTCTGGGCCAGGCGGAAGTGACCGGCGGCCAGTACGTCTCCGGGGAGTATTTTCGCGGGCTCGGAGTGATGCCGGCGGCCGGCCGGGCGATCGTGGAAGACGACGATCGCGCAGGGGCGCCCGGGGTCGCGGTGCTCAGCTACGGATTCGCGCAGAGGAGATTCGGGGACGCGCCGGGCGCGGCGGGACAGATCGTGAAGATCAATAATGTACCGTTCACGGTGATCGGGGTTGCGCCTCCGGGCTTCACGGGTGTGGACCCGTCCAAGGTGCCGGACCTGTACCTTCCACTGCATGCCGATCTGCTGTTTAATTCGCAGCCGGGTCCGGGTTCGGTGAACCGCTACCTTGACGACCACTATTACTGGAACGAGATGATGGGCCGGCTGCGGCCTGGCGTAACAAAGGCGCAGGCACAATCCGTATTGGGATCGATGTTTGCGGCGTGGGTCGCTTCCACGGCAACTTTCGAACTGGAGCGTAAGAGCCTCCCGGAATTGCTGCTGCAGGATGGCGGGGAGGGCCTGGATAATCTGCGGCGGAAGTACACCGAACCGCTCTACGTGCTGCTGGCGATGGTGGGTCTGATTCTGGCGCTGGCGTGCGCCAATATAGCCAACCTGTTGCTGGCCCGAGCCACGGCACGCCGGCGCGAAATGGCGGTGCGGCTCAGCATGGGGGCGGGGCGATGGCGAGTGATCCGGCAGATGCTCACCGAGAGCCTGCTGCTGGCGCTGCTGGGAGGCGGAGCGGGCGTGCTGTTCGCAATTTGGGGGATCCGTCTCCTTGAGAATGTGGCGTCCGCCGGAGCGAACTTCACCCTACATCCGGAGTTGAATGGCGGCGTGCTCGCGGCCGCGGCGATACTCACGGTCGCGACCGGCCTGGTGTTCGGGCTGGCTCCGGCGCTTCAGGCGACACGCGTGGATCCCATGCCGGTGCTCAAGGAGGGCCGCGTGGGCGAACCGCACTCGCGCTCGCGGCTCAGGTTCGGCATGGGGCGGATACTGGTGGTGTCGCAGATGGTGATCTGCCTGCTGCTGCTTGTGGGAGCGGGCCTGTTCGTGCGCACTCTGGCGAATTTGCAGGGGGTGGCCGTGGGGTTCGAGCGCGAGAACCTGCTGCTGTTCAAAGTGAACGCGAACCAGGCCGGCCATCGGGATCCGGAGATGCTCGCATTCTACAACGATCTGGAAAGGCGGCTGGCGGCGATTCCGGGCGTGCGCAGCGCGACGATGGCGAATTCTCCGCTGATCGGCGACGGAGCGTGGGGCTGGCCGGTGGTGCCGGCCGGTAAGCCAAAGCCCGAGAAGGCGCCGACGGGGCACGGATCGGGCGCCTCTCGAACCGCTACTCGGGTGCTGGCGATCGGTCCGGGTTTCCTCTCGACGATGCGCATTCCCCTGCTGGCGGGCCGCGAATTCAACGAGCGCGACCGTGTGGGCACACCACCCGTCGCGATCGTGAACGAGGCGTGGGTGAAGGTGAACCTGGATGGCGGCAATCCGGTGGGCCAGCGCGTGACGAGCTACGGGATGCGCCTGAAGCCGCAAGAGATGGAAATTGTCGGGGTGGCAAAAAACGCGAGGTACGACGACCTCACAGGCGATTTTCCGGCGGTGGTGTACCTGCCGTATGAGCAGAATCTGGACGTGTCGATTGACGAGACCACGTTCTTCCTGCGGACCGCCGGCAATCCGGCGGGATATGCGAGCTCGGTTCGAGAAGTGGTGCATCAGGCCGACCCGCGCATCCCGGTGGCGGGTCTCGCTACTCAGGTGGGGCAGATCGCTGGTGAAATGGCGCAGGAGACGCTGTTCGCGTGGCTGTGCACGGCGTTCGCCGGGCTGGCCCTGGCGATTGCGTGTGTAGGATTGTACGGGACCACATCATACGCGGTGGCGCGGCGGACGGGCGAGATCGGGATCCGCATGGCGCTGGGCGCACCGCGCGGCGGGGTGGTGTGGATGGTGCTGCGAGACGTGCTGCTGCTGGCGGTCCTGGGCCTCGCGATCAGTCTGCCGCTGGCGTTGGGCGCATCCAAGCTGATCGAATCGCTGCTCTATGGAGTCGAGCCGGGGGACCCTCGAGCTTTGGCGTGGTCGGTCGCGATCCTGATGGCAGCGGCGCTCGCGGCAGGGTATCTGCCGGCGTGGAAGGCGTCTCGCATCGATCCGATGACGGCCGTGCGGCATGAGTGACCTGGACGCGGGGCGGGCACGAGTGGCGAATCATTCGCCGATTAGTTGTGGCTCAGAGCTTCTTGGACGATGGCCAGGATCGCTTTCGCATTACTAATCGTCTTCGCCGCCCGCTCCAAGTAGGGCACAGACTCCAGCATGGTGCGCTTATCCAGCGCAAGCGCGGCGCCAGAATAGATTGGGGCTGGGGCATAGTCCGGAGCCAGACGCAGGGCCCAGCGGGTCGCTTGGATCGACTCGGGGTAGTCTTCGAGATGGTAGTAAGCGATTGCCTCGTTTGCAAGGCTCGGGCGTTTCGGCCAGCCGGGCGGATTGCTCGAGAGATTTCAGTCGCCGCCTGCCCATACGACCCGTTCTGATGTGTACTGCGGCCAAGCTCCCATAAACATCTACGTAACCGGGGGACAGTGGGAAGAATCATCGAAGGGGAGCTGCAAGCCGCCAGATGTGTTCTGCTTTACGGATGCGACCTCGAACGACACCGACGCTTGTGAGGGTGCCTGGGCGTGAGCCGGTTGTGCGTGGAAGAGGCCGATCGCGATAGGGACACCCGCTGCTGCGAAGGCCACGCTGGGTAATAGCAGCCTTCTCTCCCATCCCGGATTGCTCTCGACGACGAGGTGTACGGCGCTGGTCAGATTATCGTGACGCCGTACGTGGCACAATTCACGTGGGCCTTGCCGAGCTGTCTCTGTGCGGCGCCAGCAGCGCCACCGGAAAATGACACTTGCAGCAATGCTGCAGAAGCAGAGGCTGAACGAAATGGCTGGAAGGAGGTGTACAACCGTCGCGGCAGTGTCGTGTGGAACAGGGACCGAAACGGCGACGGGACGGCTGATGTTGTCCACCCATCGACGGCATGTAAGTAGGAGTCATCCGGTCTCTCCTTTTCGGGTGTTTTCGCAGGGCGTTTTCGGCATCTTTTGACATCACAAACATGGCTCTCCCGCCGAACAGGGAGAGCCGTTCGGCAAGCAGGCGGCACCCATCCTTGCGCGAGACTACCGCTTCGAAATACATGCGATAGTGATTCGCACGAAACAGCACCGTGCCACGGGGCTAGTTCTCGAGGGGTACTTTGTTGACAGAGTCGATCACCAGGACCTCGATCGGCGCTTTCCGCGCTTCGAGTTTCAGGCCGAGGTCGTTTTGTACTGCCGTGAAGATTGACGGCCCGGTGTTTTCGGCGGATACATCTCGGCCTTGGACGGGGAGACCGGAAATGTCCACTGCGTAGTCATAAGTCCCCTGGAGTCCGGTCATGTCGAGGACCGGACGGTCGAGTCGGCGCGTCAGCAGAAAAGCAAAGCGCGAGATTGGCTGGTTGTGAAACGTAACCGTGCCCGCGTTGGCAGCGAGGCTCGGGGCGACGTCCTTCTCCGCTGATTTCACTTTCGGTTCGCCTTTGCCGCGCACCAGAACGGAAACACTGAAATCCTTCGATTCGCGATGCGTCTTCATCTGGAAGCGCTCCGTGAGCAGCGACTGAAGCATCTGACGGACCTGGCCTTCGGGAACCGGCCCAGCGGTTTTGGCAACGATGTCGTAGCGCTCATCGAAATTGATCCAGTCAGGACCGGAAATCTGGTAGTCCTTGAGATCGTATGCCCATTCCAGGCAGTAGCGGAGGGGAACGTTACGCATGGCGAGATGTCCCGGCGAAGAGTCCATGTTTCTGGGGATGTCTCCCGGAGGCCCGCCGCCAGCTCCGCGTTTGACGGACGCTACCTCAAACTTCACGGGCTCGGCGGAGGATTGGCCAAAGGCCGCGCAGGCCATTGCCACAGACAGGGTGCTGCAAACCAGGCTGTGCATCATCGTTTGGTCTCCCTTTTGAGTTGGATTTGTTGAGCGCTCACGGCGCCTGCGGGAGGAACGAGGCGCGAGGCGATTTTTTCGGCGCGCTCCGAAAAACGAGGTGGGCCGCTCGTTCTTGTTTACAGAGGCCGTGTGAACGGTCGAGAATGATGAATACCAGACTGGCATGGACCCCTTCGAAATTGTCGTGCTAGAACGGCCGGATCAGGATCTCGAAGACCCGGCGGTCCGGGTCGTCCGGCTGTTCGACGAACTGCGCGACTCGCTGTTTCGCTACCTGAGGTGGCTGGGTTGCACGCCGGAAGAGGCCGACGACACGATCCAGGAGACGTTTGTGCGGCTGCACGCGCATCTGACCGCGCGCGGCTCCGATGAGAATTTGCGATCGTGGGTGTTTCGGGTGGCCGGTAACCTGGTCCGCGATGAGCGCAAGAGCTGGCGGCGGAAATGGAGCCGGCCGTTGGAAGGGACGTCGCCGGGGTCGTGGACGGACCCATCGGCAGGTCCGGAGCAGACGGTTCTGGCAAAGGAATCGAGCGAGCGCCTGGAGGCTGCGATCCGGCGCCTGCCCAAGGACCAGCAGAAGTGCCTGGCGTTGCGCAGCGAGGGCTTGCGCTATCGGGAGATCGCCGAGGTGCTGGGGATCGGCGTGACGACCGTGGCCGACGCATTACGGCGTGCGGTGAACACGCTGTCCAGGGAGTTGCAGGGCAAAGACGGTTTGACATGAGAAACCAGGACGATCATCTGCCGGATGAGTGGTTGTTGCGCTACCTCGATGGCGAGCTGGACAACGGATTCGACGCTCACCTGAGAGTTTGCGGCGAGTGCCGCGGGCGCATCGGCCGAATGCGCCATGTTTCGGACGCAATCGCAGAGTACGGCACATCGCTTACGGATTCACGCCGCGGTGGGAAACAGAGGCATTCTTTGATCGAGGCGATTCGGAGCGGTGAGGCCGCGGTTGAGAAATCCCGTACCTCCGGCAGAGGGCGGGCTGTGGCCGCGGTGTTGGCGATTGCGGCCACGGTAGTGCTGGCGTTGGTATTCCGGCCGGCACCCGCGCCCTCCACGCCCGTGGGCGGAGTCAGGGGCGCCGCGACGGATGCGAACGGGTTTATCGCGCTCCCCTATTCGGACGAGAATCTGGCCCCGGAGGGCGCCGTCGTCCTGGAGGTCGAGGTGCCGCGATCGGCATTGTTGCTGGCAGGGATCCCCTCGGGCGAGAGCGGCTCCACGGACCGGGTGAAAGCGGAAGTGATGGTCGGCGCGGACGGGCTGGCGCGGGCGATCCGGTTTGTGAACTGACGATATGCGGCGCGCGACGATTGCGATCTTGTTCGCGGCATGGGCTGCCGGCCAGGATGACGCGCTTTTCATCTCTCCGGACTTCATCGTGGAGGGCCGCGTTGTGAAGGGTGTGCCCTATTCGGCGCAGGCGGTCACTTCGGTCAGGCAGACGCTTTCCACGGGCAGCGAAATCGTCACCCAAATGACGGCCATGGTGGCGCGCGATGCGGACGGGAGGACCCGGCGGGAGCAAACCATTCAAACCATCGGGCCGTGGGCGGTGGAGCGGCCCAGCGGGGAGATGCCGTCCGTGATCCTGATTCAGGATCCTCTGAAACAGCTCAACTACATGTTGAACGCCAGGACGCACGTCGCGAGGGTAACCCGCCAGAATATTGCGCCCCAGATGGAAGAGCGGCGCGGCGCAGAGGTGGATCGTCGGAGAGAAGAAGAGCAGCGGCGAGCCTCCGAGCGGCCGCTCCCGAAAGCTGAGCCGCTGGGTACGCGCACCATCGAGGGAGTGGCGGCACAGGGCAAACGGACGACCACTACTCTGGGGCGGGGAGATGTCGGTAACAACTCGCCGATCCAGATCGTAGTGGAGACCTGGTATTCTCCGGAGTTGCAGGTGGTTGTTCTGGGAAAGAGAAACGATCCCCGTATCGGCGAGATCACGTATAAACTCGTGTCGATCAAGCGCGGCGATCCGCCGGCTTCGCTGTTCGAGATACCGGCGGATTACCGGATCGATGGCAACGTAGAGCGCCGCAAATAGATGCGCTACTCGATCTTCAGAGCGGCGACGGGCGAGATCGACGCGGCGCGCCGTGCCGGGATGATCGCGGCGAAGAAGGCGCAGACGGCCAGCGAACCGGCGGCTACGGCCAGCGCAGCGGGGTCCCAGCTAACCACTCCGTAGAGTTGTGCCGAGATCAGGCGGCCCGCGCCGATGGCGAGCGGGACTCCGAGCAACAGACCAACCAGCACGCGCGCGGATGTGCCGCGCAAAACCATCCCCATTACCTGGGTTCGATCGGCGCCCAGGGCCATGCGGATCCCGATCTCGTTCTTCCGTTGTGCCACGGCATATGCCGTGACACCGTGGAGACCCACTCCGGCGAGCAGCAGCGCCACCAGGCCGAAGAGACCCGCGAGGCTGGCGACGGCGCGCTCCTGGTCGAATCGGAGGGCGACCTGCTGCTGCATGGTCTGGACGCTGATGATGGTCAGGTTCGGGTCTACATCCGCCAGGAGCTTGGTGAGCACCGGTTCGAGCGCGCCGGGGGTGGCATTGGTAGTGAGCATGATGCCGCCGATGAAATGAGACTGCAGTTCGACGCGCTTCATGATGTCGTCATTCGAATAGACGACATTTTGCGCGAGGGGCACAAAGAACATGGGCCGCGCGGGACGACTCAGGCCCCAGCCGGCGAACTTGGCATCGCGCGCGATGCCAACGATGCGAAACGTGTTGGCGTCTTCAGGGCGGTCCAATCCGAAATGTTGATCGAGCGGATCTTCGCCGCCTGGAAAGAAGCGCTTGACGAAGGCCTGGTTGACGATCGCGACGGGCGGGCTTTTTTCGTTATCGGCATCGGTGAAGTTGCGCCCGCGCAGGATGGGGATGCCGAAATTCCGCAGATACCTGGAGCTGACACGGTCCCAGGACGCGCCGGATTCGCCATCCATCTTGGGTGCGGGGTGCCCGGCCACGTAAATCATCTCGCCCCAGTTGTCGGTGAGGGGATTGTAGAGGGCCATTCCGGTGCCCTGCACGCCGGGCAGGCGATTGAGGCGGTCCTCGAGGTCCCGGTAGAGGGCCATCAACCTGGGCAACGTATAGGTGGCCGGCGGGCTGTTCAGAGAGACCACGATGCGGCCGTTCACCTGGTATCCGAAATCCTGGCTCTCGAGCTTGTCGAGGCTGCGGGCGAGCATGGTGGCGCCGGCCACCAGCACCACCGAGAGACACGCCTGCACGGCCAGCAGCGCTTTGCTGGCGAGCGAAGAATGGGCGCTCACGCCGCGACCGGATCCCCGCAGGGCCTCGGCGGGGTCGGTTCGGGTGGCAAACCAGGCGGGCGCCGCGCCAAAGACGATGCCGGTGAGCAGCGCCAGCACGAACGAACAGCCCAATACCGCGGGCGAAGGAACGATGTTGAGCGGAAGGAAATGCGCGTGCTGAAACGCCAGTGCGACCAGCAGACGAGAGGCGGCGTACGCCACGACCAGGCCGGCAATGCAGCCGCCGATCGCCAACAGAACGCTTTCGGTGAGCGCCTGGATGACGATTTGCCGCCGTGTGGCGCCCACGGCCAGGCGGACGGCGGTCTGCGAGCGGCGGGTCACGGAGCGGGCCAGCAGAAGATTGGCGACGTTGGCGCAGCCGATCAGCAGCACCATGCCGCACACCGAAATCAGGATCCGGAGGCTGGTTCCGTACTCCTCTTTCATTTCCGCAACTCCGGCTCCGGCGGGAACAATGTTGATCACCTGCTTCGGCAGCATGCGGATGACATCCGGCATCCAGTTCGAGGGGTAGCCGGAGTCGTGCTCCATCCATTGGCGCAAGACGCCAGTGAGCCGGGGAGCAACTCCTGAAATCGAAGCGCCAGGCCGCAACCGCCCGATCACGCGCAGAAAGGCCGGCACCGACTGGTGCACCAGGCCGCCTTCACCGGAAATCAGAGGTTCCTGATGCACCGGGACCCAGATGTCGGGCGGATCGCTGCGAAGGGTTTCGCCGAAGAAGCCGGGAGGCGCCACACCGATCACGTTGAAGGGGTGGCCTTCGGCGATGAAGGTGGAACCCACGACGGAGGTGTCGGACCCGTAGATGGTCTCCCAGGCGTGATGGCTGATGACGACTACGGGTGGGGCACCCTCGCGGTCGTCGTCCGGCGTGAAGAGCCTGCCGCCAAACGCGCTGACACCGAAGGTGGAGAAGTAATTGCCTGTGACGTACTCCGAACGCAGGGGCCTGGCGGCCAACTCCGCGCCCTCACGTCGAACGCTCAGGCGATTGCCTCCGGAGGCTTGAAAGGCCGCGACTTCCTCAAACTCCGGCATGGAGGCCTTCAGCCGTTCGTAGAGCATATAGGAGTACATGCCCCAACGGTCCTGCGGGCCGCCTTCCACGCAACAATCGTCGCCATCGCCAATCCGGTACAGCGCGGCAGGATTAGCGACCGGCAGAGATCGGAGCATTACGGCATCGATGAGCGTGAAAATCGCGGTGGTGCCGCCGATGCCGAGCGCCAGAGTGAAAACGGCCGCCGCGGTGAATACCGGCGACTTCCGGAACTGCCGCAACGAATAACGAAGATAACCGAGCAGGTTTTGCATCTGTGACTCGAAACAAGGGAGCTGGTCTCAACAGATTAATACTCCGCTCAGAAGAAAAGGTTACGTGCGGGGAGTCCGGACACGGTTTTCCGAGTTCGATCCGGCAGAACGATTTTATGAATGGCCGGCGGCAGAAGCGGTTGGAGCCTCCTGACCATTGGGTTCGCCGGTGCGCTCGAGCACCAGCGATTGCAGCGAACCCAGCGCCTCAACAACACGTTCCACGAGATCGTCAGTCTGCGCCGTCGCCATGCGCACGGACTCGATCGCGGCGGTTTGCGACTGCAGCGTCTTTTTCAGTTCGTCCACATCGCCCGCGACAGTATTACGCAGCCCCGCCGAATCGCCATGGGCCGCCGCAAGAGCCTCTTCGAGATGACCGAGACGCTCCACCGAAGCCTGCAGCAACTGCTCCATGGCGGATACGCGTTGGCTGACCTCCTGAAGCACCTGCTCGCAATGTACCAGCCGCGCGCCCATCCGGGCTTCGATCTGCTCCATGTCGGCCCGGAGGACAAGATCGGGTTGAGGGCGCTCCGCGGTTTTGGGTTCGGTTTGCCAGATCCCCGCCGAAAGAACTCTCAACTCGAGAATCAGTTTTTGGGCGCGGCCCCAGCGAAGGGCCGGGTCTTTGGCGAGGCAATTGTTGACCACGCGGTCGAGAAACGGCTTGCCGATTGGCGGCGGAACGGAGTTCAGGATGGAGTTAGACAGGACCTCCGCGCTGTCGCCCTGGAACGCCGGGCGCCCGGTCAGCATTTCGTAGAAGATCGCGCCGAAAGCGAAGATGTCGCTGCGCTCGTCCGGCGGCTTGCCCTGCACCACCTCAGGAGCGCTGTACGGTGTAATGGAAACGCCGGTGTTGGGGGCCGGCAGCAGTTCGAGGCCTGCGCCCAGGAGAACAACCCAGGAAGGCGACACGAAACCGTGGGATCGGCCGGACTCATGCACCTTGCGCAGTTCTTCGGCCAGAAGTGTGGCGGACTGCAAAGCCTCAGGCACTGCCATTCTTTCCGAGGCCAGGCGATCGGCCAGGGTCTGCGAACTGCCTCCAGTGATGTCGGGCATGTCGATTGCTCCAATTGCCGTTGAGTCGGCGGGAGTATCCTCACGCTTACCAAAATTATCGTGGTTTCAATGCCCGCCTTTGTACAGTATCGTACAGAACCACCCAGGAAGGCTCGCTCCTAACCGCGGCCGGAGTTGGAGGGCGGGCCTGGTGGCTTGCGTCATATGGAATCGAGTCCACTCTGCTTCATCTAGTCACGCAGGATCAACTCCTTCAGGCCGTTTGGCCTGACACGTTCGTTCAACCCGAGGTATTGAAGTATCAAATCGCCGATATCCGGAGTGTATTGGGTGACCGTCCGAAGAACCCCCTGTTCATCGAGACCTTGCCGCGGCGAGGGTACCAGTTTGTTGCCGCGGTGCGGGAGATTGGCGACGCGGAACCATCTTCTTCGCCGGGTGCGCCACGGGGCCGGCTGGTGGGCAGGGCGCGCGAACTGGCGGAGTTGAGAAGCTGCTTTGAGAAAGCATTGCAGGGTGAGCGCCAATTCGTCTTCATCACCGGCGAGCCGGGCATTGGAAAGACTGCCCTCGTCGATGAATTCCAACGCCAGGCCGTTGCTGAGCGACCCTCGCTGCTCATCGCCCGCGGGCAATGCGTGGAAGGCTACGGTGGAACGGAAGCCTATTACCCGATGCTGGAGGCGGTGGGCCAGTTGTGCCGCGGCGCGGTCCACAAGCGGCTCGTGTGGTGGAGGTTTTAGCCGCATACGCACCCACCTGGCTGGTGCAGTTTCCATCGCTGGTGAATCGCGAACACCGGCAGGATTTACAGCAAGAGATCCAGGGGGCCACGCGCGATCGCATGTTGCGCGAGGTGCGCGAAGCGCTCGACGCGCTCAATCTGGAAGCGCCTCTGCTCTGGGTCTTCGAGGATCTGCAATGGGCGGATCCATCTTCGATCGATTTGCTTTCCGTTGCCGCACGTCGCCGGAGCGCGGAGAAATCAATGGTGATCCTGACCAAGCGCCCGTTGGAGACGATGCCGGCTGATCATCCGCTGAGGACTCTTAAATCGGAATTGCTGACCCATCACCTCTGCCGGGAGATTGCTTTAGGACCGCTTACGGAAGTAGCCGTAGCTCAATATTTGCAGGCGGAGGCCGGGGCAGGCGCCCTGCCTGAGGGTTTTGCCGAGCTGATCTATCGCCATACGGAGGGCAATCCGTTATTCATGATCGCCGCGTTAGATCACATGGCCGACCGCGGCCTCATCGCGCTTGAGGGAGGAACGTGGAAACTGAGAGTGCCTGTCGCCGAAATCGAAATCGAAGTACCGGAATCACTCAGACAGATGATCGAAGCCCAGATTGAACGCCTCACGTCCGATGAGCAGCGGGCGTTGGAGGTGGCGAGCGTAGCCGGAACGCGATTTCCGCCGCAGGCGGTGGCGGCGGCGATGCAGCAGAATGTGGAGGGTTTTGAGGTGCTATTCGAGCGCCTGACGCGCCGGTCCCGGATGATCCGGGCAGCCGGCTCGCAGGAGTTGGCGGATGGCAGCGTCTCGACAGCCTTTGAGTTTCGTTCATGCCTTGTACCGGGAAGTTTTCTATCGGCGGCAGACGCCGGCGCGACGGGCTTCCGTGCACCGGCGCTTGGGTCAACAGATTGAAAGCCGGTCTAGGGGTTCGGGA
>Ga0335081_10003661_pt1 | contig 24205 bp, 15 predicted proteins | sample Lox_Sample_35_FD_206713 | JGI IMG/M metagenome (GOLD analysis project Ga0335081, IMG submission 206713) | Soil microbial communities from Loxahatchee National Wildlife Refuge, Florida, United States - Lox_Sample_3.5 | ecosystem: Environmental > Terrestrial > Soil > Wetlands | place: USA...
AACCGTTGCGCGCGGCGCGCGCGATCGACTTCGGGCCTCGCGCCGCAAGCCAGATCGGCGGATGCGGTTTCTGGACCGGACCAGGAACGACGGTTACGTGGGTCAGTTTATTGAAGCGGCCTTCGAAGGTGACGTCCTTCCCTGTCCATACGCGCCGAATGACCTCGGCGCCTTCCTCGAGCCGCGGGCCGCGCTCACGCCGGGGAATGTCGTAGCCGACGAACTCCGGTATGCGGTATCCCTGTCCCACTCCGAGATCGAAGCGCCCGTTAGAAATGATGTCGACAGTGGCGGCGTCCTCGGCAATGCGCAGGGCGTTGTGTAGCGGTAGCAAGATCACGAAGGTGCCGATCCGGATCCGGCGGGTGCGCGCCGCGATCGCTGCGGCAATCGGGAGCAGCGAGGGTGCATAGCCGTCGTCGATAAAGTGATGCTCGGTCAGCCAGACGGTGTTGTAACCGAGATCTTCGGCGAGCGCGGCGATATCGAAATGCTTGCGGTAGATCTCGGTAAACGGCACCAGTCCTGGCGGTGGATTGCGAAAAGATAGCAGCAGTCCGAAGTCCACGCGAACCTCCTTCGGCGTACCGCTGGTCCGCCGACGCGACGTTCAGTCGCGCCCTTCCGTCAGCCTTGACCCTCAGCCATCCCCTTCTCCGAGCGGCTTTATTGGGCCGAGTTCATCATTTAGATGGCGATCTTCGTTGCGTCAATCCTCCTGCCTTGTCGATCAAATGCGGGTTCGAAGACGCGTAGCGCAGCGCCGGAATCGGATGGACGCCGCCCGCGTGATAGCCCCCTCGATTCGCACCGGCACACGGTCAGGGGATTCACTCGCGTGCAGCAGGCAGCCAAGACTCGCGGCGAGCATTATTTATGGATGATCGACTGGAGCAGGGGTATCACTTTCTGCGGCGATGGCCCGGCGAGGACGCATCGCCTGTGACGTGTTCGCGTCGGATGGCCGTATCCGGCGCTGTGGATACACGAATTTCCTCCGCCTCGCGCGCCACCCCTACATCCTCGTCCGAACACGGTCCCTGGTGCTCTATGCGACGAGGAGACGTAGTGCGCTCGTCCTTCCGCAGCCCGCTGCCCCTTACCGGCGCCGGGTGATACAAGAGGGGCTAGTCGCTTGGTCTACTGGTAAGTCGATGCGCTGCCAGAATTGCTCAGCGGAAAATCCCCAGGGCGCGAAGTTCTGCATTCAGTGCGCGACTCCCTTGCGGCACCAATGTCAAAAGTGCGGTTTCGAGAACCCATCCGAGGCGAGGTTCTGCGCGCAATGCGCAGCGCCACTCGACGCAGCCGCATCGATTCGTGCGGAGTCTGAACCACACGACGACCTAACCGGCGAGCGACGGCATCTGACGGTGCTGTTTTGCGATCTGGTCGGCTCGACCGAGATCGCCGGCCATCTCGATCCCGAGCAGTGGCGGGAGATCGTCGGCGAATACCATCGTGCGGCAGCGCAGGCGATCGAGCGCTTCGGCGGGCACGTCGCGCAGTACCTGGGCGACGGCGTGATGGCCTACTTCGGCTGGCCCGAAGCGCACGACAACGATGCTGAGCGGGCAGCGCGCTCGGGCCTCGCAATCCTCGACGCCATATCGAAGCTCAACGAGCACCCCACGCACCCAAGACTCGCCGCGCGGGTCGGCATCGATTCAGGCACAGTTGTGGTGGGCGCCGGCGCGGATAAAGACACGGACGTCTTCGGCGATACTCCCAACATCGCCGCGCGGGTGCAGACGGCGGCCGCTTCCGACACGGTACTGATAACGGCAGGTACTCATCGGCTGCTCTCCGGGCTGTTCGTGGTCGAAGATCGCGGAGCACAGGCGCTCAAGGGCGTGGAACGGCCAATCCAGCTTTACCGGGTAGTCCAGCCAAGCGGAGTACGAGGGCGGCTCGAAGCTGCTGCGGCAGGGCGAGGACTGACCCCGTTTGTCGGGCGCGAAGACGAACTGCGCATGATGATGAGTCGGTGGGAGCGCGCGCTCGAGGGCGAAGGCCAGGTGGCGCTGATCGTAGGCGAGGCCGGAATCGGAAAATCGCGCATGGTGCAACGCTTCCGTGAACAGATCGCGGGCATGCCGCACACCTGGGTCGAGGCCGCTGCTGGGGTTTTTTTCCAGAACACGCCCTTCTACGCAGTTACTGAGATGCTTCGCGAGCTTCTGGCGTGGCGCGGCGACGAGTCAGCGGAGGAACAGGTAGCGCAACTGGAAACCCGGCTAACACTTGCAGGACTCAAGCCCGCGGACGCGTTGCCGCTGATTGCTCCGCTCTTGAATCTCCCGCTACCGGCGAAGTATCCGCCGTCAGCGCTTTCACCCGAGCAGCAGCGCCGCCGCCTGCTGGCCACGTTGGTCGAGTGGGCGCTTGGCGTTGCCCGAGTGCAGCCGACCATAATCGCGATCGAAGATTTGCATTGGGCCGACCCCTCGACGCTGGAGCTGCTCCAACTGCTGGTCGAGCAGGGGACAACGGCGCGGCTGCTGCTGCTATTCACGGCGCGGCCCGAGTTTCGTGCTCAATGGGCGCCGCGGACGCATCACACCCAAATCACGCTCAACCGGTTGAGCGCACGCAACGTGCGCTCGATGTTGGGAGAAGTAGCGGCGCAAAAGGCACTATCCGAGGAGACCATCGCAACTGTACTCGAGCGCACCGGCGGGGTGCCCCTTTTTGTTGAAGAGCTGACACGAGCGGTGCTCGAGAGTAGCAATGCGAAACTCACGGAGCGCGAGATCCCGGTGACTTTGCATGACTCCTTGATGGCGCGGCTGGATCGGCTGGGGTCGGCCAAGGAGGTGGCGCAGGTCGGCGCCGTGATTGGCAGTGAATTTTCCTACGAATTGCTGCACGCGGTCCATCCGCTCGCCGAAGCTGATCTGCAGAGGGCTCTGCGCACACTCGCCGATGCCGAATTAATCTACGTTCGCGGGATTCCGCCCGTCGCGAACTACACGTTCAAGCACGCGCTGGTCCGGGACGCGGCCTACGAAGCGTTGCTTAAGAGCCGACGGCGGGGGTTGCATCATCGCGTTGCACTGACGATCACCGAGAAATTTTCCGCCATGGCGGAAGAACAGCCCGAGGTCCTCGCCCGTCACTGGACAGAGGCAGGTGAAACCGAGCGGGCGATCGCCGAATGGTCAAGGGCGGGCAAGGCAGCGCGGGCACGCAACGCGTTTAGCGAATCGCGGGAGAGTTATCGGCACGCGCTCGCGCTGCTAGTCACGTTGCCGGAATCGCCCGAACGCGACTCCCGGGAACTGCGGCTTATGAGCGCGCTCCTTGGAGTATTGAAAATCATAGGAGGCTACACCGCTCCTGATTTTGTCGAAGCGACGGCACATGCAAGAAGGTTAGCGGAGAAAAGCGGCAATCTTACTCAGCTCGTACTCCAGGTGGTTGCGATGTGGGCGAGCGCTAACACCTCGGGCGACATTCCGGCCAGTACTATTTTTGCCGATCAGGCCCTCGACCTCGCGCAGCGCGACGGTAGTCCTGCCAGTATGGCGCTCGCGCACATGGCGCAGATTGGCTCGCGCAACCTCCGAGCGGACCTGGTTGGGGCTGAGGAATACTTCGTACGCGGCATCGAACTCTTCGCGGCAGCTGGCTTCCGGCGGGTTCCCGGCTCGGTGGCGTACACCTTCGGTGCCGCGAGCCTGAACGCATGGGCTTTGGGCCGTGCCGATACTGCGCGCGAGCGTATGCGACAGGCGATTGCAGGGGGAAGCGAGAACAACAGCCCATATGAGAAGACGTGGGCTCAAAGTCTTGCCGCGGAGCTTCAAATTCGTCTCAGAGACCCAACAGAAGCGGGGGCAATTGCCGAGCAAGTGGTCACGGTAAGCGATGAGCGAGGATTTTCACAATTTACTGGTGCGGGCCGGGTTGCTTTGGGATGGGCGCGGGCGAACCTGGGCCACACCAGCGAGGGCGTCGCGTTAATCCGCCAGGGGATAAGGGAGGGAGCGGCGGAAGGGTCGTCCTTGGGCAAAGGTGGCGCTCTCACCGCCCTTGCAAATGCACAGGCACTGGACGGAAGGATCACCGACGCACTCGCAACGATCGAGAAGGTCCTTCAGGCGAACGCGCATAGGCCCGAGGCGCTCAACACGCGCGGCGAACTGCGCCTCAAACAGGGGCAGACGGAACTCGCCGAAGCCGACTTCCGCGAGGCTATCGCGCTCGCGCACAAGATGTCCGCGAAAGCGTGGGAACTACGCGCAACAATGAGCCTCGCTGCTTTGCTTGCAAAGAACGGCCAGCGCGACGAAGCGCGCACTATACTCGCCGAGGTCTACGGCTGGTTCACCGAGGGTTTCGACACTGCCGATTTGAAGGACGCGAAGTTGCTGCTCGACGAGTTGGGCGGATAGATAGCGGCTGGGATGAAAATCCGCTGCCCGAAATGCGGAGCTGATGCCGCGCCGGGAAAGCGGTTCTGCGCAGACTGCGGCGCGCCGCTGCCGCTTCGCTGCCCCAAATGTGGCGCTGAGGCGCAAGTCGGCAAAGCATTCTGCGCCGATTGCGGCGCGCGACTGGAGACAGCTTCCTTAGCACCTGCAGAAAGGCAAGCCCCGCCTCCGGGCGGCGTCAGCGTCGCGGCCGAAGCGACAGAAATTTCCGAGGGAGAGCGCAAGACGATCACCGCCCTGTTCGCGGACACCAAGGGCTCGACGGAGTTAATGCGCGATCTCGATCCCGAGGAGGCGCGCGCGATCGTCGACCCACTGCTGCAGCTCATGATGGCGGCGGTGCATCGCTACGGCGGTTACGTTGCGCAGTCGACCGGCGACGGTATTTTCGCAATCTTCGGCGCGCCCGTGGCGCACGAGGACCATCCCCAACGGGCACTTCATGCGGCACTGGCGATGCAGGAGGAGTTGCGTCGCCACGCCGAGCGTCTGTGCAAGGAGGGCAAGACTCCTGTTGAAGCCCGCGTTGGAGTGAACACGGGCGAAGTGGTGGTACGGACGATCGAGACCGGCGGCCATACGGAATACACGCCTGTCGGTCACGTGACCAATCTGGCGGCGCGGATGCAAACTGCGGCGCCGTCGGGATCCATCGCGGCCAGCGAGGCGACGCAGCGGCTGTGCGAGGGCTACTTCGAGTTCCGGGCGCTGGGGCCGACGGCGGTGAAAGGACTCGACGTCCCGATCGAGGTGTACGAGGTGGTGCGCGCGGGGCCGCTCAAGACTCACTTCCAGCTCGCGGCGCGGCGGGGGTTGACCCGGTTCGTCGGGCGCGAGCGCGAGATGGCTGCGATGGCCGGCGCGCCTGGAGCAGGCCCGGGCGGGACACGGACAGATCATGGCGGCAGTCGGCGAAGCGGGCGCGGGCAAGTCGCGCCTGATGTACGAGTTCAAAGCCACTATCCCGGACGAATGCAAAGTGCTGGAGGCGTACTCGGTCTCGCACGGCAAGGCTTCGGCGTGGCTGCCGGTGCTCGAGTTGCTGAAGAGCTATTTCCATGTCTCGCTCAAACCGCAACGGACCGCAGCATCAGTTCCCCCGGTGCAAAGTCCAAATCTTGCCTTGCCCGACAAACCCGCGATCGCGGTTCTGCCCTTCGCCAATATGAGCGGGAACCATGAACAGGATTACTTTAGCGATGGCATTACTGACGACCGATCTTTCCAGACTTCCAGGGCTGTTTGTCATAGCCCGCACCTCCTCCTTCACCTATAAGGACAAGCCCACCAAGCTGCAGGACGTGGGCAGAGAACTGGGGGTGAAGTACGTATTGCAGGGTAGTGTCCGCAAGCAAGGCGGAAAGGTACGGATCACGGTTCAATTGGCGGATGCAGCCACTGGCGCGGAGTTATGGGCTGAGCGGTACGACCGGCCGCTCCGAGATGTCTTCGCGGTACAGGACGAGATCGTGCGCAGGATCGTGACTACACTCAACCTCCAGTTAAACCTTGCGCAGGAGGGGATCGTGATTCCGCGCAGCACGGAAAATCTTGAAGCGTATGATGATTTGTTGCGTGGAGCGGATGACCTTTTAAGCTTCACCAAGGACGGCAATACCAAAGCGCGCGAGATGTACGAAAAAGCTATCGCGCTCGACCCCAAATACGCGATGCCGTATGCGGCTTTAGGTGAAAGCTATTATGTAGGCTGGGTAGCTGGCTATGACCCCGACCGCAGCGATCTGAATAAGGCTTTGTTGATGGAGCGACAAGCACTGGATTTAGATAGTTCGCTCTCAAAAGCTCACAGCATGCTCGCCAAGATCTACGTTCATTTAGGTCAAAATAGCCAGGCACTCATCGAGGCTAAACGAGGCATCGCTCTCGATCCCAACTCTGCTGAAGCCTACGACTCGCTCGCAGAAGCACTTAATATCGGATGGGACCCAGCAGAGGCCCTACCAGCAGCAGAGAGAGCTGTACAGCTCGATCCTCGCAATCCCGAGCACTATTATGAGCGAGGTTATGCCTATTACCTGCTTGGACGGGACGGAGCATCCCCGATCTTACTGTTTTTGCAGCTCGTCATCCTGATCTGCTTTGGCCACATGTTTTTTTGGCTGGAGCCTATAACGGTCTGGGTGACGAGAAGAACGCGCGCGTGCAGGCAGCGGAAGTCGAGCGGATGGTGGCGGTCGATCCCAATTCTGCGGTTGGTTACACGGCCCTATCAGACGTTCTGAATTCCACGGGGCGGCCGGCTGAAGCACTTGCAGCGGCGGACAAGGCCGAGCGTCTGGACCCGCAGCTCAATGTCTATCTGCTTGAACAAGGGCGAGCGTACAGTGAAATGGGACGTTGGCAGGAGGCAGCTACTGTTCTAAAGCGCTTTCACGCCAGCCATCCCGATGATTTCTGGTCTCACGTGTGGTTGGCTATTGAGTATGTTGAACTGGGCGACTACGACGCTGCGCGGGCGGAAGCGGCACAAATTTCAAAGCTTAACCCTCGCTACTCCACTAAGACGGTGCTTACGACCATTGCGCAGCGGCCACGTTTGGAAGCCGATCTGCACAAGGCAGGACTCAAGTGACCATGCGTTTTTAGATCCGGCACGGTATCTCAGGCTGCGAGTCGTGGGTAAAGCTCGCCCCGGGCGACGCCATGTTCCAGACACGATCCGACAGGTCCAACCGCTCATCAAGGGTTGATTGCTCAACTGTTTTAAGGACTAGGTCAAATGATGTAGTCGCCGCTTGCGGGCAAGAGCCTTACGATCAAGTGCTTTATCGATCGCGATCGGCGCGCTTGCCGGAGGACCTTAGGCGCGGGTCCATCGACGACGCGCACAGGGCGTTATGGTAGAGCCAGAGCTTGAACTGGGTAGCGATAGAAGTCATATCACCGCTCCGGTACATCCGAACCATGTTGTCAAGCTGCTCTTCACATCCCGATGCGGTATCGGATGAATCCGTCTGACTCCACTGACTAAGTGGAGCATTGAGCTGTAACGGACCGGGTGGATTGCCAGGAGAAAATGGCGGAGTCAGCAGATACCATACGGTAAAGAGCCCGATCGCAGCAATGTGGGAGGACTTAGTGAGTCGTGCGCTATACCAGTCGTAGGCTTCTCGCCATGCGACCAGGGAGTCGAAGTGTCTCTGCCTCGGACGATAGTTTTCGAGATTGTGAAGATTGCGTTCTGAGCGCTCTGTATTAGTGTGCATAGCGATAACGCATGGTCTACTCGCATTCTGGTCTTAGGTTTACACCATCTAACGCAAACATGAGCCCGAGCTGAACAGAAGCTGCACCATTTGTCTGACCAGACTACCGTCCCAAGCGCTCCAACGCTTCCATCGTACAAAAATCTTCGAACAGCCTCGGGCTATCGACAGTAGCGTAGTAACCGCCAGGCACCATCTGCGCGTAGTAGAAGCGGGACATCCTGTTACTCTGAAGATCGTGCGCATGCACGTACGCCCAGCTGACAAAGGTATCCGGAGTGCCTTCGATCCATTTCATACCGGGTTTGCGCTCGTAGTAGTCGCCACAGCCTTCCCACTGTTTCCAAATCTTGCCCTGGCGGTCATAGCTGATCATCGTGAAGGGGTAAAGCGTGCGGGCATCGAACCAAATTCGCTTCTTGCCAATGGGCGCGCGAGGATAGGAGGTCGGCTCCATCTCGACCACATACATTTCAGGGACCAGTTCCATCCGCGTGCGCCAATACTTGACTCCACTCTTGCCACCGCAGGTCTTGTGCATCCAGTTAGGTTGGTCGAGATCGGCGTTGTGAGACGCGCCGGCGAGCAACGGGCCCTTGCCCACAAGCTTAAAGTTGCCCCAGGTCAGGAGTGGGTCGCCTGCCATATAGTATTCGGTGACGAAGTATGTGTTGCCGGGAAACAAAGGCTCAAAACGCTGATCCACCGGGTATGAGCGTACGCGCTTGGTCGTAGGCTGCCAGCTGTAGAAGCCCGGCAGCTTGTGCTGGTCATATGCCCAGACCTGGAGGAAGCCGGTACCATTCACGTCACCGGGCTCCAAAATAGTAGATCCCACGATGCGGAGCTGACTCTCGCGGCCCTCCATGTAGGGATGCGGGTCAAGGGTCTGGCGGCCGACGGTCTGCCATTCCACGGCGAAGGCAGCATATTCGTACTCAACGTTGCCGTCTGCGTCCGTGTCCCACTCCAGCACGGGGTGCGATTGACAGTCGTGCTTGCCCCAGCTTAGTGTGTTCGCCCACAAAACCTCCGCGGGGCTCTGGGGCTGCGAAAAAGGGTTACCACCGATCCACGGCTTCCCATCGAGCGTATAGACGTTCCCATCTGGGAAGATCTTGTGCTTGCCCTGGTTCGCGAGCGTCGCCTTCAGGTAGGGCATTGGCATCATCCGGGTCAGATCGGTCTGGGTAGGCGCCAGGTCGACAAGACGACCGTCGTGCTTGATCTGCCAATACGCCCCGGGGTCGAGCAGATCTTTCACAATGTCGACATTCTCCGCGCTGAGCACATCGCCGGCCTCGAGCTTGCCCTTGGTATAGGCCTCGATCGAGAGCAGCTCGGGAGGATAAGCCGCTTCGCAGTTGCCGTCTTCACCGAGCACATCGATTAAAGGAGACAGGACGCCGGCAGCGAAGATCCCCTTGGCGGTCTGCTCCAGGAAGTGACGACGGGTCCATCCATCTGTGTATTTCATCGAGTGCATGGCATTGCTCCTTTATTCGTAAAACAGATCGGGCAATCCCTGGCTGCTGCTCTGGCTACACGCTGCTATAGTTCCACGCTAGACCTATGGTCGTCAGAGATTCCGGTTAATTCACAGAGCTCAAGAGCCTTCGCCACAGCGGAAACCGGCGCGGCCCGTACTCCGCAATCCATGCGGCAGCTATGGCCTGCTGAGCGTCGTCGGGCGCCATCCGGCGCGCGTTAACCTCGTTCAGCAAGCGGTTGATTCGGACTTTCTCATAGGCTCCTAACGGCTCGGGCAATCTGCGGCCCGGTCGGTCCTCCAGGAGGTTCGCTAAACGAGCCCCGAGCCTCGATACGTAACTATGTTGGAAAAACCTCATCGTCCTGTACTCCGCGATTCGTCTGTGGGTTAGTGACACGTGCGCGAAGGTTCATCCGGACAACGAGGAACATCGCGTGTCTTACCGGTAGTGCACTCCCGCGGGACGCCGTATTGCTCCTCGAAGAAGTCGAGCAGTTCCTCGCTGCTGTTTGCCATTCTGAAACCCTCTGCCGGGAGGTGTCGCAGGAGACCCGGAATCAGCGCCACCGCCGCACGCGCCGCGCTGCAAATTGACGTCGATGGTGTCAGCATTTTCCTTGCTCCCTCGCTCCGCTTTCAGAACGTTTCACGCAAGGGAGATGCCGGGACGCAAATCGAGCAGTTACAAGGTTTTTTTCGAGCAACTGCTACGCGCAGTTAGCAGTTGGACGGCGAGGTGCTAACGATCGTTAGCGGAGCCCGTATCTCTTCATCTTTTTCTGAAGGGCCACGCGGGAGAGGCGCAGTGCCACGGCTGCGTGCGATACGTTGCCGCCGTGTTCAGCGAGCACCTGCGAAATGTACCGAGCTTCGTAGGCCTCCCGCGCACCTTGGAGCGAGATTTTCGCGCCGGCGGACGACTCCTCGGCAGAGCCTCGGCGCGGCGACGCTTTGGCCTCGCTTCCGCGTTGCTCGCTTTCCGGAGCACCGGCCGGAATTCCGTCTGACTTGACGGCTGGCGCCGGCGATCGAGCTACCGAGGGAGCCAACATTTGAGAAAAGTGGTCGGCCGTCAAGGTTTCGCCTTCGGAGGCCAGGGCGACCGCGCGCTCAATTTCCTTCTGCAGCTCGCGCACGTTTCCAGGCCACTCTGCACGGCCGATCAGTTCAATCGCCGACGGATGGAAACCGCCGAGCTTCTTGTTGTGGCGCTCGGAGGCTTGCTCGAGGAAGCGGGCGGCGAGGTACGGGATATCTTCGCGCCGGTCCCGCAGCGGAGGGAGCCGAATCGGAAAAGCTGCCAAACGATAGAAGAGGTCCTGGCGGAAGGCCCGCGCCGCCTGAGCCTCTTTGAGATCCCGGTTGCTCGCGGAGATTACTCTCACGTCAACTTTGCTGGGACGCGTGTCGCCGACCGACGTCACTTCATTTTCCTGAACGACGCGAAGCAGCTTTGCCTGCATCGCGAGCGGCATCTCGCCGATCTCGTCGAGGAATATCACTCCGCCCTTCGCCGCCCTGAATAGTCCCGGCTGATCGTCGGTTGCCCCCGTGAAGGCGCCGCGGCGATGGCCGAACAGTTCGCTCTCGAGCAGAGCCTCCGGCAGAGCCGCGCAGTTGATTGCGACGAAGGGGGCGTCGGCGCGGGAGCTCGCGCGATGGATGCCGCGGGCGACCAGTTCCTTTCCAGTGCCTGTCTCGCCCTCGATCAGCACCGGAATCGAAGAGAGCGCGGCAGCTTCCATGAGCCGGAAGACTTCGGCCATGGCGCGGCTCACGGCTATGATCTCGGTAAAATCGGTCGCGGCGCAAAAGATCGCGGCGCAGTGCGCCAACTTGGGCCTGGAGTTGCTGGGCGGAATCCTTGACCTCGCGGAAGCGGCGGGCGTTTTGGACCGCGACAGCGATGCTAACCGCCAATTTCTTCAGCAATTCGAGGTCGCCGTCGCTGAAGGAAGCCCGTCCATGAGGATTGACCGCCTCGACGACCCCCAGACGCTCGTGCCCGGCGATCAGCGGAGCCACGAGGAGCGACCTTGTGGTGACCCCTGTCTTTTTATCGGCGCCGGAATAGAAGCGAGGGTCAGATTGCGGGTTGTCTATCTTCTCCGCTTGGCCGCTTAGCAGCGCCGCTCCGGCCAAGCCCGATCCCGAAGGTACGCGCAAGTCCCGCAAACGCTGGGCGGCTTCAGGATTCTCTTCCGACACGTACGGAAAGTAGAGTTCGGCGCGCTCAGCATCGAGCAGCAAGACTGAAACTCCGCCGGCGTCCAATACCTCTCGGCACTTGGAGATAACCAATGGGATAAGCTCTTCGAGCCCGAGCCGGGCGGCGAACATATTGCCCAGCTCATAAACGAGCGCCTCGCGCACGTTGTCGTCACTGATCATCTGCTGAGTTCGTCGAGCAGAAACTTGGTGTCTTTCAGATCGGCAGTGTCAAAACCCTCAGTGAACCAGCTGTAGATCCCGGCAAGCACCGTGAGGGCTTCGTCGCGCCGTCGAGTGTCGCGCAGCAGCCGCGCCAAGCTCATTGTCGCACGCAATTCGAACGATTTGGCGCTCTGCCTTCGTGCGATCTCGATCGCGCGCTCAAAGCAGCGCTGGGCTTCCCCGACGCTCGACTCCGCCTGCATCAGCAACAACTCGCCCTTTAACCGATACATCTCAGCCTGATAGTGACGGATTTCATACTGGTCGGCCGCGTCGAGTGCTTCCATCAAAGCATTCAAGCCGTCGTCTAGTCGGCCCGTCTTCCAATACGCCTCGGACAATAGGCAAAGCGCATGCGGCCGCAGTGCATCCGTGCTCGTCGCACGCCAGACGGCCAGACCTTCCTGCATCTGTGCGATCCCGTCTACGTACTGCCCCTGCTCTGCTATAGCCCAGCCGCGCGTGATGGTGGCTTGGGCCAACCAGTGCGTAAATCCATGCTCGGTCGAGAGTGCAATCAGATTCGTACCCATCTCCTGAGCCGCATTTGGTTCTCGCCGATACTGATGAAGATAGCCGACAAGACCCTCCGCGAACGCCAGACTGAGAGGATGGGACAGCGCATGAGCCAACGCGAGCGCTTCCTTACCCCTCTCGAGAGCCTCGTCCGGGTAGCCCAGGCTCCAGAGACTCAAAGCCAGGTACGATAAGCAATGAACCCTCGTATCAGTGCCGACCACCATTGGTTGCTCGCGACTACAGAGCGGGATGGCGATCTCATGATGCTTCCTGGCGAGAAGAAATTCTCCCATCGACATCGAAGTATCTCCCAGAGCTAAGTGAGCGCACGCCAATAACCCCGGGTCTTGCGCGCTCTGGGCTCGCCGAAGAAGCTCTTCGGCAAGTTCATAGGCCGGCCGTAACTGGCCTCGCAAGTAATACACGCTCCACACTCCGAGCAGCGCGGGAAAAAGCTCCGGAGCGTCGCCCAGCAACTCACAAAGCTTCCACGCGCGAGTGAACGCCTGCTCTACTTCCGACGATGCCCATCCTCTGATGGCAATTGACGCCGTGCCCAAGGCCAACTGGAGGAGCAACTCGCGCTGACTACGCTCGGGGCTGTCTGGCAGACGTTGGAGTAGCTTAATCGCGGCGCCAAGGCTGCTGATTGCCTCAGAGTGCGTAGAGCGCTGAATCGCCTGCTGGCCGGCCCGCCCCAAGTATTCAACCGCCTTTTCGATGTTGTTGCTGTGGCTGTAATGATGGGCCAAGACGGTGACGTAGTCATCCAATTGTTGCGCGTACAGCCTCTCGATGGCTTGTCCCACGTGCTCGTGCAGAACCTTGCGCCGCTCGATAAGGATTGAGCCGTATGCGACCTCCTGCGTCAGCGCATGCTTGAAGACGTATTCCGTATCGCCTCCAGTCCGCTGCTCGTAGATGAACTCACCGCTCTGCAAGTCGGCGAGCGGCCGCTCGATTTGAGGTTCCGCCATCGAGGTAAGGGTTCGGACCAAGCTGAGCGGCGCTTCGCGGCCCACTACCGCGAGTCTCTGGAGGAGCCGTTTGTGCTCGGCCGGCAGCCGATCGATGCGTGCGGCGAGGACTCCTTGCACTGTCGGCGGCAAACGCACTTGTTCGATGGGACGCGCCAACTTTATCGCGCCATTGCGCACCAGCGCGCCCTCACCGAATAACGCCTGCACTATTTCTTCGATGAAGAACGGGTTGCCTTCGGTGCGCTCGACGATCAGCCGTTTGAGCGGCACGAGTTCAGTCGTATTACCCAACAGTGCGGTCAGCATGACGTCCGCGGTGTCCCGCGCCAGAGCCCCGAGCCGCAACTGCGAGTAGTAAGACTTGTTGGCCCATTCGTGCCGGTACTCTGGCCGATAGTTAACCAACAGCAGCAAGCGCGAGTTGGCGATACTATCGGCGAGCGAGTCGAGTAGCGCCTGGCTCTCAGAATCGATCCAGTGAAGGTCTTCGAAGATTAACACCACCGGATAATTCAGCGCCTCGCGAAAGATGATCCGCTTGAGCGCTTCGAGCGTGCGCTGGCGGCGGATCGGCGGGTCCATTTGAGCAAGCGGATCGAAGCTTTCCTGGATTCCGAGTAGCCCAAAGAGGTACGGCAGCGTGTCGTTGAGTGTCGAGTCGGGCGTGACAAGCCTGACTCTCAACTTCCTGCGTCGCTCCGTCGGGTCGTCGACACTCTCGATTCCAAAATACGTGTGCAATAGCTCGAGTACCGGCAGCCAGGCCGACGCCTTGCCGGTCGAGACCGAGTAGGCTTCCAGAACTCGGCAATCGTTTGGCAGAGTTGTCTTGAACTCGTGGAAGAGTCGCGATTTGCCGGCACCTGCCTCGGCCACGATGGCCACGAGTTGCCCGTGTCCGCCCCTCGCCAGTTCCAGCGCACGCCTCAACTCGCCGAGTTCGCGCTCCCGGCCGACAAAGGTCGTCAGCCCGCGCCGTGTCGCAAGCTCGAAGTGGCCGCGCAACGGCCTCGTGCCTACCACTTCGAATACGTTCACCGGCTCGGCGATTCCCTTTATAGCAGTCGGCCCCCAGGGACGCAGTTCAAAGTAACCCTCGACCAGTCGCTGTGTGTCCTCGCTGATCGCGATCCCGCCTATCGGCGCCACGGTCTGCATCCGGGCCGCCAAATTGGTCACATGGCCGACCGGCGTATATTCCGGGTGCCCGCCGGTATGGATCGTCCGCATGACGACTTCGCCCGTGTTGATCCCAATGCGAGCTTCCACCGGCGCCCGGCCCTGATTCTTAAGGCTTTCGCCGTGCTGCCGGAGCTCTTGCTGCATCGCCAGCGCCGCATGGAGCGCACGCTGTGCGTGGTCCTCGTGAGCGACGGGCGCGCCGAACAGCGCAAAAATCCCGTCTCCGGTGGATTGGGCGACGTAGCCGTCGAACCGATGCACCGCCGCCATCATCAGTTGCAGCACCGGGTCCACGATCGCGCGGGCCTCTTCGGGATCGAGATCACGCTCGAGTTCGGTAGACCCCTTGATGTCAGCGAACAGCGCGGTCACCGTCTTGCGCTCGCCGTCTAGCGGAGCCTCTGGCTGTTCAGACGCGAAGTCAATCGCGGAAAGGGTTGGACCCTTGGACTTGACGAAGGGCAACGAAGCGCCAGCCAGTGGAGCTGCGCACTCACTACAAAATTTCGATCCGCCGGGATTAGATGATCCGCATTTCAAACAGCGCGATGGCAGAGGCCCAGCGCATTCATTGCAGAACCTTGCGCCGTCAGGGTTCTCGTGACTGCAGGTCGGGCAGTTCATCCGCGGATGCGTCTCCTAATTGACTAATTCATCCAGCAATGCCTTGGCGTCCTTCAAATCTGCGGTGTCGAACCCTTCGGTGAACCAGTTGTAGATTTCTGCAAGCATCGCGCTCGCCTCGTCGCGGCGGCAGTGCTTTACGAGCAGCCGCGCGAGACTCATCGTCGTGCGCAGCTCCCAAGCTTTGGCACTCATCGTTCGTGCAAGCGCGATGGCTTCGCGGAAATCGGCTTCAGCCACCTCGGTCTCCTCGTGTTTGAGACGCAATTCTCCACGTATCCGCAGCATCTCGGGCCGATTGAAGAGTTGATCTGGATTCGTCCGGAGAGCCTCTTCAATCGTTGCAAGCGCGTCGATAATCGCGCCAGCTTGCGCCTTGGCAGCCGCCAAGTAAGCGGTGAAAGTGCCGATGCCCAACCGCGCCTCGACCGCGAGCAAGTCCGTTAAGCCTTGGCGAATCAGCGCGATCCCTTCGCTCGCACGGCCTATCCCCGCTCGCTCGATCCCGAGAACGCACCGGGAGTACGCCGCGACATTTGGAAACTGATTCTTTTCAGATAGTTCGAGCGCGCGCTCGGCCAATGCTTCAGCCTGCTGGTGATCTCTCATGTAAGCTGACGAGCGCAGTAACGCTCTATTGTAGGTTGACCACGCAATCTCGAACGGATTGTTCCCTTCTGCGATTTCCACGATCCGATTTTCCCGCTCGCGGGCGACGTCGGCTCGGCCAAGCGTCCAGGCGTTAAGGCTGGCGTGGGCAAAGGATACCACGGCCGCTCCTGGAAAATGCTTAAATTCGGGATCGTCGAAAAACTTGAGCCCTGCAATAAAGTGCTCTTCCGCTCCGGAGAGATCGCCACGGAATCGGCGAGTTAGTATTTGAAGCATATGCGTGCGCGCAAAGACGTTCGAACTGCCCTCGCGCGGGGCAAGCTCAAGCGCTTGGTCAGCGAGCGCACTCGCGAAGAGCAGGTCGCTCGAAGAGAAAGCATTGACGCCTCTCGAAATCATCAAATTGACCAATTGCGTGAGGTTGCCACTTTTCTCGGCTAGTACCACAGCGCGCTCGGTAGCCGCGCGGTTTTCAGGCGCAGCGTACCCTCTCGTGACCCAGAGCATCTGAACCTCTGATTGTCTGAGTTCCAGTTCACGGAGGTCACGCTCTGCCGACTCTGGCAAAAGATTGAGCAGCGCTAGGGCCCTCTGGTAACTCTCCAGCGCTTCCGTGAAGGCATGGTGTGCGCGCGCCACCTCACCCGCTCTTGACCACTCGGCGATCGCCGGTTCGATCTCGCCTGCTTCGGTCCAATGGCGCGCGAGCACTTCGGGATGCGCCTCGTTGAGCGCGGGGAATTGGTCGTTGATCGTGCTCGCCACCAGCCGATGCAGGTCTCTGCGCCGGCTCTTGAGCAGCGCTTCGTAGGCTGCGTCCTGGATCAAAGCGTGCTTGAACTGGTAGGTGGCTTCCGGTGCGAGGCCGCGCACGTAGAGCAATTCCGCGTCAGCCAGGCTGCGCAACGCGCCCTGAAGGTCCTCTTCCGGGATCGGATGGACCGCGTGTAGTAATTCGTACGAAAATTCACCGCCGATTACCGCCCCGACCTGGATTACTTCCTTGGCCGGACCCAGCTTATCCAGCCGCGCCATGAGCGAGTCATGCAACGTCACCGGAATTTTGCGCCCAATGATCTTCGCCTCGCCACTCTCGAGCACCGCCCGGGTCAGTTCCTCGACGAACAGCGGCACTCCGCCCGTGCGTTCCACCACCGCCGCGACGGTCGCTGCGGATAGCGCCACGCGCGCCGCCACCTCTTCGACCATCGTGCGCACGTTGCGCGCGCTCAGCCGGTTGAGCGTGATCTGCGTATGATGCGCCCGCGGTGGCCACGGCGCTCGGAACTCGGGCCGCGCCGTGTACAGCAACAGCAGCCGCGCCGTCGCTCCCTGCTCGACCAGCAACTGGAGCAGCTCCAAAGTCGATGGGTCGGCCCAATGCAGATCCTCGGTCGCGATTATAATCGGCTGCACGCGGGCAGCGCCCGGCGCCCACTCGACCAGAGTGGCCAGCAGCCGGCGTCGCTGCTGGTCGGCTGAAAGCGCCAGCGGTGGATACTTCGCCGGTAGCGGCAGATTCAGCAGCGGCGCAAGCAGCGGGACGGCTTCGGCGGACTTGAGCCCCGCCAGTTCCAGCGCGGATTCCAGTTGGGCGAGTTGCTCTTCTGTTGACTCGTTCCCGCGCCAGGCCAGAAGCTCGCCAAGGAGTTCGGTGACCGGGTAGAAGGGCGTGTTCTGGTGGAACGCCCCAGCCGCTGCCTCGACCCAGGTGTGCGGGGTACCAGCGATTTGTTCATGGAAGCGCTGGATCAAGCGCGATTTGCCGATCCCCGCCTCACCGATGATCAGCACCACTTGACCTTCGCCGTCGAGGGCGCGCTCCCAACGATTCATCAGCGAACGCAGCTCGTCCTCGCGCGCTACGAACGGCGTCAGTCCACGCACCGCGGCGACCGCCTGCAGCCGTCCGCGTACCCCGCTGGGCTGGACCACCCGGTAAAGCTGGATCGGCTGCTCGATGCCCTTGAGCGCCTGCGCCCCGCGGTCCTCGACCACGAACAGGCCCGAGACCAGTCGGTGCACTGCATCAGTGATGACCACAGTGCCCGGTTCCGCAGCCGCTTGCACCCGCGCCGCGATATTGGGAGTGTCGCCGAATACATCGGCTTCCTTGCCACTCCCGCCGCCAACCACTACCGGGCCTGAATCGATACCAACCCGCGCCGCAAGCTTTGGATGCTCGCGGGTTTCGTTGAGCTTGGTTATGGCGTCGAGAATCGCCAGTCCGGCGCGCGCAGCGCGCTCGGCGTCGTTGTCGTGCGCTTCGGGATAGCCGAAGTAGACCATCACGCCGTCGCCGAGGTACTGCGCCACACTGCCGCCGAAACGCTCAATTGCCTCGGCCGCCGCATGATGGTAGCCGGCGACGATCTCGCGCCAGTCTTCAGGATCGAGATGGCTGGCGATCTCAGTCGAGCCGACAAGGTCACAGAACAGCACCGTCAGATGGCGGCGCTCACCCTCGGGCACTTCTCGCCCTTCGCCGTGCTCGGCACGGATAGGTGTGGCCGTCGGTCGTGTTGTACCAGCTGGCTCGGGCAGAACGGTGCCGCAGTTGCCGCAGAAACTGGCCTCGGGCGGATTCTCGGAACCGCACTTCGGGCACCCGGAGCCGAGCACAGCGCCGCACCGGATGCAGAACCTCCTGTCCGCAGCACTCTCGGAGCCGCAGCTTGAGCAGCGCATCGGCCTAGCCGCAAAGCCAGATGATTGAACCGCCGCCTCTCACGCCAGTTCCACGTCAACTCCGAAATCTCGCTTCACGCTTGCCAGCCATTCCTGGTCGCTCTCAACCAATTGCTGCTCCACCCATTGCTCATCGGTCATCGAGGCGCGGTATTGGAGCGTTGGCTCGGCGTCGGGACCGACGAGATAGCGGAGCTTCCAGGTTTTGCTCTGCACGATCTCCACGATCTTGTCAGCAACCACGAAGGGCGCCACGGGCTGTTTGAGCAGCGCATTGACGAGCGCCTGCATGCGGCGTTCCTGAGGGTAGCGCGTATTCGCTGGGACCTCCCGCCGCTTATCCCAAATGGGAGTGGCAATCATACCCGGCTCGACGATCGAGACTTTGATCCCGAACGATTTTACTTCCTGCGCCAGAGCCTCGCTCGCAGCTTCCAAGGCCCATTTCGAAGCCGCATAGGCGGCGTAGGATGGGACACTCATCCGGCCCTGAATCGACGAGACATTAATGATGTGGCCGCTGCGCCGCTCGCGCATGCCGGGAACCACGGCCTGAATGCACCGCAGTGCGCCGAAATAATTGGTCTCCATCACTCGTCGGAACTCGCCTAGCGGAAGCTCTTCAATAGGGCCAGTTACGGAGATTCCTGCGTTGTTCACTAATACATCGATGCGCCCACTGTCAGCCAAGATTCCCGCGACGGCTTTGCCAACCGACACATCGCTGTCGACGTCCATAGGCAAGACTTTGATGGGCAACCTCTCCCTCTCCGCAATAGAGGCGAGTTCAGGTGCGCGGTCGGGATTTCGCATGGTTGCGTAAACGTCTTGCCCACTACGTCCGAAGGCGACCGCTGTCGCAAGGCCGATGCCGGTGCTGGTTCCCGTGATGAAAATTACAGCCATGGGATTCTCCATGATTCGCGAAATTCACCGCAGAATCGTTTACTCTCCGGACGTTCAGCTTCTCTGTATCACCGGACCTCGGAAGATCTCGCCCTGCCGGCCCCGCCGCGGACTCGGCCAAAGACCGGAGCGCGGGTTCCTAATTGCTCAAAGAAATTCCTTGATCCATCGATTCGATGCTCCGGCGGGCTATTCCGCTAGCTCGTCGAGCAGCGCCTTTGCATCTTTCAGGTCTGCGGTCCCGAAGCCCTCGGTGAACCAGTTGTAGATCTCGGCGAGCAACGTACGCGCTTCGTCGCACTTGCCTTGTTTCGCGAGCAACCGCGCGAGACTCATCGTGGCGCGCAATTCCAACGATTTGGCACTCTGATTGCGCGCAATCTCAATGGCTCGCTCAAAGCAATTCTGCGCCTCCGCGGCGTTGGAATCACCCGTTCTACGCAGCAATTCGCCTTTAAGTCGATATATCTCAGCGTCGTAAGCGTGTCCTTCAGTTCCATTCGCGAACGCCTGCGCTTCCGTCAATACACTCTGCCCATCGTTGAGGCGACCCGACTCGATACATGCCTCCGCCAGCCAGGAAAGCCAATGCGGCCGCCCGGTGCCAGCCCCTGTCGTACGAGACGCGGCTAGACCTTCCTCCATCTGCGCAATTCCCTCTTCGTTGCGTCCCTGTTGAGCCATCGCCCAGCCGCGCAGGATTGTCGCAACAGGCAACCAGAAGGTGAACCCATGCTCAGCCGAGAGTGCAATCGCACACTCCGCAGCCTTTTGAGCTGCGCGTGCTTCGCGCCGAGATTCCCGCACGACGCCAAGAAAGAATTCAGCACCGGCCAGAGTGAGTGGATGAGATAGCGCTTGACTGAACTCGACTGCTTCGTTGGCCCGCTTGAGGGCCTGGTCTGGGTAGCCAAGGAGCCACAGGGTCATGCCCAAGTACGACAGGGCGTATCCCTTTGCGTCAAACGATCTGCGCGCTGCCAACGGACCATGGCGCGCAGAATCATAGAGGGAAATAACCGCCTCTTTGTGCTCTCTGGCAAGAAGCGACTTTCCCATATCGTGTAAGGTGCTTCCTAGTGTGTCGTGCGCCAGTAGCAATTGCGTTGAATCGTTCCCGCTTTGCGCTCGGTTCATCAGCTGTTCCGCCAGTTCATAAGCCTTTCGTGATTCGCCTCGAATGTAGTACACGAGCCACACTCCGACTAAGGTGGGGAAAAGCTGCGGAGGGTCGCCCAGCAGTTGACAAAGTTCCCGCGCGCGAAAGTATGCTCGTTCCACCTCGAGTGCAGACCAGCCTTTAACGGCACTTAATGCTGGACCCAGGACGAGCTGCAGCTGCAATTCTCGCTGAATTCGCTCGGAGCCGTCCGGGAGCCTTGGAAGTAGGTCTATCGCCTCCTTTAGGCTACTGATCGCGGCAGTATGCGCGGAGCGCTGTAGAGCCTGCCTTCCCGCACGCCCCAGATATTCGACCGCCTTGCTGACGTTGTCGCTGCGGCTGAAATGATACGCCAGTTCGCCCAGATGATCGTCCAACCGCTCCGCGAACATCGACTCCAGCGCCTGTCCGGCGCGCTCATGCAGGAGTTTGCGGCGCCCAATCAAAAGCGAGTTGTAGGCCACCTCCTGGGTCAGCGCGTGCTTGAAGATGTACTCAGCACCGGTGAGGACCAGTTGCTCGTAGATAAACTCGGCCGTCCGCAAATCCGCAAGCATCCGCTCCAGTTGCGGCTCCGCCTTGTCCGCCACTTTCCTGATCAGGCCAAGCGGCGACTCCCGGCCGATCACCGCAAGGGTCTGGAGCAGTTCCTTCTGCTCCGCCGGAAGCCGGTCGATACGGGAGGCCAGTATGCCCTGCACCGTCGGCGGCAGATGCAGTTGCGAAAGCGAGCGAACAACCTTGACTGCGCCATTGCGTACCAGTGCACCCTCGTCGAACAGCGCCTGCACCATCTCCTCGATAAAGAACGGATTGCCCTCGGTGCGCTCGATCACCAGACGCTTGAGTGCTTCGAGTTCCACGCCTCCACCTAGCAGCGCCGCCAGCATTGCCGCGCCGTTTTCGCCGCCCAAAGGGTTGACCCTGAGCTGCAGGTAGTGGCTCCTGCTCGACCATTCATGGCGGTACTCAGGACGGTAGTTGACGAGCAGCAGCAAGCGTGCGCCAGCGCAGCTGTCGGCAAGTAGGTCGAGTAATGCCTGGGTTTCGGAATCGATCCAATGAAGGTCCTCGAAGATCACCACCAGCGCGTGCTCCAGCGACTCGCGCAATATGATCCGCTTGATCGCTTCGAGCGTGCGCCGGCGCCGGATCGGTGGATCCATCTGGGCAAGCGGATCGGGACCTTCCTGTATTCCGAGTAGCCCCAGCAGATACGGCAGCACTTCGCTGAGTGCCGGGTCGAGCGCGGCAAGCGTGGCACGGACTTTCTCGCGCCGCGTGGCCGGTTCGTCCGCGTTCTGGAGGCCAAAATAGCTGCGCAGCAATTCGAGCACCGGCAGCCAGGCCGACGCCTTGCCGTGCGAGAGCGAGTAGGCCTCCAGCACTTTGAAGTCGCCGGAAACGGCGGCCTTGAACTCATACATCAGACGCGACTTGCCCGCGCCCGCCTCGCCAATCGCCGCCACGACCTGCCCGTGGCCCGCCCGCGCTAGTTCCGCCGCGTGCCTGAGCGCTGCCATCTCGTGCTCGCGACCGACAAACCGCGTGAGGCCGCGGCGGGTTGCCAGTTCAAAGTGCGTGTGCAGGAGACCCGCGCGCACCACCTCGTACACCTCGATCGGCGCGTCGAGCCCCTTGATTGCGGTCGGCCCCATCGCACGAAACTCGAAGTACCCCTCGCACAGCCGCCGCGTGGCCTCGCTCACCGCGATTGATCCGCTCGGCGCCGCCGCCTGCATCCGCGCCGCCAGGTTGGTCACATGACCGACCGGAGTGTACTCGGTGTGGCCACCCGTTTCGATCGACCGCACCACCACCTCGCCTGTGTTGACTCCTACACGGGCTTCAACGGGAATCTTGCCCTCGCTACGCAGACGCTCGGCGTACCGATGCAGTTCTTCCTGCATAGCCAACGCCGCGTGCAGCGCGCGCTGCGGATGGTCCTCGTGAGCGATCGGAGCACCGAACAAGGCGAAGATGCCGTCGCCCGTAGATTGCGCGACGTAGCCGCCGTAGCGATGCACCGACTCCATCATCAGGCGCAGCACCGGATCGACGATCGCGCGAGCCTCTTCAGGATCGAGATCGCGCATCAGCTCCGTGGAGCCCTTGATGTCGGCGAACAGCGCCGTGACCGTCTTGCGCTCGCCCTCTGGTACCTCGCTCGGTTCCGCAGCAATTTGGATCCCGGACGACGCGGAGCCGGACGCCCCAGCGGCTGGCGAACCCTGAGCGGATAATGGAGCTCCGCAATCACCACAGAACTTGAACGAGGGGATGTTCTCAGCGCCGCATCGCGGGCATTTCGCGGACAGCGCGGACCCGCATCCGCCGCAGAATTTCTTCCCGGCAGGATTTTCAGTGGCGCACGTGGAGCACAGCATCAGCGCCTTCCCCAGCGCGACTTATTGGACCTGCAGATCCTAGTTCATATCCTCGGGTGAGAGAATCCTGTCCTCCGGACGGAAGCAGGTGTTTTCGACTGTCCGCCTTGCTTACCAAATCGTTCTTTTCCGCATATGAGACTGCGTCTTCTGCAAAACGGAACGCTCCGCATCGGTTGGATCTCTCGCGCCCCCGAGTTTCTCTTGCTTCGACGGCTTGATCGGTTCATAAATAAATTTCCCGCACCAATCGAACGGCCACCTGCGCAGGCTTTTCGTCGCAGGGGAGGAAACCCGCCCGACAGTCTGCGACCGTCCGTCCACAAACGCTCGCGCCGCGCCTCCAGGCGGTGCCGATCGCTAGTGAGGTTGAGCGATCATGCCAGCCGAACCCCGCATGGATGCCCGCACTACGGAAGCGCCCGCGTCGCGAGTGCGCGGTGATGCGAGGAACGATTCCGGACTCTGCACCCCTTCCCGTATCGCATACGAAGGGGGCAAACTCCGCCTTCTCCACTACGCGCCTGCTGAGCCAGCGCACTCGACTCCGATCCTGCTTGTCTACGCGCTTATAAAGCGCGCTTTCATCCTGGACCTGGCGCTCGACCGCAGCGTGGTCCAGAGCCTTGTGCGGCAGGGCTTCGAGGTCTACCTGACTGACTGGATTCCACCGACGGACGGCGACAGCCGGCGCGGGCTCGACGCTTATGTGAACGAAGATCTGGTCAATGCCGTCCGCGCGATCGCCGCGGAATGTCGAACAAACCGCGTTTCTGTCATCGGTTACTGTCTCGGCGCCCTGCTGGCAACCATCTATACGGCGTTGCATCCCCGGCCCGTGCGCAATCTTGTGACCTTGGCCGTGCCGCTGGAGATGGGTGCTGCGGCGGGGTTCATGCCGGCCTGGTTGACTGTTCAAACGGTGGAACTGATCACGAGTCTTTACGGGAATTGCCCTGCCTGGGTCTTCGGGGCGCTGTCAGCAGCGCGACTGATGAGCCAAATGGAACAATATCGCGCCGAGATCTGTGGTCTCGAAGAGGGGTCAGAGGCATTTGATCGGTTTCTGGAATGGATCGGGAGCGACGTTCCACTCGCGGGCCAACTCTTTCGCGAAGTTATGGTCGGAATTTTTCAACAAGATCAACTCGTTCGAGGCAAATTAGCGACGGGTGGGAAGTCGATCAGTCTCGAGGCCATCAACTGTCCGCTGCTCAACGTCGTGGCGCAGTTCGACGATCTCGTGCCCCTGCGCGCCTGCGAGCCACTGGCTCAGCTGGTGGGTAGCAGGGACAAACAAACGATCGTTTTTCCGTCGAGTCATATTGGATTGGCCGCAGGCCTTGCCGCGCATGAGAGGCTCTGGCCCACGGTCGGGCAATGGCTGGCAGTTCGGGACTCGCACGTACAACGTGCTTCAGGTGCGAGGACTCTAGCAGGTCGTTGATAAACGCCTGAATTTCGTTCCGATATAATTCGTCAGAGTGAGCAATCGGATCGGTGGAGGAAGCGGCGGATGCGGGGAGAAGAGCGGCGGCAGCGGGCGATGTTGATGAT
>Ga0335081_10003663_pt1 | contig 24196 bp, 24 predicted proteins | sample Lox_Sample_35_FD_206713 | JGI IMG/M metagenome (GOLD analysis project Ga0335081, IMG submission 206713) | Soil microbial communities from Loxahatchee National Wildlife Refuge, Florida, United States - Lox_Sample_3.5 | ecosystem: Environmental > Terrestrial > Soil > Wetlands | place: USA...
CGGCCCTGCGGCCGGTCGCGGCCGGGGTGGCGGCGCTGCCCGTGCCCACCGGGCCGATCGTGGCCCCGCCGCCGCCGGCGGCGGCCCAGGTCCCCAGCCCGGTCTCGCTGACCATCCCGCTGATCGGGGTGAAGACCAACCTGATCACGCTGGGCCTGGCGGCCGGCGGGTCGATGCAGGTGCCGGTCTCCACAGCGGTCGCGGGCTGGTTCACCGGAAGTCCGCGGCCGGGGGCTGTCGGCTCGTCCATCATCGTGGGGCACATCGACTCCAAACACCATCCCGGGGTCTTCTACCGGCTGTCCGAGCTGAGAAACGGAGACGACGTCTTCGTCAAGCGGGCCGACGGGACCACGGTGGAGTTCCGCGTCACCGAGGTCCAGACCTACCTGAAGGATCACTTCCCGACCCAGACGGTGTACGGTCCCACCCCCGACGCGGAGTTGCGCCTCATCACCTGCGGCGGCGCCTTCGACTCCGCCATCGGTCACTATCTGAGCAACATCGTCGTGTACGCCACCCAGGTCCGCTGACCCGCGGGCCTGGCGAGGACGGAGCAAGCCCCTGCTCACCCCGCGGTGAGCAGGGGCTTGAGCTTGCTGCTCCGCCTGCACCCAGGCCACTTCGCTCACCAGTACCAGAATTAGCCAGTACCAGGACTAGCCAGTACCAGGATTAGCGAGATTACCGTGGTTGATTCGGGCTTCATGGTTGATCCGGGGGTCTATAGTGCACCGGATCAACCGCATAACCCGGATCAACCACGATCTTCGGGTGGAATGGCACACCGTGGGACGCTCCAGTATCACAGGACTCATCAGTACCACGGAGAGCGGGAGTTCGGGCTGCTGTCTGCCGTGCTGTCGGGCCTTCCCGGGGATAGCCTGGTCCCGGAGGCGCCATGGACGTCGAGGTCACCGACAACCCGGACAAGGCCAGGTTCGAGATCGTCGCGGACGGCGAGCTGGCCGGGTTCGCCCAGTACCACCTGCGCGACGGCGTGATCGCGTTCACCCACACCCAGACCGACGATCGGTTCCGCGGCCACGGCCTGGGTAGCCGTCTCGTGCGGGAGAGCCTGGACGAGGCCCGCGCGCGGCACCTGGTGGTGCTGCCCTACTGCCCGTTCGTGCAGGGCTGGATCACCGAGCACCGCGAGTACGCCGACCTGATCCCGGCCGGCCGCCGTGACCAGTTCGGGCTATGAGGCGAGCACCCACCGCAGCCCCGATGAGTTTCCGTGACGGCCCGCGTTACATCCGTATGGACTACAAACTCGAACTGGTGCTCATCCCCGTCACCGACGTGGACCGGGCCAAGAAGTTCTACCTCGACAACATGGGCTTCGTGCTGATCGTCGACACCGCGATCGGCGACGGGCAGCGGGTGGTCCAGGTCGTCCCGCCGGGCTCGGAGTGCGCGATCGGGTTCGGCACCGGGATCACCGCGGCCGCGCCCGGCTCGGCGCAAGGCCTGCACCTGGTCGTGTCCGACATCGTCGCGGCGCGCGACGAAATGGCCGGGCGCGGCGTGGCGATCGGCCCGGTGCGGCATATGGTGTCCGGGCAGTGGGCCGACGGACCGCACCCGGAGCGGGAGGACTACCAGTCGTTCGCCGACTTCGCCGACCCGGACGGCAATATCTGGCTGCTCCAAGAGGTCGACCGAGGCAAGAGCTGAGGATGGATCATTCCGCATTCGCCGCCCTGGCCGAACGGCACCGGCGTGAGCTGCACGTCCACTGCTACCGGATGCTGGCCTCGTTTGACGAGGCCGAGGACGCGGTGCAGGAGACGTTCCTGAAGGCCTGGCGCGGCCGGTCCGGCTTCGACGGCGGATCGCAGTTCCGCGCCTGGCTGTACCGGATCGCCACCAACGTCTGCCTGGACATGCTCCGGCGCAGCTCCCGGCGGACCTCGGCATACTCGTTTGCCGAGGTGCCGTGGCTGCAGCCCTACCCCGACGTGCTGCTCGAGGCGGCCGCGCCGAGTGACGAGCAGCCCGAGGCCGTGGCCATCTCGCGGGAGACCATCTCGCTGGCGTTCCTGGCCGCGCTCCAGGTCCTGCCGCCGCGGCAGCGCGCGGCGCTGATCGCCCGCGACGTCCTCGGCTGGCCGGCCAGCGAGACCGCTTCGGCGCTCGGCACCAGCGTCGCCGCGGCCAACAGCGCCCTGCAGCGGGCCCGGACGACGATGCAGTCGAACCTGCCGGGGGCCCGCGCCGAATGGTCCGCACGGGAGCCCAGCGCTGAGGAGCGTGAGCTGGTAGAGCAGTTCATCGCGGCGCACGAGCGGTTCGACGCCGAGGCGGCCATCGCCATCGCCGCCCGGGACATCAGGGTGACGATGCCGCCGCTGCCGTACTGCTTCCAGGGGACCGAGGCGATCCGGCCGCTGCTGGCCGACGCGGCCGCGATGGGCGAATGGCGGCTCGTCCCGGCGGGCGCCAACCGGATGCCGGCCGCGGCGAGCTACCTGCGCCGGCCCGGTGACAACGTGTTCCGCGCGTTCAAGCTCGACGTGATGCGCGTCGAGGGCGCGGTGATCGCCGAGATCACCACGTTCCCGGCCGGCCACTTCGCCGCGTTCGGGCTGCAGCTCACGCTGTAGCCTTGCCGCGTGCTCGAACACGTCACGGTGACGCGGTACGTGACCCCGCTGCGCGAGGGCGGGTCGCTGCCCGCCATCGTCGAGGCGGACAACCTCGGCACCTACGTGATGAAGTTCCGCGGCGCCGGCCAGGGTCCGCTCGCCCTCGTCGCCGAGATCATCGCGGGCGAGCTCGCCCGCCGGCTGGGCCTGCGTGTGCCCGAGCTGGTGCTGGCCGGGCTCGACCCCAGGATCGCCGTCAGCGAGCCCGACCCCGAGATCCAGGACCTGCTGCGGGCCAGCGAGGGCATGAACCTCGGCGTGGACTTCCTGCCCGGCTCGTTCGGCTTCGACCCGCTGGGCTGGACGGCCGAGCCGCAGTTCGCCAGCCAGGTGCTCTGGTTCGACGCGCTGGTGCAGAACGTCGACCGGACCTGGCGCAACCCGAACCTCCTGGTCTGGCACCGCAACATCTGGCTCATCGATCACGGCGCGGCACTGTACTTCCACCACAACTGGCCCACCGCCGACCCCAAGCGTCCCTTTGCCGCGGCCGAGCACGTCCTGCGCGACCGAGCCACCGCCCTCGGCGCGGCCCACGCCGCGCTGGCCCCGCGGATCACCGCGGAGCTGCTGGCGGAGGTGACCGCGCTGGTCCCGCCGGAATGGTTCGGCGACCGCGGCGCCGAAGCCTATGCCGAGCACCTGCTGCAGCGCGCCCCGATCGTCCCGGAGGTGATCCGCCCGTGACCGCTCCCGATGTCTTTGAGTACGCGCTGGTCCGGGTGGTGCCGCGGGTCGAGCGGGGCGAGGCCATCAACGTGGGCGTGATCGTTTACTCGCAGGCCTTCCGGTACCTGTGTGCCCGGATCGAGCTGGACGAGGCCCGTCTGCTCGCCGTCGACCCGGCGGCCGATCTCGACGCGGTGCGGGCGGGCCTGTCCGCGTTCGAGAAAGCCTGCACCGAGGGCCCGCTGGCCGGCCGCCCGCTCGGCGAGCGCTTCCGCTGGCTCACCGCGCCCAGGTCCACCATCGTCCAGCCCGGCCCGGTGCACAGCGGCCTCACCGCTGACCCGGCCGCCGAACTCACCCACCTCTTCGACACCCTGGTCCGTGTTTCCCCTGACCGGTGGCCGAGGGCGTTAGGCTCACCGCTGTGACCGAGAACCTTGACCCTGTCGCGTACAACCGGGCGGCCTGGGACCGTGAAGTAGACCGGGGCAACGAGTGGACCCGGCCGGTTGGGCCCGATGTGACCGCCCGCGCGCGGACCGGTGACTGGTCGGTGGTCCTCATCGGGTACGAGCCCGTGCCCCGCGACTGGTTCCCCGCCGGTATCCAGGGGACCGCGGTGCTCTGCCTCGCCTCCGGCGGCGGTCAGCAGGGACCGGTGCTCGCCGCCGCGGGCGCGGACGTCACCGTGTTCGACAACTCGCCCCGTCAGCTCGCCCGCGACGAGCAAGTGGCCGCCCGGGACGGCCTGGCCATCAGGACCGTGCTCGGCGACATGCGGGACCTGAGCGCCTTCGCCGACGGCAGCTTCGATCTCGTCTTCAACCCGGTGTCGAACGTCTTCAGTCCCGACCTGGCTCCGGTCTGGCGGGAGTGCTTCCGCGTGCTGCGTCCGGCGGGCCTGCTGCTGACCGGGTTCCTCAACCCGGACCTGTATATCTTCGACGCCGACGCGCTGGAAACGCGGGCGGAGTTCGTCGTCCGTCACCGCGTCCCCTTCTCCACCCTCGACCTGCCCGAGGCCGAACGCCGGCGGGTCTACGGCGACGGCCCGATCGAGTACAGTCACACGCTGACCGGGCAGATCGGCGGCCAGCTCGCGGCCGGCTTCGTCCTGACCCACCTGGTCGAGGCGCCGCACCAGGCCGACGCCACCGCCCGTTACATGCCCGGGTACTTCGCCACCCGCGCCGTCAAGCCGCCCGCCGTCAAGCCGCCCGCCGGCTAGGCCCCGAGGAGCTCCGCGATCGCCGTCTCGTACCGGTCGAGCGCCCGCTCGACCGGCCCGCGGGGCGCCGACGGCAGCCAGTGGAGCGCCCGCCGGAACCCGGCGTTGGCATAGGCCTCGAGCGCCCGGGCGTCGGCCGGAACACCCATGACCATCAGGTCGACCGGCCGGTCCGCGCGCGAGCGCAGCTCGGCGCCCCGCTCCAGGATGCCGTCCGGCGCGTGGTTCGGGAACCACGCGTCGCCGAACGCGAGCACCCGGTCGAGCACCCCCGGCCCCTCCCCGCCGACCAGCACCGGAGGGTGCGGCCGCTGAGCCGGCTTCGGCCAGGACCAGATCCGCTCGAACTTCACGTGTTCGCCCGCATAGCTCGCCTCGTCGGACGTCCAGATCTCCTTCATGGCCTCGACCCGTTCCCGCATGACGGCCATCCGCCGCCGTGGGTCGGTGCCATGGTTGGCCATCTCCTCCCGGTTCCAGCCGGCCCCGACGCCGAACTCGAACCGGCCGCCGGACAGGTAGTCGACGCTGGCCACCTCCTTGGCCGTGGTGATCGGGTCCCGCTCGATGACCAGGCAGATGCCCGAGCCGACCCGCAGCCGCGTGGTCGCGGCTACCGCGGCGGTCACGGCGACGAACAGGTCGAGCGTGTGCGCGTACTTGCGCGGCAGCTCGCGCCCGCCGGGCCACGGCGACTGCCGGCCGGCCGGGATATGCGTGTGCTCGGGGAAAAACAGCGACTCGTGGCCGCGCTCCTCGGCGAGCCGCGCCAGGTCCGCGGGCGCGATGGCGTCGTGGGTCGGGAAGATCGCTACGCCGGTGTCCATGCGCCCAAGCCTAGATACCGAACGGCCTGGGTTCCCGCTACTCGCCGAACAGGGCCTCGACCTCCGGCAGCGACCGCACCACCGCGATCCCAGCCACCTGCCCGTCCGGGCCCTGCCCGTTGAGGTCAGACCGGACGATCTGCACCGCGCGGATGCCCGCGGCCACGCTGCCCGCGCAGTAGCCCGGCTGGTCGTCCACGAAGACGGCCGCCTCCGCGGCCACCCCGAGCCGGTCGAGCGCGCACTGGAAAATCTTCGCCGCCGGCTTGGCCGAACCTACCTCGCACGACAGCACCAGCGTGTCGGCGAGCGCGTCGATACCGTGCTTGACCAGCAGCGGGCGGGTGTTCTCCGCGCAGTTGCTGACGATCGCGACCTTGACACCGCGATCGCGGAGCCGTCGCAGGAACGGGATCGCGTCGTCGTACAGGCGCGCGTGCGCGAGCAGGAGGTCGGTGTCCTGGCGCACCAGCTCGGCCACCAGGCCGGGGCGGGCCACCAGGCCGGCCGCCCGCAGGAGGCGCTCGAAGGCTTCGGCCTTCGAGAGCCGGCCGTCGGATACCAGAGCCCCGATCCGGGCGTACTCGACCTGCCAGACATCGGGGGAGATGCCGGCCAGCGCCGACAGCTCGTTCCTCAGAATCGAGAAATCGCAGGTCACGATCGTGTCGTAGGCATCAACGAGGCATGCTTCGAGCCAGGGCACACGATCAGCCTACGGGACGCCGATGGCGGCGAGGCGATCGCGCTCGTCCGGCGTCAGCCGCTCGGCCAGCGCGAGCGCCCCGAGGTTGGCGCTGACCTGCTCCGGACGCGTCGCCCCGAACAGGACCGTGGTCACCGAGGGATCCAGAAGCGCGAACGCCATCGCGAGGCTGGCCGGGTCGGTGCCGATGTCCCTGGCCAGGGCGGCTAGGTCACGACCGGCCGCGACCGCGGGCGCCCACTGCGGCTGGTCGAGCATGCCCGCCGCGCGGCCCGCGCCGGGATCCTCGTCGTACTTGCCGGTCAGGATGCCGCCCGCCAGTGTGTAGGACGCCACGATCGCCAAGCCGCGGTCCGCCGCCAGCCGGCGCATCGCCGGATCGTCCACGATCTCCCGGCGCACCAGGCTGTACGGCGGCTGCGTCGCCACCGGACCGGGGACGCTCTCGCGGTCGGCGATCTGCCAGGCCCGCTCCATCAGGTCCGGGGGCCAGTTGAACGTCCCCCACGCCCGCGCGGCGCCCGCGCGGATCAGCCCGGTGACCATGCCGACCACATCCTCGAGGTCCACTTCGGCCGGCGGCAGGTCGGAATAGATCAGGTCCACGTGGTCCAGGCCCATCCGGGCCAGGGACCCCGCCAGCTCCTGAGCCGGCGACTGGTCCGGCCAGAACTCCCACCAGAGCTTGTTGGACACGACCACCTCGTCCCGGGGCCAGGCTGAGGCGCGGAACAGCTCGCCGAAGACCACCTCCGAGTACCCGGTCGGCAGCGGCGCGTGCCCGGTCTCGTCGTTGTAGCGCGCGTCGTCGAGGAAGTTGATGCCGCCCTCGCGCGCGGCCCGCATGACGCGGACGCCCTGGTCGCGGCTGATCCGCTCGTAGGTACGCCAGGACCCGAGCGCCAGCCTGCTCACCTGCAGGTCGCTGCGGCCCAGGGCGCTCATTGGCATGGAGGGCGAGCTCACGCCGCCAGCGTAACGTCATTGGTGCCGCTGCGCGGCTTCCCCGTCATCGCCGCAAACGGGACAATGAGAAATCCCCGGCTTCGCCGGGTGCGGGTTGCCGTGGTGAAATAAGAACACGTTCTAGGGAAGGGCGGGGTCATGACGGTTGCCGGTACGGACGATATCGACCTGTCGGCCAACGAGTTCTGGGCGCTGCCGCTGGCCGAGCGGGCGGCCGCCTTCGCCCGGCTCCGGTCCGAGCCGCGGCCGCGGTTCTTCGCCGAGCCGGAGGTCCCGTTCAGCGATCAGGGCCCGGGCTACTACGCCCTGGTCCGCTATGCGGACGTGGTCGAGGCGAGCAAGCATCACAACGTGTTCTGCTCAGGGAAGGGCGCGACCAACATCCCGGACCTGCCGGCCGAGTTCAACGAGTACTTCGGCTCGATGATCAACATGGACGATCCCAGGCACGCCCGGCTGCGCCGGATCGTGTCCCGGGCCTTCAGCCCCCGGCTGATCGCCAAGTTCGAAACCGATGTGCGCCGTGTGGCCGCCTCGGTCGTCGACGACCTGGTGGCCACCGGGCCGTGCGACTTCGTGCCGAACGTCGCGGCCAGGCTTCCGCTCAAGATCATCTGCGACATGATGGGCATCCCCGGTGACCAGTACGACATGGTCCTGGCCAACAGCAACATCATCTTGTCCGGGGCTGATCCGGAGTTCCTCTCCGAAGACATGGACCAGGCGGTGCTCCAGCTCCTCGGCGCCGGCCAGGCGCTCGCCGAGCTGGTCACCGCGCTGGCCGCCGACCGCGCCGCGGCGCCCCGCGAGGACCTGGTCTCGGCGCTGGTGACCGCCAACATCGACGGCGAGCAGCTGACCAGCGCCGAACTCGCCTCGTTCTTCATCCTGCTGGTGGTGGCGGGCAACGAGACCACGCGCACCGCGCTGTCGCACGCGCTGATGCTGCTCACCGAGTATCCCGATCAGCGGGCCCTGCTCCTGGCCGACATGGAGAACCGGCTCGAGGGCGCGGTCGAGGAGATCGTCAGGTACGCCTCCCCGGTCGTGTTCATGCGGCGGACCCTCACCCGGGACTACACCATGAACGGCCAGGACTACCGCAAAGACGACAAGGTGGTGCTGTACTACTATTCGGCCAACCGCGACGAGGACGTGTTCGGTGACCCCGAGCGCTTCGACATCACCCGCTCGCCCAATCCGCATGTCGGGTTCGGCGGGGCCGGGCGGCACTACTGCCTCGGCGCCCACCTGGCCCGCCGCGAGCTCAGGGTGATGCTGCGCGAGTTGCTGACCCGTGTCCCGGACATCACCGCCGGCGAGCCCGACCGGCTGCTGTCCAGCTTCGTCAACGGCGTCAAGCGCCTGCCCTGCGACTTCAGCCGGTCAGCCACCTGATCAGGTCGGCCAGGCCGGCCGGCCAGACTAGCTCGTCGGTGGCGTCGAGCTCCGCTACCGTCCACCAGTGCCACGCCGCGATCCCGTCCGAGAGGTGCATGGCCGCCACCTCGCCGAGCCCGCGGCGGCCGGTCTCCACCCGGGCCAGGTAGAACCGCTCATGCTGCCGTACCATCGCGTCGGCGTACTCCATGATCCGCACATGCTCGTAGACCTCGGGTCCGATCGGCACGTCCGTCCACCCGGTCTCCTCGGTCAGCTCCCGCCGGGCCCCGGCCGGGTAGTCCTCCCCGTCGTCGAGGCCGCCGCCCGGCGTGCACCAATGCCGCCCGTTCGGCGGCGCTTCGTCATACCGGAATAGCAGCACGCGGTCTTCGGGATCGAGCACGATTACCCGCCCGGCCCGCCGCAGCCGCAACTCCTCGGAACCTGGCACGTAGTAACGATAGCCACCCGTCCGCGCCGCGTTTCCGCGGAAACGCCGGTGACATGATGGCCTTGGACGACGCGTCGACGAGGGAGCCGGGACATGAGCGTCTCGCTGCACGAGCACCGGCTGGGACGCTTGCGCTGGATCGTGCTGACCGGCCCGGATCGCGAGGCGTTCGGCGCGCTGGGCGAGCACGTGCGAGGCGAGTTGACCGCGCTGGCCGAAGCCTGGCCAGCGCTGCCCCGGCTGCGCCGTCACGTGTCCGGCCCGCCGGGCCGCGACCTCCTCGCCGCGGTCCGGCACGCCAGCCAGGGGGCCTTTCCCGCCGAGTGGGCCGAACTGGCCGCCTTCGCGGCCGGGGCCGGGGTGCCATTCGACGACCTGGCGCTGCTAAACCTCCGCGGCGACCTGGGCCTGGTTGACGGCGGGATCGGGTGCAGCGACCTCGGCTGGCGGCGGGAACGGTCGGTCGTCGCGCATAACGAGGACGGCGCACTCGAAGACGTCGGCCGCTGCGCGCTGCTCACCATGACCGGAACCGGACGCCCGCCCGTCACCGCCTTCTGGTACCCGGGCTTCCTGCCGGCCAACGCGTTCGCACTGACCGGCGACGGGCTGGTCTGGACCGTCAACCACCTGCCCGTCGCCTCGCCCGGTCCGGGGGCCGGCCGCCATTTCGTCGGCCGCGGGCTGCAACGCACGGCACGGACGGTCGACGAGGCAGTCGCCTACCTGCGGTCACTGCCATCCGCGGGCGGCTTCGCCTACACGATCGGCGACCGCGCGGGCCGGGTGGTGAGCGTCGAGGCCGCGGCCGGCCGCCACGCGGTCGTAGAGGCCGGGACCGGCCGGAGCCCGTTGCTGTGGCACACCAACCACGGCCGGTACCTCTCCGGCACCGACCCCGAGGCCGACGGCACGAGCGCGGCCCGCGGCCAGACGCTGGACGCCCTCGGCGTCCCGGCCGAGGACCCGGATCCGTCCTGGTTCCTGGACGTCCTCACCGGGCCGCCGCCGGGCGGCGTCCGCTCCGACCCCGGGCCGGGCGGCCGCGGGCTGACCACGCTGTGCACGCTCGTCGCCGACCTGACCGCCGGGCAGGCCATGATCGCACCGCGCGGCGAACCGCCCGTCGCGATCCCGCTGGCCGACCTGGCCGAGGGCAACCCCCGCGCCCAGTCCAATTATGAAACAGCCGACCGCGGCCGGGATAGCTAACGTCGGCTTAATGAAAGCTCTCGTATACCACGGACCGGGCCAGAAGGCGTGGGAAGACGTCCCCGATGCAGCCATCAGGGAACCTACCGACGTCGTGGTCAAGGTCGACACCACCACGATCTGCGGCACCGACCTGCACATCCTGCACGGTGACGTGCCCGCCGTCACCGACGGCCGCATCCTCGGCCACGAGGCCGTCGGCACGGTCACCGAGGTCGGCGACGCCGTCAAGGGATTCAGCGTCGGTGACCGCGTGCTCGTCCCCGCCATCACCAAGTGCGGCCGGTGCGAGTACTGCCAGCGCAGCATGCCCTCGCACTGCCAGACGGTCGGTGGTATCGGCTGGATCTTCGGCCACCTGATCGACGGCACCCAGGCCGAATCGGTCCGTGTCCCCTTTGCCGACACCTCGCTGTACGCGGTGCCGGCCAGCGTCACCAACGAGCAGGCCATCTTCCTCGCCGACTCGCTGCCGACCGGCTACGAGGTCGGCGTGCTCGCCGGAAAGGTCCGCCCGGGCGACACCGTCGCGGTGGTCGGCGCTGGCGCGGTGGGCCTGTCCGCTATCTTGACCACCGGCCTGTGGGGCGCTTCCCGGGTCATCGCGGTCGACACGAACAAGTTCCGGCTGGACACGGCCCGGGACTTCGGCGCCACCGACACCGTGGAAGCCGGCGACAACACCACCGCCGACGTCCTGGCCCTGACCGACGGCGTCGGCGTCGACGTGTCGATCGAGGCCGTCGGCTACCCCGAGACCCTGCTGACGGCCGCGTCCCTGGTGCGCCCGGGCGGCACCATCGCCAACATCGGCGTGCACGGCGTCCCGGTATCCCTGCCCATGCAGGACTTGTGGATCCAGAACGTCACCCTGACCATGGGCCTGGTCGACACGGTGTCCATTCCCACCCTGCTGAAGATGGTGGCCAGCGGCCGCATCCCGGCGGAGAAGATGGGCACCCACTCGTTCACCTTCGCCCAGATGGACGAGGCCTACGACGTTTTCTCCAACGCCGCCGAGAACTCCGCCCTCAAGGTCGTCATCACCCCGTCCTGACCGTACCCGCCAACCGTCCTGACCGTACCCGCGTCCGAGGGACCGGGTTAAGGTCCTGGCACCTGCACCCGGCCGGATTTCCGCGCACCGCGCAACGCCCCCCGGGGGCCGATGGCTATCGGGGCCGGGACCGGGGCCGGACGCCCGGCGACCGGCGGGGTCCGGGCGGGAGACCGCCGGGGCAGCAACGTGGTCAGCGCGGCCGAAGCCAGCACGACAGCGGCGTTGATCGCCATGGCCGCCTCCATGGCCGAGACCGAACTGGCCCGGGTGACCCCCAGTCGCGCGTAGAACACCGCGCCGATGACCGCGACTCCGCTGGCCACCCCGAACTGCTGCGCCGTGGTGAGGATCCCGGCCGCCGCGCCGGCCCGCTCCGGCGGCACGTGCGACAGCGCCGCCCCGATCAGCGACGGCAGCGCCATGCCCTGGCCGAGGCCGATGATCGCGGTCGCGGGGGCGAGATCCCAGCCCGTTAGGTGCCCGCCGTAACGGACGCCGGTGAGGACCAGGGCGATCGTGCCGAGCACGTCAAGGCCGGCCCCGAGCGTGATCGACCACGGCCCTAGCCTGGCCGCCAGCCGGGGCCCGAGTATCGACATCGCGGTGAACGCCAAGGCCAGCGGCCCGGCCTCCAGGCCCGCGCGCAGCGGCGACTGGCCCAGGCCCGCCTGCAGCAGCAGCGTCAGCACGAACATGGAGCTGCCGAAGAAGAAGACCAGGGTGAAGTTCACCGCGGTCCCGGCCGCGAACGCCCGGTCGCGGAATAGCGGCAGGTCGAGCAGTGGCTCGCCGCCCCGGCGGGTCAGCCGGCGCTCCCAGGCCAGCGTGAGCGCGAAGACCGGGACGCACGCCGCCAGGCAGACCCAGGTCCAGGCGGGCCAGCCCTCGTCGTGGCCCAGGGTCAGCGGCACCAGCGCCAGCGCCACGGACGCCGAGACGCCGACCGCGCCGAGCGGGTCAAGCCGGGGCCTGCGGTGACCGCGCGCCTGCGGCACCACGATGGCCGCGGCGATCAGCGCGGCCGCGCCCACCGGCACGTTCACCAGGAAGATCGCGCGCCAGCCGAGGCCGAGCACGTCCGCCTGCAGCAACAGCCCGCCGAGAATCTGGCCGGACACGAAGGCCAGCCCCATCGTGACGCCGAACCAGGCCAGCGCCCGGCTCCGCTCCGGTGCCGGGAACGTCGCGGTGATCAGCGCCAGCACCTGCGGCACCATGGCCGCGCCGGTCAGCCCCTGCAGCAGCCGGGCGCCGACCAGCTCCGCAGGTGACTGGGCCAGGCCGCACAGCAGAGAGGCGACGGCGAAGGTGGCTACGCCGATCATGAACATCCGCCGGTACCCCACCAGGTCGCCCAGCCGGCCGCCGGTCACCATGCCGCTGGCGTACATGAACGCGTACCCGCCCACGATCAACTGCAGGGCCGCGTCGCTGACGTGCAGGTCACGCTGCAGCGAGGGGGCGGCCACGTTCACCACCCAGATGTCGAAGCCCGCCATGAACATGGCCAAGAGCACAACCGGCAGCATCAGCCAGCGCCGCGAGTCGGGCTCGGATGCGGTACCCGTCACGGACAAGGTGTTCGACATGGATCGAACTGTACGACAGACGTCGAACCCCTCGCAAATTTGCCCTATGCTGAAAGCGTGATGGACGACGTCGTCGAGCCGGCCGCCGATGAGATGCTGCTGCCGAGGGTGCTGGCCGCGCTGGCCGACCCGCACCGGCTGGCGACCGTCCGCTTCCTCGCCCGCCACGGCGAGTCGTGGTGCGCCCAGGTCAGGCAGGAGGCCGGGCTCGAGCTGAGCAAGTCGACGTTCTCTCACCACCTGCGCATCATGCGCGAGGCCGGCCTGGTCACCAAGCGCATCCAGGGCGCTAAGGGCTACGCCCAGCTGCGCAAGGAAGACGTCGACCGCCGCTTCCCCGGCCTGCTCGATTCGGTCCTCAAAGCCGACAACCCGGCCCTGGTCTAACTTAACTTAGAGCCGAACGGGCTCCGGTTCCCGCCTTCCCGAACGCCTTCCCGCTCCGCCAGCACCGATGTCGGTACCTGATGGCAGGGTGGCGAACATGACAGGAGGAGGGCACCATGAGTGTCATGACCATCCCGGAGGCCTGGTACGCCCAGGACCGGACGCTCACCGTCGAGGACATGAAGAACATGCCCGACGACGAGTTCCGCTACGAGCTGGATGACGGGGTGCTGATCGTGTCCCCGGCCCCATCCAGGCTGCACCAGCTTGCCGTTACCCGTCTGGCCGTCATCCTCACCGCGGCCTGTCCGGCCGGGCTCGTGGTGCTCGCGGGCGTCGGCGTCAACATCACCAGGTTCCAGCACCGGGTGCCGGACGTGGCCGTGGTGCGCGCCGGCTCCGTCGGTGATTTCTTCGAGGAAACCCCGCCCGAGCTGGTGGTAGAGGTCGCCTCGCCCCGGACGAGGCTCTATGACCGGAACCGGAAGAAGGACGTCTACGCGGGCTTCGGCATCCCCGCGTACTGGATCGTCGAGCCGGACCTGGACCACCCCGAGCTGACCGTATTCGAGCTGCGTTCGGGCACATACGAGCAGACCGCCCACGTCGCAGGTGACCAGGAGTACCGCGTGGTCATTCCCTTCCCGGTAACCGTGGTACCTTCCCAGCTCGTCACGATTGGCTGATCTTCTGCCGCGAAGGTCCGTATTTCCCGCGGCCGGACAGTAAAGTCCCGATGTGAGCAGCAGGAGCCTGAAATCGCGGGTCGTGGCGGCCGCGGCAGAGGCGCTGGCCCTGCAGGGATTCGTCACGCCCGTCGACGTGTGCCTCGGTCTCGGCTGGCTGCACGCCAGCAACGTGGACGACTGGCGGCGCGGCCGTGTGGACGACCTCGAGGACTTCCTGCCGGTGCGCGACGATAAGATCACCGAGCTCATCGTCTGCCTGGACAGCTGGGCCAGGGAACGCGGCCTGGAACGGACTGAGGCAGAGTACATTTCGGCCACCAGGAACCGCCGCCCGCTTCGCTTCTCATCCGGCGCCCCCGCGGCGGTGGAGGCCGTATGGCGGACGCGCTGGGTTTCGCGCGACCTTCCCGTGCAGAAGCGCGAACGCATCACGAAGGCCCAGGACTCACCGCCCGACCTGGTTGTCGTCCAGCCGGTGAGGGACTGGACCTGCGCGGAGTGCAAGGGCACGGGCGACCTGCTCATCATGGACGATGCAGGTCCGCTGTGTCTGGCCTGCGCTGACATGGACCATCTGGTCTTCCTGCCGTCGGGCGAGGCCGCGCTTACCCGGCGGGCGAAAAAGGCCAGCGGTCTGTCGGCCGTGGTGGTGCGGTGGAGCCGGACGCGCAAGCGGTACGAGCGGCAGGGCCTGCTGGTAGAGGACGCCGCCCTCGAGCAAGCGGAGCAGCAGTGCCTCGCCGACTCAGATGCCCGGATGCGGCGCCGCGAACGGGACCGGGAGCGCCGCGCCGCCGCGGACGACGAGTTGCAGGCCGCCATGATCGCCGAAATCAAGCGGTTGTTCCCGCGCTGCCCAGTCAGCCGCGCCGAGGCGATCGCCCGGCACACGAGCCTACGGGGCAGCGGCCGGGTGGGGCGTTCGGCGGCTGGGCGATCACTCGACGAGGAGGCTCTCACCCTGGCGGTAGTGGCGTCGGTGCGTCACGAGGACACCGACTACGACTCCCTGCTGATGTCCGGCGTCAGCCGGGCCGAAGCTCGCGACCTCATACGACCCGCCGTCGACCGACTCCTCGCCTCATGGTCATAACGCCGCAGCGGAGGGCCTTCTGTCGTAACTTCGCCTTTCGCGCCGGCCCTGGACTTTTCGGATCGCCGGCCGGCGAAGTCGGCTCCGGTGTCGTGAACGACTCCGCCAGCAGGACCCGGATCGAGATTGATGTCGTGGTCCTCGCGCCGCGGGAACCGGGGCGGCCGCGGCGCATCCTGTCACTGGGCGAAGCCAAATGGGGTGAGGTCATGGGCAGCCACCACGTCGAACGGCTGGCCAGCCGTCCCGCCTACTGAATCGCCAAGCGCTCATACCTGCCTCAGAGGTCCGCGATGGCAAGGGCCGGATCGGCATCGGGGGAGCCGCTGGGCTCCCAGTCCTGGCCCGATCGCACGTACGGATACCAGCGCAGATCCCGTCCCAGGCGCAGCTGCAGCCGGCCCGCGGTGATCCGGTTGCCTCGCACGGCCTCCGCCGTGCCAGCCTTGGCGCGCAGCACGGCCTCGGCCGGTTCTAGCAGTCCGGCGGCGTCGAGATCTTCAGCGGCCGGGTCCCACTCTGCGTTCAGCAGTTCCAGGCCTGCGAGGCCACCCTGCCGCCAGGCCAGCGCCTGGCGCGCCAGGTCACGCGGGGGGACCCCGGATCGCGCCGCGAGCGCCGCGAACGCCGGCGTGCCCAGCGCTCGGGCGGCCCGGCGGGCTAGGTCGGCGCCGGGGTCGAGGGTCAGCCCGGCGTCGGCGGACAGCCCGGTCGCCAGTTTCCACGCCCGGTCGGCGGCATCCGCGGCCAGCTCCACTAGGTCCTCGCGCAGGCCCGGTCGCCACGGCGGCGGATCCACTGGAAGCGCCGCGGGAGCCCCGGGCCGCCGCGGCGGCAACGGCACGGCCGGGATCGGCGCCAACGGGACCGGTGTCCGGAACGCCGTCCTGGCATCTACCCCCGCGTCCACGCCCTGCTGGCCCGCGTCGACCGCAGGTCGCGGCGCCGAGCCGGCCTCCGCCGCAGGTCCCGCCGCCTTTACCGGGGCCCGCCGCCGGGCCCGGATCCCGGCTAGCACCTGATCACGGGTCCGGCCGCGGAGGAGGAACAGGGCGAACGGGTCGGCGTCTAGCGCGTCGGCGATGAGGTAACAGGCCGCCGCCGAGTGCTTGCACGGATCGGCGTCGTCCGGGCAGTCGCACCGCGGGCCGACCTCGCCGCCGCCCGGCAGCAGGTCGAGCCCAGCCCCGGCCGCGTCGTCGGCGATCTCCGGCGGCAGTTCGCCGTCCAGCAGCGCCGCCGCGTGGCCGAGCCGGGCGGCGACGGCCTCGAGCACCCGGTCCCATTCGTCGTCGGCAAACCGCCGTACCCGGATTCTGACCTGGTACGGCTCGGTCTTGCGGCCGCGCACCCTGGCGCGTGCCTCGCCCGGCGCGAGGGTCAGCTCGCCGACCGCGCCGGAGCGTGCGTACTCGCGGCCGCGGGGCAGCCGGTCCGGGTCCAGCCGTGCGCGCTGCTCCAGCGCCTCCAGCCAGGCCCGGCCCCACCAGGTCCGGCCGAACTCCTGCTGCCCGGCGCTCGCCGGACCAGGCACGCTCACGACGCCGTCCGCAGACTGACGAGCTCGGCGAGTTCGGCGTCCGAGAGCTCGGCGATCCAGCCCTCACCGGAGCCGATCACAGCGTCGGCGAGCTCCCGCTTGGTCTCAAGCAGGGCCGCGATGCGGTCTTCGAGCGTGCCCTCGACGACGAGCCGGTGCACCTGCACGGGACGGTCCTGGCCGATGCGGTACGCCCGATCCGTCGCCTGATCCTCCACGGCCGGGTTCCACCAGCGGTCATAGTGCAGCACGTGGGTGGCCTGGGTCAGCGTCAGGCCGGTGCCGCCCGCCTTGAGCGAGAGCAGGAACACAGGCACCTCGGCGGCCTGGAACCTGGTTACCATCTCCTCCCGGCGTGGCACGGCCACTCCGCCGTGGAGGAACAGCGAGCCGATCCCGCGGGAGTCGAGATGTTGCTGCAGCAGCTTGCCCATCTGGGTGTACTGGGTGAAGACGAGCATCGACTCGCCGCTGGCCAGGATCAGGTCGGTCAGCTCGTCGAAGGCGGCCAGCTTCCCCGACCGGCCAGCCAGCGGCCCCGGCTGCCTGAGGTACTGGGCCGGATGGTTGCAGATCTGCTTCAGTGCGGTGAGCAGCTTGAACACCAGGCCTGCCCGCTCGATGCCCTCCTTGGTGGCGATCGCCTCCATCGTCTCCCTGACGATCGCCTCGTACAGCGTGACCTGCTCCGCGGTCAGCGGCACGAACAGGTCCGTCTCGGTCTTGCGCGGCAGTTCGGGCGCTATGCCCGGATCGGTCTTCCGGCGGCGCAGCAGGAACGGCCGGACCAGGGCGGCGAACCTGGCGGTAGCCTCGGCGTCCCGGTACCGTTCGACCGGGATCGCCACCCGGCTGGTGAACGCCTCCAGGTGCCCCAGCAGCCCCGGTGTCGTCCAGTCGAGGATGGCCCACAGGTCCGACAGCCGGTTCTCCACCGGGGTCCCGGTCAGCGCGATCCTGGCCGGCGCCGGGAGTGCGCGCAGTTCCCGGGCGGTTCGTGACAGAGGGTTCTTGGCGTGCTGGGCCTCGTCGGCGACGACCAGGCCCCAGCCGGCCTCGGCGAGCAGCGCCGAGTCACGTCGGACCACGCCGTAGGTGACCAGGACGATCTCATCGACAGCCAGGTTCTCCAGGTGCCGGCCGCCCCCGTGATAGCGGCGGACGGGGATCTCGGGCGCGAACCTGCGCACCTCGTGCTCCCAGGTGCCGAGCAGCGACGCCGGGCACACCACGAGCGTAGGGCCGGTCTTCGCCTCCCGCCGGTGCAGGTGCAGCGCGATCACCTGGATCGTCTTGCCGAGCCCCATGTCATCGGCCAGGCAGCCGCCCAGCCCGGTCTCGCACATCCCGGCCAGCCAGGCCAGGCCCCGCTGCTGGTACGGCCGCAGTATAGCGGTGAGCCCCGGCGGCGGCTCGATCGGAACGAGCGCGGACCCGGTGCGTGCCACCTGGGCGGCGAGGTCGGCGAGCGGACCGTCGGCGACCACGGTGACCGTCTCGCCGTCGATCTCCGCCGAACCGGCGAGCACTGCGCCGAGCGCCTCGGACACGCGCATCCGGCGGCGCGGCGGGCGGCGCAGACGCTCAAGCAACGCCGGATCGAGGATCACCCAGCGGCCCCGCAGCCTGATCAGCGGCCGTTTGGCCTCGGACAGGGCGGCGATTTCCTCGGCATCGAGCAGCGCGCCGCCGAGCGTGAGCTGCCAGCGGAAATCCAGCAACGCCTGCAGTCCGAACCCGGCTTCGGTGAGCTTCTCCGGTACCGGAGTGGGGACGGCCCTGAGCTCTAGGCCGTCGCCGAGCAGGCTGGACGGCCACAGCACCTCGATGCCCGCACCCGCCAGATCCTCGGCGGCCGGGCCGAGCAGGCTGGCCAGCGCGTCGTCATCCAGGTCGATAACCGACGGGCTGGCCTGCCGCAGCGCCTCCGCGAGCGGCGGCCATATCGGCGCGCCGCGCCGCAGCGCGAGCAGCAGGTCGGTCTCTGCCTGTGCGCCGAACCTGGACAGCACCGTCTCGGGCTGGCTCCACAGTGCGCCGGCGTCGACGATCAGGCTCGGGTCATCGCTGCTGCGAAGCTGCAGCACCAGGCGGAACACGGGTTCGAATCCGCCAGCCGCAGACATGTCAGCGACGGCCTGATCGGCCTCGTCGAGGCCGTCCTCTTCGTCCGCCGTGTCCGCTGAGGGCGGCGGGACAGCCTCGATCCGCAGCCCGAGAAGCGCTCCGGCAGCCAGGCCGTCGGTGGTGTCGGCGAGCCAGTCGGCGAGATCGCCGACCGGCGACGGCTCGGCAGCGGCGAACGCGGGCGACGCGGTCGTCCGCGGCGCGGCGGGAGCGCGCGCGATCAGGTCGGCGATCGCGTCCCACAGGTCGCGGATCAGCGCCTCGGGGGAGCGGAGCCGCATCGGGCGCGAGCCCGGAACCGCGAGGGCGTGCGCGGCCGGCGGGAACGCCGCGGCGAGCTCACGCATCCAGCTCAGGTCGGCGGAATCGAGCGGGCCCGCCCGCCAGACATCAGTGCCGTCGGCGCCGACAGTCGGAAGCAGGCGCCCACGGGCAATCAGTCCCACCCCGGCCGCTGCGGCCGCCGCCCAGGCCCGGCTGCTCAGCGGCGTCCGCTCACTAGCCTCGGCCGCGAGCAGCAACGGCAGCGCCTCAGCGAGCGGGATGAGATCCGCTGATATCAGGCGCTTGCGAATGCCGTAGGTGCCGCCGGGAAAGACCATCTCGACTTTTGCGGATCCGGTGCCGCGACCCCAGTGGGCGAACACGCCCCGCCGGGGAATCTCACCCGGCACGAAGACCAGTTCGCCATCCAGCACGGCACCATACGATACCGGTTCCATGGCCGGGTCCGCCGGAACTCGCCAGCCCGGCCGCGCACTGATTCCTGGTCGGCATCGCCATCTAGGCGCGCCGCGCTGGTCAGGACTTCCGGGTCCTGCTCCTCGGGTTCTTCTGCGGTTCCTCGATCAGCTTGACCGTCAGGTCCGGGCCGCCGGCCTCCGCGATCTCCACCCGCTTGGGCAGCATGGCCAGGAAGGCGCGGAAGCTCCTGGCGCCGTAGTTGTGCTCGTCGAAGGCCGGGTCGAGCGCCAGCATCTTGCTCTTCAGCCCGCCCGCTGTCATCGTCTCGACGCCGGACTCCTCGAGCGCCCGTACCAGCAACCGCTCGGCATCGGTGATGTCGAAGGCCGCGACCGGCCGTGCGGCCGGCTCGACCTCCGCCACCAGCGTGCCCCAGTACTTGTACTCCGAGCACACCGAGACCAGCTTGCGACTCGCGTTCGCCTCGGTCCCGACTCCGACCACCCACTTGCCGAACTCGCGCAGCCGCTGCACCAGCGGCGAGTAGTCGCCGTCGCCGCTGACCAGGATGAACACGCTGACCTCCGGATGCACGATCAGCGTCTCCATGGCGTCGACCGCCATCCGGATGTCGGCGGCGTTCTTGTTCTGGATGCCGACCCGCGCCACCTGGATCAGGTCTACGCCGTTCATCGCCAGGTCTTCCTGGTGGCCGCCGAACAGCGGATTGGCCCAGTCCGCGTAGGCGCGGCGCACGGAGGCATTGCCGTAGCCACGGCACAGCCGGGTCAGCGCCTCGTACGGCGCCGGGTTCGCCTGGTCAGGCAGTTCCTTGACCGCGCCGAGGACGAGGTTCTCGAAGTCCACGAACACGGCGACCTGCGCGGATCCGTCAGGCTCCATCGTCCGAGAGTAGCGTCAGATCCTTAGTAGTGCACGTGCTGCCGCCAGTCCGCCGGCACCCGCCCAGCCGGGCCGGGCACGCCCTGGCCGACCGGGTGGTGCTGCGGCGGCGCGAGCTCAGGGCCCTCGTAGGTCTCCTTGGTCTCGTAGCTGTAGAACCAGTCCTCGCCTGGCTCGAAGCTGCGGATGAACGGGTGTCCGGTAGCCGAAGCGTGCGCGGTCGCGTGCTGCATGGGCGAGGTGTCGCAGCAGCCGATGTGCCCGCACTGCGCGCACCGGCGCAGGTGCACCCACCAGCCGCCGTCGGCCTCGCACTCGACGCAGCCTTCCCCGCTCGGCGGTACCGACGGGTCGATCCCGGCGATCTCGCTCATGTCAGCTCCCCTCCGTATCCTGCCAGGTGACCGGCAGCCGAACCCGGAACCGCGTGTCACCGGGCGACGACTCCAGCGAAATATCCCCGTGGTGCTTCTTCACCACGATGCGCCACGAGATGTCCAGCCCGAGGCCCGTTCCCTCGCCCACCGGCTTGGTGGTGAAGAACGGTTCGAATATACGGTTCTTGATCTCCGGCGGGACCCCCGGCCCGGTGTCGCCGAACTCCACGAACACCTCGTCCTCCCGGACCTTCCCGGTGCGGACCGTCAGGGTACCGGACCCGTTCATCGCGGACACCGCGTTGTCGATCAGGTTCGTCCAGACCTGGTTCAGCTCGGCCGCGTACGCCGGGATCTGCGGCAGCGACCGGTCGTACTCCTTCACCACCTGTATGCCGGGCGGGATCTTCCCGGACAGCATCATCAGCGTGCTGTCCAGCAGCTCGTGCACGTCGACGACCTGGTACGGCGCCCGGTCCAGCTGCGAGTACTGCTTGGCCGCGCCGACCAGGGTGGAGACCCGGGTGGTGGAGTCCTCGATCTCGTTCATCAGCAGTTCGGTGTCGACGGTGTAGTTCAGCCACCGCAGCGCCGCTTCCAGCGTCGACGGGTCGACCGACGCCTCGATGTGATCGAGCCAGTCGACATCGAGGCCGGCCGCGACGAACGTCGGGGCCAGCTGCCAGCCTTCCGAGCACCCGCGGTCCTCGAGCCAGTCCGAGATGGCGTCCTCCCGGTCGGAGGCTTCCAGCGGTGACAGGGCGGGGGCTTTCGGCACCCGTTCGGCCGCTTCCTCCTGGAGCTTGATCAGCGTCTCCAGCGTGGTCCTGTCCCACTTCCCGCCCGCGATCATGCCCAGCTTGTGCCGCATCCCGGCCACCCGCTCGCGCAGCGCCGAGGTGGCCCGCACCGCGGCCGCGGCCGGGTTGTTGAGCTCGTGGGTCAGGCCGGCCGACAGCGAGCCGAGCGCCAGCAGCCGTTCCCGCTGGCCGATGGCTGCCTGGGCGTTCCTGTTGCCGAAGAACAGGCCCTCCAGCAGGTGCACCGCCATCGGGAACCAGTCCTGCATCAGCTCGGCGAAGACGGCGGCGTCCAGCACGAAGAACCGCGACGGTTCGGTCACCCGCACCGAGTTGTTGTAGACCTGCGGCACCGCGTCGCCCAGGTAGGCCATGAAGGCGCCGGTGTACACGCCGCGCGTCGAGGTGCGGCCGACCTCGATGTCGTCCGCCCCCACCCGGCGCGACAGCACCACGGTGCCGTCGAGCAGCACGTAGAAGCAGGTCGCGGGGGAGCCCTCAGCGTAGACCGTGCCCGGCTCGTACCGCTGCACGTGCCCGCGCTCGCACAGCCACTGCAGCTGGTCCTCGCTCAGCTTCTCGAACAGGAACAGCGACCGCAGCTCTTCGGCACTGCACGCCAGTTGCTGTGGCTCAGCAGGCAAAGCACTCATCTCTTCTCCAGATAGCGGTGTACGAGCATGACGGCGAGCGCGCCTTCGCCGACGGCCGAAGCCACCCGCTTGGCCGACTCCGCCCGCGCATCCCCGGCCACGAATACCCCCGGGATGCTGGTCTCCAGGTGGTACGGCATCCGGTCAAGGTCCCAGCCGCGCGGCCGCTCGCCGCCGACCGACAGGTCGGGACCGGCTACCACGAATCCCCGGGAATCCCGCACTACCACTCCATCCAGCCAGTCGGTCAGCGGCGCTGCCCCGATGAACAAGAACAGCAACTGGGCGTCGACTGTTTCCGTACCGCCCGTCGCGGTGTTCCGCAGCGTCAGGCTCTCCAGGTGGTCCTCGCCGATCGCCTCGATGACCTCGGTGCACGTCCGCACGGAGATGTTCGGCACGTCCTCGATCTGCTTGATCAGGTAGTACGACATCGAGGCTTCCAGCGAAGGCCCGCGGACCAGGATCGTCACCGACTTGGCGTGCCGGGACAGGAAGACGGCGGCCTGCCCGGCCGAGTTCGCCCCGCCGACGATGTAGACGTCTTGCCCCAGGCAGGCCGAGGCCTCGGTGAGTGCGGACCCGTAGTACACCCCGCGCCCGGTCAGGTCGGCCAGGCCTGGCGCCGCGAGCTGCCGGTAGGTCACCCCGGTGGCCAGGATGATCGTGTGCGCGTCGATCGAGCTGCCGTCGGTGAACCGGACCCGGCGGGCCGAGCCGCACACATCCAGGGCGACCACGTTCCGCGTGGTCAGCACCTCGGCCCCGAACTTGGCTGCCTGCCGCCGCGCCCGGTCGGTCAGCTGCGCGCCGGACACCCCGTCGGGGAAGCCCAGGTAGTTCTCGATCCGCGAGCTCTGCCCGGCCTGGCCGCCGGTAGCGGTCCGCTCGACCAGCACGGTGCGCAGCCCTTCCGAGGCGCCGTACACCGCGGCGCCGAGGCCGGCCGGGCCGCCGCCGATCACGACGAGGTCGTAGAAGTCCTTGGACGGCGTGGTGGCCAGGCCGACGCGGGAGGCCAGTTCGGCGTCGCTCGGCTCGACCAGCGGATCTCCGTCCGGCGTGATCACCACCGGCAGCGACAGCCCGTCGGCGTGCGCCGCCTCGAGCAGCCGCTCCGCCTCCGGCTCGTCGGAGTTGTACCAGCGGTACGGCACCTGGTTCCGGGCCAGGAACTCGCGCACCTCGGAACAGCGGGCCGACCAGCGGTGCCCGACCACCTTGGTCTCCGGCACCAGCCGGTGGTCCGACTGCATCCACGCGTCGAGCAGCGCGTCGATCACCGGGTAGAGCTTCTCCTCTGGCGGGTCCCAGGGCTTGAGCAGGTAGTGGTCCAGGTCGACCACGTTGATCGCGTCGATCGCGGCCCCGGTGTCGGCGTAGGCGGTGAGCAGCACCCGCCGTGCCCCCGGGTAGATGTCCATCGCCCGCTCGAGGAACTCGATCCCGTTCATCCCGGGCATCCGGTAATCGGCCAGGATCGCCGCCACCAGGTCGCCGCGCAGCTTCATCTGACGCAGCGCCTCCAGCGCGTCCGCGCCCGACTCGGCGCGCACGATCCGGTACCGTTCCCCGTATCGCCGCCGCAGGTCACGGGCTACCGCACGGGAAACGCCCGGGTCGTCGTCAACGGTCAGGATCGCCGTTCGGCTCGTCTCCGCCTGCTCGGTCATAACGCCCATAGTAGGTCGGTCTTATTGCGGTGCCGAGGAAGGTGCCTGGTCGGCCTGCAGGACCAGGCCATGGATGCCGAACGGCCCTGGTTCCCGCCCTCTCGCCACGTCGAGCCCCCGCAAGTAGGCGCTTACTTCGGGCCCAGCCAGTACCTGCTCATGGCGAACGCCCGCGGCCAGGGGACGCCGGCCCGGGCCAGGATCCTCGCCCGGATCGGGATCAGCCCGTCCGTGCACGGCTCGATCTGGTCTGCCGCGGCGTTCAGCGCGACGCGCACGAAATCGCCGAAGTCGCGGCCGTGCGCCGGGCTGCTTCCCTTGCTCCCGTGCCCCGGCCCGGCCGGTCCCATCCCGGCCGGCCCCGGGCCGGCGCCCGCGGTCATTCCTGCTCCAGGGCGGTACGCAGGGCGGTCATGCCGCGGGCGGTGTGGCTCTTGACCGCGCCGCGGCTGATTCCCATCGTGGCGGCGATCTCGGCCTCGGACAGGTCGGCGTAGTAGCGCAGCACGATCGCCTCGCGCTGGCGGT
>Ga0335081_10003664_pt1 | contig 24195 bp, 18 predicted proteins | sample Lox_Sample_35_FD_206713 | JGI IMG/M metagenome (GOLD analysis project Ga0335081, IMG submission 206713) | Soil microbial communities from Loxahatchee National Wildlife Refuge, Florida, United States - Lox_Sample_3.5 | ecosystem: Environmental > Terrestrial > Soil > Wetlands | place: USA...
GGTCGGCGCGCGCTTCAAGGGCCGCGTCACCAACATCACCGACTACGGCGCCTTCGTCGAATTGGAGCCGGGCATCGAGGGCCTCATCCACGTCTCCGAAATGTCGTGGACCAAGAAGAACGTGCACCCGGGCAAGATCGTCTCCACCTCGCAGGAGGTGGAAGTGCAGATCCTCGAGGTCGATCCGGTCAAGCGGCGCATCTCGCTCGGCCTCAAGCAGACCATGCGCAATCCGTGGGAGGTCTTCGTCGAGAAGCATCCGCCGGGATCGGTGGTCGAAGGCGAGGTCAAGAACAAGACCGAATTCGGCCTGTTCCTCGGCCTCGACGGCGATGTCGACGGCATGGTCCACCTCTCCGACCTCGATTGGAAGCGTCCGGGCGAGCAGGTCATCGACGAGTACAAGAAGGGCGACATGGTCAAGGCGCAGGTGCTCGACGTCGACGTCGAGAAGGAGCGCATCGCGCTCGGCATCAAGCAGCTCGGGCATGACCCGATGGAAACCGCCGGCGAATTGAAGAAGAACGCGGTGGTCACCTGCGAGGTGACCGAGGTGAAGGAGGCCGGCATCGAGGTGAAGATTGTCGGCACCGAGCTGACCGCCTTCATCAAGCGGGCCGATCTCGCCCGCGACCGCGGCGAGCAGCGCCCCGAGCGCTTCGCCGTCGGCCAGAAGGTGGACGCCCGCGTCACCCAGTTCGACCGCAAGACCCACAAGGTCGCCGTCTCCATCAAGGCGCTGGAAGTCGCCGAGGAGAAGGAAGCGATCGCGCAGTACGGCACCGCCGATTCCGGCGCCACTCTGGGCGATATTCTCGGCAGCGCGCTCAAGCAGCGCGAGACCGAGAAGGCCGACGAGTAAGGGTCGCTTCGATTGGCGGCCAAGGACCAGGACCCCCGGGGCTCTCCCCGGGGGTTTTTATTTGCGACATGATCGTGCCAAAGTGGGCGCAATAGATCGGCGTCACGCGAGCTTTGCTCGCGCCCCGGAACGACCGGTCAAGAGGAACTCAACCATGTCGCTCGATGCCGATGCCATCGTCGATCGCCGCCGGCTGCGGCGCAAGCTCACCTTCTGGCGCGTCGCCGCGCTCGTCGTCCTCGTGCTGGCGGTCGGCGGCCTCGCGCTGCTCTTGGCGCCCAATGCCCGCTTTCGCACGCCGGGCGGCGACTACATCGCCCGCATCAAGATCGAGGGCCTGATCCGCGACAACCAGGACCGCGTCGATGCGCTCGACCGGCTGGCCAAGTCGCGCGCCCGCGCGGTGATCGTGCACGTCGACAGCCCCGGCGGCACCACCGCCGGCTCGGAGCAGCTCTACGATTCCCTGCGCGCCCTGCAGGCCAAGAAGCCGATCGTGGTGGTGGTCGACGGGCTTGCCGCTTCCGGCGCCTATATCGCCGCGCTTTCTTCCGACCACATCATCGCGCGCGACACCTCGCTGGTCGGCTCGATCGGCGTGCTGTTCCAGTATCCCAACTTCACCGACGCGCTGAAGACGCTTGGCATCCAGGTGGAATCGATCAAATCGAGCCCGCTGAAGGCGGCACCTTCCGGCTTCGAGCCGACCAGCCCGGAGGCGCGGGCGGCGATCCAGGCGATCGTGCTCGATTCCTACGACTGGTTCAAAAAGCTGGTGAAGGACCGCCGCAACCTCGACGACACACAACTGGCGGCGGTGGATGACGGCCGTGTTTTCACCGGCCATCAGGGCCTGCCGCTCAAGCTGGTCGACGAGATCGGCAACGAGCAGAGCGCACTGGCCTGGCTGGCCAAGGAAAAGAACGTGCCGGCGACCACGCCGGTGCGCGATTATTCGCTGCGCCCGCGCTTCGGCGAACTATCCTTCCTGCATGTGGCCGCCTGGACCTTCGAGGCGCTTGGTCTGTCGGCTGCCGCGCGGCGGCTGGAGGATTGGGGCGCGGTGCAGGCGGTCGAGCGGCTTAATCTTGACGGTCTCTTGGCGCTTTGGCACCCTGCTGCCACCCAATAGCTTTCCCGAGCAGGCGGCGTCATGATCAAGTCGGAACTTGTGCAACGTATCGCCGCCCAGAATCCGCACCTCTACCAGCGCGACGTCGAGAACATCGTCAACGCCATCCTCAACGAGATCACCAGCGCCATGGCGAAGGGTGATCGCGTCGAGCTGCGCGGCTTCGGCGCGTTCTCGGTGAAACACCGTCCGGCGCGCACCGGCCGCAACCCGCGCACCGGCGCGCATGTCTCGGTGGACCAGAAATCGGTGCCGTTCTTCAAGACCGGCAAGGAAATGCGCGAGCGCCTGAACAGCGATAAGCCAGGCGGGGGCTAAAGGGCCCGTTTCAGCGTTCGCCGCGGGTGTTATTGTGTTGGCCGGGCTTAGCCCGGCCTTCGCATTTTAAGAAAGGCGCCGCCATGGTCCGCAAGGTCATCACCGCCATTATCCTGGTTCCGCTGGCCATCGTCGTCATCGCCTTCGCGGTCGCCAACCGGCAGATGGTGACGGTGTCGTTCGACCCGTTCTCGTCGGCCAATCCCGCCTATGCGGCCAGCCTGCCGCTGTTCGTGCTGATCTTCATCCTGCTCATCCTCGGCGTGATCATCGGCGGCATCGCCGCCTGGCTGCGGCAGGCCAAATGGCGCCGCCTCGCCCGCCGCCTCGAAGGCGAGGTGCACGCGTTGCACGAGGAGCTGGCCGCGCAGCGCCGCCAGTTCGCCGACCGCCAGGCCGTGCCGGCGGCCAGCGAACCGGTGCCGGTGATATCCTCACCGAGCCCTTAACCCCCGGGCGCAGTTGGGCTTTGCGGCCACCGGCGGAAGGCGCTAGAACGCGCCCATCATGGCTCTGACCGTCAAAATCTGCGGCCTGACCACCCCCGAGGCGCTCGACGCCGCGCTGGAGGCGGGCGCCGACCTGGTCGGTTTCGTCTTCTTCCCGCCCAGCCCGCGCAATCTCGGCCTGGAGGCGGCCGGCGCGCTCGGGGAGCGCGTCAAGGGCCGCGCCGGCAAGGTCGCGCTCACCGTCAATGCCAACGACAAGACCATCGGCGGGATCGTGGAGGCGCTGAAGCCCGACATGCTGCAGCTGCACGGCCGCGAGACGCCGGAGCGGGTGGCGGTGGTGCGCTCGCGCTTCGGCCTGCCGGTGATGAAGGCGCTGCCGATTGCCGAGCGGAAAGACCTGTCGCCGATCCGGCTTTACGCCCAGGTCGCCGACCGCCTGTTGTTCGATGCGCGCCCGCCGCGCAAGGCCACCCGCCCCGGCGGGCTGGGCAAGACCTTCGACTGGACGTTGCTCAGGGGCGTCAATCCGGGGGTGCCGTTCATGCTGTCGGGCGGCCTCGATCCCGGCAACGTGGCGGAGGCCTTGCGCGTCACGCAGGCGCCCGGCGTCGACGTGTCCTCCGGCGTCGAACGCGCACCCGGCGTCAAGGACCCCGATCTGATCCGCGCCTTCGTCCGCGCCGCGCGCGCGGCGGAAGAGCCGCTCGATCTGTCCAGCGCGGTGATCGTATGAGCGTGCAACCGAATTCCTTCCGCACCGGTCCCGACGAGCGCGGGCACTTCGGCATCTACGGCGGCCGTTTCGTCGCCGAGACGCTGATGCCGCTGATCCTCGATCTCGAGCGCGCCTACAACGAGGCCAAGGCCGATCCGAAATTCCAGAAGGAGATGGACGGCTATTTGGCGACCTATGTCGGCCGCCCGTCGCCGCTCTATTTCGCCGAGCGGCTAACCGAATATTGCAAGGGCGCGAAAATTTATTTCAAACGCGAAGAACTCAACCATACCGGCGCGCACAAGGTGAACAACGTGCTCGGCCAGATCATGCTGGCCAAGCGCATGAGCAAGACGCGCATCATCGCGGAGACCGGCGCCGGCATGCACGGCGTCGCCACCGCCACGCTCTGCGCCAAGTTCGGCCTGCCCTGCATCGTCTACATGGGCGCGGTCGACGTCGAGCGGCAGAAGCCGAACGTGCTGCGCATGAAGATGCTCGGCGCCGAAGTGCGCGCGGTTACCTCGGGCTCGAAGACGCTGAAGGACGCGATGAACGAGGCGTTGCGCGACTGGGTGACCAACGTCGCCGACACCTTCTACTGCATCGGCACGGTCGCCGGCCCGCATCCTTACCCGGCGATGGTGCGCGATTTCCAATCGATCATTGGCCGCGAGACGCGCGAGCAGATCATGGCCGCGGAAGGCCGTCTTCCCGATTCGCTGATCGCCTGCATCGGCGGCGGCTCCAACGCGATGGGCCTGTTCCACCCGTTCCTCGACGAGCGCGCGATCGAGATCTACGGCGTCGAAGCGGCCGGGCACGGGCTGCCGAGTGGCCAGCACGCCGCCTCGATCGCCGGCGGCCGTCCCGGCGTGCTGCACGGCAACCGCACCTATCTGCTGATGGACTCAGACGGCCAGATCATCGAAGCGCATTCGATCTCGGCCGGCCTCGATTATCCCGGCATCGGCCCTGAGCACGCCTGGCTCAACGACATGGGCCGCATCAAATTCCTCGCCGCCACCGACGACGAGGCGGTGGCCGCATTTCAGTTGTGCAGCCGGCTGGAAGGCATCATTCCGGCGCTGGAGCCGGCGCATGCGCTCGCCTGCGTGTTCGACATCGCGCCGACCAAGCCGAAGGATCACCTGATGGTGGTCAACGTCTCCGGCCGCGGCGACAAGGATTTGGCGAGCGTGGAAGCGTATCTCGCGAGTAAGAAATGATTACCCGCATCGAAAAGCGCTTCGCCGCGCTGAAGGCGGAAGGGCGCGCCGCGCTGGTGACCTTCACCATGGCGGGCGATCCCGACACGGAGACCTCGCTTGCCATCATCAAGGCCTTGCCGAAAGCCGGCGCGGACGTGATCGAGATTGGCATGCCGTTCACCGATCCGATGGCCGACGGCCCGGCGATCCAGGCCGCCGGCGTGCGCGCGCTCGCCGCCGGCCAGACCATGATCAAGACGCTGGCGATGGTGCGCGATTTCCGCAAGAGCGACGACGCCACGCCGATCGTGCTCATGGGCTATTACAATCCGATCTACATCTACGGCGTCGACAAGTTTCTCGCCGACGCGAAATCCGCCGGCGTCGACGGGCTGATCGTGGTCGACCTGCCGCCGGAAGAGGACGATGAGTTGTGCATCCCGGCGCTGAAAGCCGGCCTCAACTTCATCCGCCTCGCCACGCCGACTACCGACGACAAAAGGCTGCCGGCGGTGCTGAACAACACCTCGGGCTTCGTCTATTACGTCTCGATCACCGGCATTACCGGATCGGCGATCCCCGATACCGCCAAAGTTACGGCCGCGGTTGCACGCATCAAAGGCCATACCGATCTGCCGGTGGCGGTTGGCTTCGGTGTGAAAAATGCGGCAAGCGCGCGAGCCATTGCGCAAGGCGCAGATGGTGTCGTGGTGGGATCGGCTCTGGTCGATGCCCTGCGCGGCAGCCTGAAGGACGGCAAAGCCGGCCCCGGCACCGTGAAGGCGGTGGCCGAGCTGGTGTCGCAACTGGCCGACGGCGTGCGCTCGGCGCGGCGGGTGGCGGCTGAGTGAGACATTAGCGTTCGTCATCGCCCGCGCAAGCGGGCGATCCAGTAGCCACGAAAAGTTCACTGTGGCACGGTAGCCGTTAGTTACTTATCTCTGTGATTACTGGATGCCCGCTTGCGCGGGCATGACAGCGGAGCGGAAATGAACTGGATCTCCAACGTCGTCCGGCCGAAAATTCGCAGCTTCCTGCGCCGCGAAACGCCGGAAAACCTCTGGATCAAATGTCCGGAGACCGGTCAACTCGTCTTCTACAAAGACGTCGAAGCCAATCAGTTCGTCATCCCCGCCTCCAACTATCACATGCGCATGGGCGCGACGCAGCGCCTCAAAAGCATGTTCGACGGCGGCGAGTACGAAGAGATCAGCGTGCCGGAGGTGGCGGTCGATCCGCTGCGCTTCCGCGACGAGCGCCGCTACGCCGACCGGCTGAAGGACGCGCGCACCAAGACCGGCATGCAGGATGCGGTGAAGCTCGGAATCGGCCGGCTCGACGGGCAGATGGTCACCATCGCCGTGCAGGATTTCGATTTCATGGGCGGCTCGCTCGGCATGGCCGCCGGCGAAGCGGTGATCGCCGGCCTGGAGACGGCGGTGCACCGGCAGACGCCGTTCATCATGTTTGCCGCCTCGGGCGGCGCGCGCATGCAGGAAGGCATCCTGTCGCTGATGCAGCTGCCGCGCACCACCGTCGCCGTGCAGATGCTGCGCGAGGCGAAGAAGCCCTACATCGTCGTGCTGACCAATCCGACCACCGGCGGCGTCACCGCCTCCTACGCCATGCTCGGCGACGTGCACCTCGCCGAGCCGGGCGCGCTGGTCGGCTTCGCCGGCCCGCGCGTGATCGAGCAGACCATCCGCGAGAAATTGCCGGAAGGGTTCCAGCGCGCCGAATATCTCGCCGAGCACGGCATGGTCGACATGGTCGTGCACCGGCACAGACTGCGCGCAACGGTCGCGGAACTGTGCCGGCTGTTGACCAAGACGCCGGCGCTAGAACGCAAGCCGCAGCTGCCGGCGCCGGCGTAACACCTCGGATGTCATCATCTGCGAAAGCGGATGATCCAGTACCCCCGGTGTCATATGATCGCGACGCCAGTGGTTACTGGATGCCCGCTTTAGCGGGCATGACAGGCAAATGCGAATGACTCCCATCGACTCCATCGTCGCCCGGCTGACCGCGCTGCATCCCAAGCGCATCGATCTGTCGCTCGGCCGCATCGAGCGGCTGCTGGCGGCGCTCGGTCATCCGGAACAGCGCTTGCCGCCGGTGATCCACGTCGCCGGCACCAACGGCAAGGGCTCGACCGTCGCTTTCCTGCGCGCGATCCTGGAAGCCGCTGGCCTGCGCGTGCACACCTACACCTCGCCGCATCTGGTGCGCTTCAACGAGCGTTTTCGGCTCGACGGCAAACTCGTCTCCGACGAAGAGCTTTCCACCGCGCTGGAGGAGTGCGAGCGCGCCAATGCCGGCGCGCCGATCACCGTGTTCGAGATCACCACCGCCGCCGGCCTGCTGCTTTTTTCGCGCCATCCCGCCGACGTGCTGGTGCTGGAAGTCGGCCTCGGCGGCCGGCTCGACGCCACCAACGTGATCGGATCGCCGCTCGCCAGCGTGATCACGCGCGTCTCCGTCGATCACACCGATTTCCTCGGCGACAGCCTCGCGCAGATCGCCGGCGAGAAGGCCGGCATCATCAAGCGTAACGTGCCGGCGATTATCGCCAACCAGCAGCGCGACGCACTCGCCGTGATCGAGCGCCAGGCCGGCAAGCTGAATGCGCCGCTGAAAATCGCCGGCGAGGATTGGACGGCGACCGAGGAGCGCGGCCGCTTGGTTTATCAGGACGACGACGGCCTGCTTGATCTGCCGGCGCCGCGGCTCTATGGCCGCCATCAGTACGAGAACGCGGGGCTCGCCATTGCCACGCTGCGCACGATCAAGCGCCTGCGCGTGCCGCCGCCGGCCTACGAAGCCGGCATGGCGAAGGCGGATTGGCCGGCGCGATTGCAGCGATTGACGCACGGGGAGCTATTGATGCATGCGCCGCAGAGCAGCGAGCTGTGGCTCGACGGCGGCCACAATCCGGATGGCGGCCGCGCGATCGCCGCCACCATGGCCGATCTCGAGGAGCGGGTGTCGCGCCCGCTGGTGTTGATCGTCGGCATGCTGGCGAGCAAGGATTGCGCCGGCTTCCTGAGCAATTTTGCCGGGCTCGCGCGGCGCATGATCGCGGTGCCGGTGCCTGGCGTCGAGAAGAGCGTCACGGCCGAGGCGCTGGCCGATACGGCACGCGGCATCGGCTTGTCGGCGACCAGCCGTGACAATCTGAGCGAGGCGCTGGAAGCCGCGCGCAAGCTCGATCTCGAGCCACCGCCGCGCATTCTGATCACCGGCTCGCTCTATCTCGCCGGCGAGGTGCTGCGCGAGAACGGCACATTGCCGGAGTAAAAACGCAAACGGCCGGCGCATCGCCGGCCGTCAGAAGCAAATTTCGGAGTCGCCTCAGACCGCGCTGCCGATCCACTGCGCCAGCTTCTGCTTGGGCGCGGCGCCGACTTGGCGTGAGGCGATCTCGCCGTTCTTGAACATCATCAGCGTCGGGATCGACATGATGCCGTATTTGGCCGCGGTGTTCGGGTTCTCGTCGACGTTGAGCTTGACGATCTTCACCTTGTCGCCGAGCTGCGCGGCGATCTCTTCCAGCGCCGGTGCGATCATGCGGCAGGGCCCGCACCATTCCGCCCAGAAGTCGACGACCACCGGCTCGGCCGACTTCAGCACGTCCGATTCGAAATTCGCGTCCGACACTTTGCCGACGGCCATGGCACTACCTCGTTTTGTATGTGACCGGCGCGAGTCGCGCCATCAATGGGAGGGCTGAACCTATGGACGCCCCGGGCAGGGGTCAAGCCGCCTCACGTGGAGGTGAGTTGGGCCAACGCGTGGTCGAGCGTCGCGCCGGAAATCTCCATCAGATCAGGGGCTTCGGTCCAGACTAGGGCGCAGCTTATGGCGCGGCCTGGGTAAAGCCTGGCGAGCACGGCGCGATAGAGCGCCAGCTGGCGGACGTAGCCGGGCGGCACGTCTTCGATTCGCCGTGGCGCCGGCCGGTTGGTCTTGTAATCGGCGATGAAAGCCGAGCTTTCGGTGACGGCCAGACGGTCGACCTGGCCTGAGACGCGCAACGTCCGGCCGCCGACATCGAGGCGGCCGACGATGGCGACTTCGGCGCGGCTGCCCGGGCCGTACAGCGCGGCGAAGCGCGGATCGTCGAGAATGCGCATCACCTGCCCGGCAATTTGCTCGCGCGCGTCGGCGTCCAGCTCGTTGCCCGAACGCGACAAGTAGTCCCGCATGGCCGCCGGGCGCCGATCGCGGGCGATGTCCGGCATCGCCTGCAGCAGCCGGTGGGCGAGCGAGCCGCGCAACAAAGCGAGACTGGCGCCGGCAGACGCGGCTGGACGCGCGGCTTCATCCTCACCCGCGCTCGACGGCGTGACGGTGCGCGTTAAGGTCGGCTCGTGCGGCGCGTTGCGCGTGAGCCACGCCGGCAAGCCGATCGGCTCTGGTACCGGTGCCGGCTGCTCCTGCTTGGCCGCGGCTTCCGGCGCGAACTTGCGATAGCGCAGCACCTCGCCTTTGCCGTCGTCTGCCGGCTCGGCGACGCAGTCGTCCTCCAGCGCATCGGTGACGAGCTGATACCAGCAGCCGTCGGGAATTTTCTTCTCGCCTTGCGTGCCGCAGACGATCAGCCGCTCGGCGGCGCGGGTCATCGCCACGTAGAGCAGCCGCCGGTATTCGTCGATCGCCGCGGCTTGCGCGCGCTGGCGCGCTGCGCTCATCGGGCCGACGTCGTTGCCGCGCGCGGTGCCCCAGACAATGCCGCCGTCTTCCATGCCCAGCAGCCGCGGATCGCGCGGGCCGGCCGGCGGCGTGGTGGTGTCGGCAAGGATGACGGTGTTCGCCTCCAGGCCCTTGGCGCCGTGCACGGTCATCACCCGCACCTCGTCGCGGTCCATCTCCATGTCGCGCCGCACCTCGCTCTTGGCGGCGCGGATGAAGGCGAGGAAGCCCTGCAGCGAGGGCGTCTCGCGCGCCTCGTAGTCGAGCGCGAGGTTGAGGAACTCGTCGAGCGCGTCATTGGCCTCCTCGCCCAGCCGGGCGAGGAACTTGGCGCGGCCGCGCTGCGCGCCGAGCACATGGGCAAAAAAGGCGAAGGGCGGCAGCGTGCGCGCCGCCTTCTCCAGGTCTTCCAACGCTGTCTCGACCGCACCGAACAGGATGTCGCCCGCCTTGCCGCGCAGGCTGGCGCGCAGCGAGCCCTTGCGGTTCCAGGCGAGCTCGAACAGCTGGTTCTCGGTGAGGCCGAACAACGGACTCTTGAGCACGCTGGCGAGCGCGAGATCGTCCTCCGGCAGCAGCAGCGCGTCGGCCAGCGCCAAGAGGTCCATCACCGCGATGTGCTCGGTGAGCACCAGGCGGTCGGCGCCGGCCACCGGCACGCCGGCATTTTTCAGGGCGCGGATGATCGCCTCGAACAGCGGCCCGCGCTGGCGCACCAGCACCAGCACGTCGCGGGCGGACAGCCCGCGCGTCATCCACAGTTTGACCAAAGCGGCGATGCGGCGTGCCAGCAGCACGCGCGGGCTTTCCTCGCTTTCGGTGTCGAACGGCGCGTCCCAGCCCTCGATCTCCTTCTTGTCGGCCGGTGCGATCAGCGGCCAGATCTCGACCAGGCCAGGCGCGGCTTGCGGTAGCGACTGATGCTCGGGAATACCGGCTTCGTCGGTGGTGACGCTGGCGTAGACCTCGCGCGCACGGAACACCTGGTCGACCGAGCCGAGCACGTTGCCCCCGGAGCGGAAGGAGTGATGGAAGCGCAGATAACGCCAGCCCAGCTCCGGCCCGCTGAACTGCCGCTCGAACAGGCGACGCATCTCGTCGAACGCCTTCGGCGCCGCGCCCTGGAAGGAGAAGATCGACTGCTTCTCGTCGCCGACCGCGAAGATGGTGCGCTTGACGTTCTCGCGCGCGCCACCGGGCAGGAACTCGGCGGCGATCGCCTTGATGATCGCCCACTGCTTGGGGCTGGTGTCCTGCGCCTCGTCGATCAGGATGTGGTCGATGCCGAGGTCGAGCTTGTACAGCACCCAGGCGGCGGAGGCGCGGCCGAACAGATCGAGCGTCTTGTCGATGAGGTCGTCGTAATCGAGCAGCGAGCGGCGGTCCTTCTCGGCGCGGTAGCGGTCGATCACCTCCTTGGCGATGGTGACGAGCGCGCGGGTGCGTTCGCGCGCATTGAGCGCGCGCTCGCGCACGAGCAAAGCGCAGACGCGGCGCTGCTCGGCCAGCAGCCGCTCCAGCCAATCGGGATGCCGCTCGGCGAGCCGGCGGGTGATGAGGTTCTTGCGCGGCTCGTATTCGGCGGTACAGAAAATCTTCAAGTATTGCTCGATGCGCTCGCGCCCGCTCGCCGTCCGCGCGGCCGTGAGCGCGGCAATGTGCTTCTGGTCGGCGTCGGAGCCGCCTTGCAGCACCTCGATCAGCGTCATCCAGTCTTCTTCCGGGATCAGCGAAGCGGAGAAGAATTCGGCTTCGATCGCCGCTTTGCTTTCGCCGCGGGCAAGCCCGAACGAATCCGACAGTTGCGCAACGGCGAGGTCGATCGAGCCGGCGCGCTCGATCCAGGCGCCGATGGCGTCGCGCGCGAGAATGGCATCGTTGATCACGTCCTTGAAGGTCTGGTCGGCGGCGACGACGATCGCCTGCGCCAGCGCCTTGCCGAGCGCGCTCTGCGGTTTGGCGGAGGCTTCCAGCAGCACTTCCAGCGTCAGCCGGTCGAGCAACTGCGTGGTGGCGGCCTCGTCGAGCACGGTGAAGCGGGCGCCGACATTGGCCTCGAACGGAAACTGGTGCAGCAGCCGCGTGCAGAAGGCATGAATGGTCTGCACCTTCAGCCCGCCCGGCGTCTCCAGCGCCGAGGCAAACAGCCGGCGCGCACGCGCGCGCTGTTGCGCGTTCGGTTTGTGGCCTGTGCTCAGCCTGATGCGCTCGTCGAGCGCGGCGTCGTCGAGCGTGGTCCATTCCGCCAACGTGCCGAACACGCGGTTGGCCATGTTGGCGGCGGCCGCCTTGGTGAAGGTGATGCAGAGGATCTTGGCCGGGTCGCAGCCGCGCAGCAGCAGGTTGATCACGCGCTGGGCGAGCACGTGCGTCTTGCCCGAGCCGGCATTGGCGGCGACGAAGGCGGAGACGTCCGGATCGGCGGCGCTGATCTGCACCGCGCGCACGTGATCGGGGATGATGCGGGCGGGCGCGCTCAAAACTCGGGCTCCTCGACGCCGCCGGCGAGCGCCCATTCCTTCACCCGGGCGAGATGGTCGTAGTCGCCGTAATGCGTCTTCCACATCGGATGGACGAGCGAGAGATAGGGCGTCTTCTCGTCGGCGAAGATGGCGGCCAGCGCCTGCAGCTTGGCGAGCGCGCGCTCGGCCTGGCTGTCCGGCGTGCCGTCCTTGAAGGCGATCGGCAGCGGTTTGCCCGGCGGCTCGCCGCCCTTGAGCGTGACGTAGGCGATCTCGCTGACGCTGCCCGGAGTGACCTCGCCGAAGCGGCCGGCGCGCAAAATGGCGGCCTCCAAAGTGAGCTGCGGGGCGAGCCCGGTGCGCACCTGCTTCTCGGTGCGCGCCTGGCCGGTCTTGTAGTCGACGATGGCGTAGCTGCCGTCGTGGCGCTGCTCGATGCGGTCGGCAATGCCGCTGAGCGTGAAGTCGCGGCCGCCGGCGCGGAAGGTCAGTTCCCCGCGAATTTCGGCAAATAGCGCGGCGATGTCGGCGCGGCGCTCCGCGTCCCAGGCGGCGAACCAGCGCGCGATGCGCTCATAGCGCGGCCACCAGAAGGCGCGCGCCTCCGGATAGTCCGCGAGCGGCGCGAAGTGCTGCTCGCCGAGCTTGATCAACTCGTGCAGCGGATCGGCCGGCGGAGCCGCGGCGAACAGCTTGGTGTAGTCGCCGATGGCGCCATGTATGACGGTGCCGCGGTCGCGCGCGCCGGGCGGGGTGTCGACCGGATCGAGCACCGGCAGGCGCAGGATGTATTTGGCGTAGATCGTATAGGGATCGCGCAGCCAGTCCTCGATGGCGGTGACCGACAGACGCGCCGGGCGCGCGGCGAGCGGCGGCTTCGGCGCCGGCCGCTCGGCCGGCTTCACCTGCGCCGGCGCATCGAGCGCGCGGGCGAGCGCGAGATAGCGATGGCCGCGATCGAGCACTCCCTTCCAGCGCTGCCCGGCCAGCGCGGCGATGCGCTGCACGAAACGCGAGGTGACGGTCGGCGCGCCGGCGACCTTGCTGGCGCGGCTCAAGATCACCTCGCGCGCGCCCAGCGCCTGCGCGAAATCGTGCGCGGCGAGACCGATGCGGCGCTCGGGCGGATCGAGGCCGAGATCGCGCCGCATCGGCCGCGACAGCCAGGGATCGCTGCGCGTCTCGCCCGGCCAGGTGCCCTCGTTGAGGCCGCCGAGCACCACGCGGTCGACGGTTTGCAGGCGCGCTTCCAGCGGGCCGAAAATGCGCACGCGCACGTCGCGGATGTCCGGCCGGCGCACGACGCGGTCGGCGATGGTGGCGAAGAACAGCTCGGCGTAATCGGCCCGCGCCACGGCGAGCGACTGCGCCGACGGGCTGTCGGTCAATTCGTCGAGCACGCGCTGGAGCGCGGTGCCGTCAAGGCCGGCGAAGGCGTCCTCGCCGGCCAGCGCGGCAATCACATCCAGATGGCGGGCGGCGAGTGCGGCAAGCGGATGCTCGCCCCTCGGCAGCGCTTCCAACGGCGCCAGCGCCGCAGCCAGCCGTGCAGCGAGCGCGACGGCATCGGCCGGCGGCTTGTCCAGTGCGGCGAGCGCATGCGCCAGCCCGTCGCTGCCAGCGCGCGGCCGCGGCCCGCGCAGCAGATCGCGCTCCAGCACGGCGACGGCGTGGCGATGCGCGTTTGCCGGCGCACCGAGGCGCAGCAGCGGATGCTTGAGCAAAGCGAGCAGCGGCACCGGCTCGAGCCCGCCGAGCGCGACCTGCGCCGCCAGCCGGGCGAACACACCGGCCGGGGTATGGCTGAGCGCATCGCCGCCGGAATCGTCCGCCGGCACGCGCCAACGCTCCAGCGCGGCGAGTACGCGGCGGGCGAGCGCGCGATCCGGCGTTACCAGCGCGGCGGTCTTGTCCGGCTGCTCCACCGCCTCGCGCAATGCGACCGCGATGGCGAGGGCCTCCTCCTCGGCATTGGCGGCTTCGATCAGGCTGATGGAGGCGAGCGCGCTGTCGGCCGCTTGCTCGAACGCCGTCTCGTTGCGGCTGCGCGACCACAGCTCGGTGGTTGCGGCCGGGCGCAGCGCTTCCGACACCAGCGCCTCGCGGCCATATGCCGCCGGCGCGGCCAGCGGCATCACCTCGGCGCGCGTCATGCCGATGCGGTCGAGCAACGCATGCATGGCGAATTGCGCGTGCCCGGCGGCCGGGAGGCCGTCATGCGTCGGATCGTCGTGATTGCCGGCGATCAGCGCCCAGGAGGCGTCGTCGAGCGTCGTATCGAGGCCGGGCAGCACGACGGCGCCATGCGGCAGGCCGGCGATGGTGGCGAGCAGCTTGGCGGTCGCTGGCATCGAGCCGGTCGAGCCGGCGGCGATCACCGGCGCGTCGCTGCCGGCGAGGCGTTTGGCTTCGGCTTCGATCAAGCGATCTCGCCGCTCGGCGGCCTCGATGGCGCCGCGCTCGGCGCGCAAAGCCGGCCAGGCCTCGCGCGCGATCTTGAGGAATTCGAGCGAGCGCTGCCAATAGGTGTCGAGATCGTCCGGCACCAATTTGTCGAGCCGGTCCCAGCCGACCTGCCGCGTGGTCATGTCGTCGATCAGGCGGGCGAGATCGTCGGCAAGCCCGAGCGCGGCCGACGGCGTGTTGGCGATCAGCGGAGAGCCTTCGGCGCCGCGCAGCGCGGGCGAATTCGCCCATTTAAGAATCAGCTCGGCGAGCAGCAGCCGGCGCTCGAGCGGCGCGATCGCCGCCGGCAGCCGCAGCGCGTCCTCGGCCAGCTCGGCGGTGGCGGCTTCGGCGAAGGCGATCTCGTCCTCGTCGATGTCGCCGAGCGGCACGATGCGCGGCAAAATGGCGGCGTCGCTTTTGATGCGGTCGAGGAAGACCTCACGCGCCAGCCGGCAGGCGCGCCGGGTCGGCAGATAGAGCGTGGCGCGGGCGAGTTCGAGCGGATCGCGCGAGGCGGGGAAGCCGAGGCCGAGTTTGTCCTCGAGCAGCGCGTCGATCAGCACCGGCAGGAACGGCGCCGAGGCGGGGATGTTGAAGACGTTGGCGCGGGAAGCCGGCATCGTTGGTGTCATCGCCCGGCTTGACCGGGCGATCCAGTAATTTCAAGCATTCGTTTTGATTCTTCAGACTATTCTAGCCGAGCCAGATACTGGATGCCCCGCTTTCGCGGGGCATGACAGCAAAAGTGCGCCGCGCTTCAACCCGCGCTGGCGCGGATCGCCGCCTCCGCCTGGCCGATCGCCTCCGGCGTGCCGACGTGCATCCACAGGCCCTCCAGCCGCAGCCCGTGCAGGCGGCCTTGCGCGGCGGCGCGGGCAAACAGGTCGGTGAGCGGGAATTCGCCCGCGGGCGCCTCCTTGAATAGGGCCGGCGCCAGGATCGCGGCGCCGGCATAGACGAAGGGCGCGATCTCGCGCTCGCCGCGCCTGCGCAGGCGGCCGTCGCTCGTCATCGCATAGTCGCCGCGACCGGCATAGCCGATGCTGCCGGCGGCCGGCGCCAGCAGCAGCAGCGCGTCCATGCTCGCCGGATCGAAGGTCTGCGCCAGCCGCGCGAGATTCGGCGTCACGCCATCAATCCAGATGGTGTCGGAGTTGATGTGGAAGAACGGCGCGTCGCCGAGGTCGGGCAGCGCCTTGACCACGCCGCCGCCGGTGCCGAGCAGCAGGCCGCGCTCGTCGGAAAGCACGATGCGCGGTTTTTGTCGCGCGGCGAGATGCGCCGCCAACTGCTCGGCGCGGTAATGCATGTTCACGACCGCGCGCTCGACGCCGATCTCCGCCAGCCGGTCGAGCACGTGGTCGATGAGCGCGCGGCCGGCGACCTTGACCAGCGGCTTCGGCATCGTGTCGGTGAGCGGGCGCATGCGCACGCCGAGGCCGGCAGCGAGCACCATCGCAGTTTTCGGCGTCTGGCTCATATCGATTTCACCGCCGGCACCGTGGTGCGGTACCAGGCCTGCAGCGCGGCCAGCGCGGGATGCGCCAGCGCACGCTGCAGATAGGCCCATATGCGCGGGATGTGACGCAAATATTGCGGCTTGCCGTCGCGCTTGTCGAGGCGGGCGAAGATGCCGAGAATCTTGGAGGCGCGCTGCGCCGCCATGGTCGCGTAGAGCTGGGCGAAAGCGGGCGCGTCGAAATTCGCGTCGGCCCGGCGGCGTGCGCGCGTATAGCGCGACAGCAGGGCGATCTCCATCAGCTCGGGCACGTCGACGCGCGCGTCCTGCAACAGCGAGGCGACGTCATAGGCGGCCGGGCCGAGCACCGCGTCCTGGAAATCCAACAGGCCGATGCGCCCGATGCCCTCGCGCTCGGGCAGCCAGAGCAGATTGGGCGAATGGAAATCGCGCAGCACCCAGGTCGGCGGCGCCTCCAGCGCGGGCCGTAGCGCCTCGCGCCAGAGCCCGCGATAAAGCGCACGCGCGGTTTCGGTGACCGGCGCTTCGAACTTCGGCATGTACCAGTCGAGCAGCAGCTCGGCCTCGACCAGCATTGCATCGAGATCGTAGCGCGGCAATCGATAGTCGATGCCGTCCTCGACCGGCAGCGCTTCGGGCAGCCGCAAGCCGTGCAGCGCCGCCAGCAGGTCGGTGGCGATCTCGTAGCGCGGCTCGATCGGCTGCGGCGGCTCGCCGTCGACCACCAATTCGCTGCCGAGGTCCTCCAGCACGATCAGGCCGGCGGCGCGGTCGGCGGCGAAGATCGCCGGCGCGGAGAAGCCGCGCGCGCGCAAGCCCTGCGCCATGGCGATGAACGGCGTCACGTCCTCCGCGAGATGGGCGATCGCGCTGTACGGCTTGCCATCGCGCACCGGCGGGCCATCCGGCCGGCGCGGCGAATTCATCAAAATGTAGGTCGCACCCTCGCGGGTCAGCCGCTCGTAGGAGCGCGTCGAGGCGTCGCCCTGGATGCGACGGCGGTCGGCCTCGCCGAAGCCGGCGCGCTCGAGGAAGCGCCGGATGGTGGCGATGCGCTCGACGCGCACAACCAGCCTGCCGTAGCCGGTGACGCGGGCGTTGCGGAATTCCGGCCCGTGCTGCGGCGACAGCGTGAAGGCGATGTCGAGCCGGTCGGCGGGCAGGAAGCCGGCGGCGCGGTCTGGCCATTCCAGCAGCATCACCGTGCCGGCGCCGAGATCATCAAAGCCAAGCTCGGCAAGTTCGGCGGGGCCGGACAGCCGATAGAGGTCGGCGTGCACCAAGGGAAAGCGCGGCAGCTCATAAGCCTGCATCAGCGTGAAGGTCGGGCTCGGCACCTCGATGTCGGAATTGCCGGCCAGATGGCGGATGAGCGCGCGGGCGAAGGTGGTCTTGCCGGCGCCGAGATCGCCGGACAGCGTGATCATGTCGCCGGGCTCGATCAGCGCAGCGATGTCCGCCATCAGCCGCTCGGTCGCCCGTTCGTCGGCGAGCGCCGCCACGAAGCTGAAGCCGCCGGAATTGGTCGGAAACATCGAATCATCCGCGTTGCGCGGACAGTTATAGGCGGCGCTCACGAGCCCGGCCAGCAAGCGGCCGTCAGGCAGCCGTGCGCTCGACCTTTTGCCCGGCCGGGAAGACGCAGGTCACCGTGGTGCCCTGACCGACCACGGAATCGATCCGCACGGTGCCGCCGTGCAGCTCGACGAACGAGCGCACCAGCGAGAGGCCGAGGCCGGGGCCGCGGTGCTGCGAGCCGCGCGGGTCGCTCTCGAACCAGTCGAACACCTTGTCCTTGGCCTCGGCGGGAATGCCGGGGCCGCGGTCGGTGACGGTGAACACCACGGCGTCGGCCACGCGCTCGGCGGCGAGCGTGATCGCTTCGCCCGCCGGCGAGAAGCCGACCGCGTTGGCCAAGAGGTTGAACAGGATTTGCCGCAGGCGGCGCTCGTCGGCGACGAAGCTGCCGATGCCCGGCGCAACGTGGATGTCGAGCGTCAAGTGATCCTTGACCAGCCGGTCCTGCACGCCTTCGGCGGCCGCTTCCATGCTGACGCGAATATCGACGTCGGTCAGGTTGAGCGTCATCGCGCCGGCGTCGATGGTGGCGAGATCGAGGATGTTGTTGATGATGGCGAGCAGCGCGTTGGTCGAGGTAGTGATGTAGCCGAGATATTCGCGCTGCTTGTCGTTGAGCGGGCCGAACACCGGATCGCCGAGGAGGTTGGCGAAGCCGATGATGTTGGTCAGCGGCGAGCGTAATTCGTAGGAGACGTGGTGGACGAAATCGATCTTGATGCGGTCGGCCGTCTCCAGCGCGTCGTTCTTGTCGCGCAGCGCGCGCTCGACATTGACGCTGTCGGAGACGTCCTGGAAGGTGACCAAGGTGGCGCCGTCGGGCAGCGGCATGGTGGTGAGGTCGATCATCATGCCGTCGCGCCGCTCGAGGCGGGCGACGATCGGCTCGCGGCTGTCGATGGCGGTGACCGCGGCGCGCAGCTCGCGCCAGACCCGGTTGTCGTCGTGCTGCGCCTGCGCCCAGGCGGTGACCTGCTCGACATGCGGATGCGCGTCGAGCGCTTCCGCCGTCAGCTTCCACATGCGCTGGAAGGCCGGGTTGTGCAGGCGCACGCGGCCGTCCGAGCCGAACACGGCGACCGCCTCGGCCAGATGATCGAGCGTCTCGCGCTGCACCTTGATCAGCGCGTCGTAGCGGCGGTGCAGGTCGAGCCGCTCGGTGACATCGTCATAGAGATAGGTGACGCCGCCTTCCGGATTGGGCGTGGTGACGACGCGCAAGGTGCGGCCATCGGGCAGATGCCACATGTGCTCCTTCGCCTCGACCGCGGTGTAGGCCTCGTAGAGCTGCTGCTTCCATTGCCGGAAGTTCTGCTCCTCCGGCAGCTTGTCGGCGGTGCGCAGCGTGTCGAGCACGGACGCGTCGGTCGGCGTCTGGTCGAGATAGCCGGCGTCGAGCTCGAACAGTGAGCGGAAGGCGTTGTTGTAGAAGACCAGCTTGCGGTCGACGTTGAAGATGGCGACGCCGGTGGCGAGCTGGTCGAGCACGCGGCGGTGCGCTTCGATCATGCGGGCGAGCTCGGCGCGCATGGCCTCCGGCTCGGTGCGGTCGATGGCGATGCCGGCGTTGCCGGCGCCGGCGGGAGCATCGACCACGTCAAAGATGCGGCGGGTGCCGGCGACGATCGCCGGCAGCCGCGCGGCGTAGGCTTCGCCGGCGGCACGGGCGTGAACGATGTGCTCGCGCGCCGAACGATCGAGCAATTCGATCTCGCGCCCGACCGCCTCGGCGGCGTCGGCGGCTTCCACGGCGCGGGCATAGGCAGCGTTGACGAAGACCAGCCGGCCGCGCTCGTCGCGCGCCCATACCGGCGTCGGCAGCGCGTCGAGCAGGCCGCGCAGCGTGGCAAGGTCGCTGGTCAATCGGGCGTGGTTGGCGGAGAGCTCGGACAGTTCCTGCTCGATGCCGCCGATGTCGCGCAAGCGCAGCACCGCGCGCCCGCCGACCGCGCGGCCTTCGGCCTCGACCGGGCGGCCATCGGCGGCGGTCAACGTCATGGCGAAGCTGCGGCCTTGCGTGCGCAACAGCTCGACCGACTGCTCCATGCGCTGCGCGGCGGCCGGATCGAGCCAACTGCCGAAGGCAAGCACGCGCTGGGAAACCTGCCCGGGCACGAACATCAAGGTGTCGCCGAGGATCTGCGGCTGATCGGAGGCGGCCGCCCATTCGACCAGCACCTGCGGCTCTGACAAGAGCAGCGCTTTGAGTCGGTCGATCTCGGTGTGCAGCTCCATCGCTTCGTCGCGCGCGAAATTCTCGAATTGCGCCGCTTGGCGGCGGGTGCGCAGCAATACGATGGTGGCGAGCACGCCGAAAAAGATGAGGCCAAGGGTGAGCGCGAGCGTGGCGACCGTTTGTCCGCCCATGCTGCCGGCGACGTCGCGCACGACCTCAGAAAGGCCCGCGGCTTGCGCCGGGGTGCCGAGCATCGAACTGGAACACGCAATGACGATGGCGGCGAGGAATCCACCTCGCCTCGGACGAGAACGCAGCCTCTCGTTCGCCGTCCGGATCGTCTCCGGCATTTCGCGCCTGCCCCACGGATTTGCCGGCGGCGTCCGCCACACCGCCCGCGAATCGTTGGACTTTACCCCCAAGGCGAATCGCGCCGAAAGAGTCCAGACCGTGAACGAGTCCCTTCGCCCGTACGCGGGACGATCGGCAGCTATTTCAGCTTGTCGGCCTGGCGCGCGAGCGTCTCGACATTGATGCGGCCGAGCGCAGTGGAGAACATGCGCTCGGCTTCGGTCAAAGCCGGCAGCACCACATCGTTGACCATCACCGAGCCCGGCAGCGGCGGGTCATCGGAATCCTCGGCATTGCTGGCCGCGCGCAGGATGTCTTCCGCGCTGATGTTGCGATGATCGCGCGCGAGCTCGTAGCCGCCGTGCGGCCCGCGGATGCCTCTCAGGATGCCGTCATGCACGAGGGCCTGCAGCACCGGTTCGAGATGGCGCGGCGGCAGCTTATGCCGCGCCGCCAATGCTTTCGCCGACACCGGCTTGCTGCGGGCGTTGATCGCAACGTCAATGACAGCGGCAATGGCGAGAATGCCTTTGCGGGACACCAGCGGCATTGAGATGGCACCAGTCGCGACAAATTCGCAAGTGGTAGTAGGCTACAGTCGCGCAGCCGTCTAGGCACAAAACGAAAAGTTACAGTTCAACCTCCGGTCGAGCCAAAACCACCGATGCCACGGGCAGTTTCCTCGAGCGCGGGAATCTCGACTAACTCAATGCGTGTAATGGCCGAGACGATGAGTTGCGCGATTCGCGTGCCACGCATGATCGCGAACGGTTCCGAGCCATGGTTGATGAGGAGGACCTGCACCTCTCCGCGATAATCTGCATCGATTGTTCCCGGTGCGTTGAGAACGGTAACGCCATGCTTTGCTGCAAGGCCGGAGCGCGGCCGCACTTGCGCCTCGAAGCCGACGGGTAGGGCGATGGCGAGGCCGGTCGGCACCAATGCGCGCGCACCCGGCGCGATGGTCAGCGGCGCGTCCGCCGGTACTGCGGCGACAAGATCGAGACCGGCGGCGAGCGCGCTCTGATAGGCCGGCAGCGGCAGGTTGCCGCCGTGCGGCAGGCGCGCAACCTTCACGACGATGTTGGTCACGCCTTCTCTCCCTCGAGCGCTTGCGCGATGCGCGCGACCAGCATCGCGGCGACATCGTCCTTGGTCTGCGGCGGCCAGGGCTCGACGCCCCCGGCGGTGACCAGTTCGATGGTGTTGCGGTCGCCACCCATGATGCCGGTCTGCGGTGACACGTCGTTGGCCAGAATCCAATCGCAGCCTTTGCGCGCGAGCTTGGCCTTGGCATTGACGATGACATTTTCGGTTTCGGCGGCGAAGCCGATCACCAGCGGCGGACGGTCTTTCGCGCGATGCGCGATGGTGGAGAGAATGTCCGGATTTTCGCTGAGCGTCAGCGCGGGAGCCGCCTGGCCCGGCGACTTCTTGATCTTCTGCTTGGCAGCGTCCACTCGCCAGTCGGCGACGGCGGCGGCGAAGATCGCCACATCGACCGGCAATGCGCGCTCGACCGCGCGCAACATATTGCGCGCGCTCTCGACATGGACGACGGCAACGCCGGGCGGATCGGGGATGCTGACCGGGCCGCTGACCAACGTCACCTCGGCGCCGGCGTGCGCGGCCGCCGCTGCGATGGCATGGCCCTGCTTGCCGGAGGAGCGATTGGCGATATAGCGCACCGGATCGATCGGCTCATGCGTCGGGCCGGAAGTGACCAGCACACGCTTGCCTTTGAGCGGCTGTGCCGCCTGGCCCGCCTCCAGCAGCCGGTCGACCGCGGCGGCGATCTCCAGCGGCTCGGCCATGCGGCCGAAGCCGCGCTCGCCCGCCTCCGCCATCTCGCCTTCGTTCGGCCCGATCAGCGCCACGCCATCGGCGACGAGCTGGGCGAGATTGCGCTGTGTCGCCTGGTTCGCCCACATATGCGGGTTCATCGCCGGCGCGAGCAGGACCTTGGCGCCGGTCGCCAGCAGCACGGCGGTGGCGAGGTCGGGCGCGAGCCCGTGCGCCATCTTGGCCATCAGGTCGGCGGTTGCCGGCGCGACCACGACGAGGTCGGCTTCACGCGCGAGCCGGATATGGCCGACGTCGAATTCGTGCGCCGGATCGAACAGGTCGGTGAATACGCGCTCGCCGACGATCGCGCCGGCGGCGAGCGGCGTGACGAACTGCTCGGCCGCCTTGGTCAGGATGCAGCGCACCGCCAGCCCGCGTTCCTTCAGCCGGCGGATGAGGTCGAGCGACTTATAGGCGGCGATGCCGCCGCCGATGACCAGCAGCACGCGCTTGGCCTTGACCGGCACTTCGGCATGCGCCGGCTGAGCCGGCGGCGTGAATGCCTCCAGCGCGGCGCGGCCGCTGTCCTCGGCGGCCTCGCGCAGGATGGTGCGCACCTCGTCCTCGACCGAGCGGCCGTTTTTGGCGGCGCGCAGCCGCAGCAGCTTTTTCAGTCGCTCATCGAGCTGCCGAACGGTCAGTGAGGCCATGGAAACCTCTTATATCTCTGAGGCTTACGATAAAGTGATCGCACTGCAATCAATGCAATCATAGCACGCCGGCGATGTCTAGCAATGCTCCGAAGATCGTGGCCGCTCGCTAAGTTCGTTCTTGCCCTCCAGGGGGAGGTGAAGCGGTGCGGGGTTGTCGGCCGACTCACATCGCCCGGATCACAATCCACGCCAGCAGCAACGCGATCGCCCACAGCGCCGCCGCGGTCCAGCGGCCGCGGCGCGCTTCCGCCGCGCCGATCGCCTTCACCGTCTCCGGCGACAGCACCAGGCCGTCACGCGTGATGTCGTCGAGCTGGTCGAGCAGCGTGCCGGCGCGCGTAAGCAGGCTGGGCACCTGGCCGATGAAGCGGCCGACCTCGCCGGCACCCTGCGCCGCCCCTTCCAGCATGCCGACCGGCCCGAGATTGCGCTCGATCCATTCGCGCACCACCGGATCGGCGGTCGACCACATGTCGAGGCGCGGATCGAGCGAGCGCGCCACGCCTTCCACCACCACCATCGTCTTCTGCAGCAGGATCAGCTCGGGCCGCGTGCGCATGTCGAACAGGCCGGTGACCTCGAACAGCAGCGTCAGCAGTTTGGCCATCGAGATGTCTTCGGCCTTGCGGTTATGGATCGGCTCGCCGATGGCGCGGATCGCCTGTGCGAAGCTCTCCACCGAATGATGGCGCGGAACATAGCCGGCGTCGAAATGCACCTGCGCGGTGCGCATGTAGTCGCGGGTGATGAAGCCGAACAGGATCTCGGCGAGGAAGCGCCGCTCCTTGGCGCCGAGCCGGCCCATGATGCCGAAGTCGACGGCGACCAGGTTGGCGTCGTCGTCGACGAACAGGTTGCCCGGGTGCATGTCGGCGTGGAAGAAGCCGTCGCGCAGGGCATGGCGCAGGAAGTTCTGGATCACCGCGCGGCCGAGCGCGGGCAGGTCGAAGCCCTTGGCGGCGAGCGTCTCGCGGTCGTTGAGCCGCGTCGCCTCGATCCATTCGAGCGTCAGCACTTCGCGCGCGGTGCGGTCCCAGTCGACCGTCGGCACGCGGAAGCCCTTGTCGTCTCGCGTGTTCTCCGCCATCTCGGAGGCCGCCGCCGCTTCCAGGCGGAAATCCATCTCGATCGCCACCGAACGGGCGAGCGTCGCCACCACCTCGACCAGGCGCAGGCGTTGCGCCTCCAGCGACAGGCTCTCCGCCTTGCGGGCGATATAGAAGAAGGCGGCGAGGTCGGAGCGGAAGCGGCGCTCGATGCCGGGGCGCAGCACCTTTACCGCCACCGGCTTGCGCTTGCCGTCCTGCTCGATCTCGGCGCGATGCACCTGCGCGATGGAAGCGGCAGCGACCGCCGGGCCGAAGCTCGCATAGACCGCGTTCAGCGGCTTGCCGAGCGCGGCGGCGACGGCGGCTTCCGCCTGCGCCTGCGGGAACGCCGGCATCTTGTCCTGCAGGCTTTCCAGGTCGCGCGCGATCTCGTTGCCGACCACGTCGGGGCGGGTGGCGAGGAACTGACCGAGCTTGACGTAAGTGGGCCCGAGCCGCGTTAGCGCGGCGGCCAGCCGCACGCTGCTGCTGCCGATCCCGCGCCGTTCGATCAGCCGCGTCAGCCCGATCGCCCAGCGCGCCGGCGGCGGCAGTGGGCGCGGATCGATCAGCGCGAGCACGCCCTCGCGCGCGAACACGAAGCCGGCGCGCGACAGGCGAACGAGATGGGAGATGCCGGAGATCACAAACGCCAGCCCGAGTGCAGCGCGACCACGCCGCCGGTCATCGGCGTGAAGGAGACGCGGCGGAAGCCTGCGGCCTCGATCATCT
>Ga0335081_10003665_pt1 | contig 24193 bp, 15 predicted proteins | sample Lox_Sample_35_FD_206713 | JGI IMG/M metagenome (GOLD analysis project Ga0335081, IMG submission 206713) | Soil microbial communities from Loxahatchee National Wildlife Refuge, Florida, United States - Lox_Sample_3.5 | ecosystem: Environmental > Terrestrial > Soil > Wetlands | place: USA...
TGATACTCGCCATGCACTCACCGTCGCCTTGGTGAAGCCGGGCCGCGGCTCCTGCCTGAACCACGCCACGAATTCGTCCAGTGCCATGTTGTACACACGGCGCGTAATCGGCGAGCACACGCTATCGAGCACGAGAGCCTTCAATCGCTGCCATTCCGCGAGCTTTTCCACCACAACCAGTTCGTTCATTTAGAGCCTCATAATGGGCCATAACGGAAGCTTTCTGTTGCATGTCGACATTACCTCGGGGTGGTAAGAACATCAAGCAAAACTGGGTTCAGCCCCTTGCTTCGCCATCCGGAAAGTGAGATAACTTGCGCTCATAGGAGAACATCATGACTTGTCCGGATTGCGACGGCGTTGCCCGCAGAACGTTTCTCAAAACCGCCGCTTTGGGTACTGTGGGCTTGGCGGCGGGGCATGCGGCAACCCGGTTCGTTGGTCCTTCGGAAACCCTGGTCACCTCGCTCTACAACAGCCTGACGCCCGAGCAGAGGGCGAAAGTTGTCTTCCCGTTCGACGATCCCTTGCGCTCCAAGGTCGATGCCAACTGGCGCATCACGCCCATGAAGATCGCCGAGTTCTTCACGCCGGATCAGCAGGGCATGATTGAAGAAATATTCAGGGGTCTGCACAATCCGGAGTTCTTCGACAAAGTGCAGTACCACATGAAGGAAGACGATGGCGGGCTGGGAAACTATTCAGTGGCGCTGTTCGGCACGCCCGGAACCCGCGCGTTCGAGTTCGTGCTCACCGGCCGCCACTGCACATCGCGCTGCGATGGCGATTCGGTGGAAGGCGTGGCCTTCGGCGGGCCCATCTTCTACGGGCACGCGTCGATGAATTTCAACGAAGCACCGGACCACCCGAAAAACGTCTACTGGTATCAGGCCAAGCGCGCCAACCAGGTTTTTCAGGCGCTCGATGGCAAACAAAGGGCAATGGCCCTGCTGGGCGACCCACGCCCCGAGAAAGGATCCGAGACGGTGGCGCTCAGGAAGTCCCGAACCGAAATCCCGGGGCTGCCGGTCTCGGACATGACCCGCGATCAACGGGAGCTAGTGGACAAAGTGCTCGCCGACCTGCTGCTGCCGTTCCGCAAGAAGGACACTGATGAGGCCATGAGGTTCATCCGCGAAAGCGGCGGCGTGGAAGCTTTGACCATGTCGTTCTATAAAAACCTGGACATTGGCAACGACGGTGTGTGGGATGTTTGGCAGCTCGAAAGCCCGACCATGATCTGGTATTTCCGTGGCGCTCCACACGTCCACACCTGGGTGAACATTCGGTCGAAAGCCTGATTCTGCGGGCCCGGTGGACCGCCTCCAACCAAGTTTGTTGGCGACCCCAGAGAGACTGCCAAAACGATCCGACTGCTGTTAAATACCCGCCTGCCTGCGTAAGATAGCTGGTGGGAATCCCCATGTAATTCGCTGAAGAAAGGTTAGGTGGATGATAGGGCTGTTACCAACAGCGATCGAAGATTGGCATTACGGTGATGAGCGCGCTACAGTTCGCGAATTCAAAGAAAGTCACTACCGTGCAACCAAAGTTCTATGCCGTGATATTTCTTCTCGCTGCATAGTCGTAAAGTTCATAACCTTCAAACCTGCTCCCTGAAAGTCGGCTTTGCTCCATCTCGCTTTCATGATTCCGGCGGTCGAGTGTTCCGTCGTCCCGAGAAGCACGTGCCCGATCTCGTGCGCCATAGCATGCCCCAGCAGAGTTGGAAGGTCAACTTCGCCCGACGCCCTAAACTGTTCTATCCGGTCAAAGAAGATCATGGCGCTGACCCCGACCTCGGCGTCTGGTAGGGCATATCCCAATGCGTCAGGAAAATAGTCGACCGGGACATAGGGCACAATGACCGTAACGAGATAGCTGCGGGAATCGGCTTGGCGGTTCTTACGCCAAGTTGGCGGCGGGCTCGTATGGAGAGTGTGGGCTTCCGGCGCGTCGGGCAGAACATGCCAGCAAACTGTGTTAATGCCAGCTGTGGCAAGGACTCGTGCGGCATCTTGCATGGCGCGATCCAAAGTTGAGGAGGAAATGGCTGCCAGGTTATACAGGTGCATATTCAGACATCCGGCCGGGACTGCGCTGGCTAAAAGTCTGTTCGCGGAGACTTGCGGACTGGCCGCTTGGAGATCGCCGCTTCCGAGACTTAACGAGAGACCAAGAAGACTCCACGCCTTCCATCGCATTTCGCCGACGGTAGTGGCTTTCCCCGCATACCTCGATACCTACGAGATCACCTCTCGCGAACATACAGGTCACGCGTTAACAAACTGAAGGACAGTCACTTCGGGGCTCGTGTCACGCGCGCTGACGGGGCTTCGATTGCGCCATATGGCGTGCGATCCCGGCCAGAGCCGCTAATCAATTAACCTCGAAGGTTCGTGGGTCAGAACGTAACGCGGCCCACTAACTGGATGTTTCTCGGTTGCGTTACCGTGCCGCTCCAGCTTCCGAAACTTGGGCTGGAGGGGTCGTTGTTGAAGGGAATACAATCGCCGATCTCACCGTCACACGTGAAGTAGTGATTGTTGAGCACGTTGAAAATTTCGGCGCGAATTTCCACATTGACACGCTCTTTGACGCTGAACTTCTTGCCGAGCGAAAGATTCGCATCGCGATAGGGAGATCCCCTGACCGAGCTTACCCTCGGGCCGGTGCCCAGGTAATTCCCGTTCACAAACAGCGAGCTCGTTTGGAAAGCAGAGGTGTTAAAGACGGGTTGGTTTACGTTGACTGAGGCCCACGATTGAGCCAGCACGTTACCGCTGATTCCGGGAATGCACTGAGCCTGGAGCTGCGAGGGAACGCCGCAAATCGTCGAGTTCCAGAAGTGGAGCGGCATTCCAGAAGTGAACTTCATGCTTGTCGCAAGTACCCAGCCGCCGAAGAGATAGTTGGCGGGACCAGAGCTATGCAGCCACCTTTTCCCGTTCCCGAAGGGAAGATCGTAAGTGCCCATCACTGCGATCGCGTTGGGAATGTCGTCCGGGGATAGCGACTCGTTGCGGTTCCCCTGGTAGGGATTGATCACAGCGCCAATGGCACCATAGTTGGCGATGGATTGAGTGGTGGAAGAGGCGTCGGTGGTGAGCCTTGCGTGTGTATAGTTCGCCTGCAGGTATAGGCCGTTCGCGAAGTTCTTTTGGAAGTTCACCTGCAGCGAGTTGTACATCGAGGTGCCTTGGTTCTCGTTGAGACCCGTCAATCCACCGCAGAACTGCGGGTAAGCCACAAGGGCCTGAGCCACGGTAGGTGCACAGCCGCCGGCAGTATCGAGCTGCTGCACCCAATTGACGTAGGGGACGCGTACTCCGTAAAGCGACGTCTGTCCGGGTTGGAAAATGGTGTTCAACTCGGAGCTTCCCATGCTGGTGAGAAGCGCCGGATTCAGATAGTTAAGTGGCTGCAGTTGGGAAGGCAGGTGTGTGCCCTTATTGCCAACGTATGCCACACTAACGAAGGAACTGCTGGTGATCTTCCGCTCGATGGTCAGATTCCACTGCTGTGTATAGGAAAGGTGGTTGGCGTAGGCAGGACGATACATGGGGCTATGCCCGTTGTCAGCGGTCAGGCTGATGTTCGCCGCTTTGTTGTAAGCCGGGAAGCCTTTGTCTAGGTAGAAAGACGGCTCGTAGCCACTAAGCGAATCGCCAAAACTGAGTGAAGGATTGAAGCCGTCCAGGCTCATGCCACTATTCCAGCCGGGGTAAAACGCCTGAGTGTAGAAGACGCCGTAGCCAGCGCGGACCACCGTTTTCTCGGTCAGCTTATCGGCCGCACCAAGCCGGGGCGCAAGGGCGCCATTGAACACGTTTTCGGGGTAGGGCGCACCAAAGCTGGCGGCGCCCCACTTGTTGCCGGCGTATTCCAGGCTACCGGGCCGATTTCCGGCACCAGGATTCGGGCCAAAGCCAAAGAAAGCCAGATGGTCGCCGGTCTCGAATGAGGGCGAGAACTTGTCCCAGCGGAGGCCGTAAGTTAACGTCAGCTTGGATGACGTCCTCCAGGTATCGCCCACGTGCAGCGAATAGGCGCGCTGCTCGGCCCCGAACTTGGAAATATTCCAGACATTCACACTGGCAGTGTCGACTGCGCCAACCAGCATGCTGGCGAAGGGGTCACCGCTGCCGACACCGGGTAACGCGGTAGACAAGGCCGTGAAGCCCACTGTACCGGACTGGTTCTCATTCTGGCGTACGACCTCTTGCAAATGACGGAATTCACCGCCAAATTTGATCTCGTGCGCGCCATGAACCCAAGTGACCAGGTCATTAGTAATGTGCGCGGGCCGCGTACCTTTGTTCAGATAACCGGCGCCCCACGTATTGCCCCACCCCGTAAATGTGCTGACGCCATTGCCGGAAAAATAGGCGGCCGGCGAAGCGTTGTAGGCGACCGCGTTGGGAATTTGAGGAAGGTCGGCGGGGTTTTGGCCTATTACCGAGCCATAGCCTTCATTGCGGTTCACGTAGCCGTATGCGAAATGGTTCAACAGCGTGGGACTGAAGGTGTGATCCCAGTTGAACCGGATCACCCACGCATCCTCCGGACTTGCCGGGGTCGTGGTGCAGAGCTCGACAGGCAAAATACATTGTTGAACCGGTGGGGCATTCTGCCGCCAGATTGAGGCGAAAACGTGGTCACTATCGCCCCAGTAATGGTCGATCCTATACAATTTTTCGTTGAGGGTGGCGAGACTAGTATCAGGGATGGGCTGAGCCAGGAAATTATTGTACGGTCCCGGACTGGTGGGAGTCGGGAGAAAACTCATCCACTTCAGCGCCAAGGGACTTTGCTCTCTCGCCGGAATCTGATTTCCCGCGAATGGAATGCGAGTGAAGACGCCGTTGGTAATTGTCTCCGATTTTGGATCGTAGATGGGAACACCCAAGTCGGAGAAATTACCGGTCCGTTCCTGGGTGGAAGGAATTGAAACCAGGGGGCGAGTAGCACCGCCGACCGAGTGCAGCCAGTCGTAGTTAACGAAGAAATAAGTCTTGCGCTTAGACCCCCAGAGAAACGGCAGGAATTTAATCTTGGCGGGTCCGCCAATCATGAAGCCAGGTTCGTTTTCGTTGTCCTTGGGGCGCTGGTCACCGGGGCCGCGGTTGTTAGTGAACTGAAGCGCATTGAGGTCTTTATTGCGCAAGTACTCAAACGCGCCGCCGTGGAACTCATTGGTCCCACTCCGCGTAGTGGCGATCATTTGGCCGCCCGTGGTGGTGCCGTACTCAGGCAAATAGCTCGAAGTAAGTATTTGCACTTCTTCGACCATGTCCGGCGTTACCACGAAATCGAAGAAAGACACGATCCCGCTTTGCGACAGCGTGCCCTCCTGCATGCTGACTCCGTCGAGGACGGCTTCATCGCCCATCTTCAGGCCGCCATTGATGCGGGCATTGAAAGCCTCCACGCTGGTGCCGGTATTGACTCCGGGAAGGAACGCGACGAATTGCATGGCGTTACGTGGCGTGCCGGCAGACACCAACAGCGGCAGTTGCTGGATGACAGCCGGCGCTACACCCTCTTGTTTCTGGCCGTTGTCCACGTTGAGCGAAATTACATCGGCGACGACTTCGATGTTCGTGGAGGCATCGCCCAGCTGCAGCTCGGCATTAAATCGACGCGACTCGGCTGCTAATACCTGGATGTTGTGCTCAACACAGCCTTTGAAGCCCACAGCATCTACAGTGAGATCGTAGGTGCCGGGCGTCAGGTTGGGAAAGGAGTAGCGGCCGTCAATGTCTGTCTTTACAGTCTGGGGAACTTGCCGTTCCGTGGAAGTGACAGTAACCGTAGCGTTGGGGACGAAAGCGCCGGATGGATCCGTTATCTGGCCGCCCACGCTGGCATTCTGACTTTGCCCGACTGCAGATACCGCAACTAGCAGCAGGACACCACATGGCCTCGAAAATGAACGGCGTGGCATCTCTAACCGCCAAAGCTGACGTTAACTCACCGGACCGGTTAAGCAATGCTAGGCGATCCTAATCTCGGTGTCAATGGAGAATTGGTTGCACAGCGTGGTATTCGGCAGTCAGTCTGGCTAATGGATCGAGTGCGTGCTTCAATGCTGCGGTCCGGCGTGCTAAACTACGGTGATCGTCGAGGTGGCCTGTGCAGCCGGGGATGCAATCCGCTCCTGTTGTCCGCTTCGGCGTCTTCGAACTGGACCTACGTGCGGGCGAATTGCGCAAGCACGGACTGAAGATCAAGCTTCAAGACCAACCGTTTCAGATCCTGGTTATGCTGTTGGAACATCCCGGCCAGGTGGTTACAAGGGAACAACTCCATCAAAAGCTCTGGAATGAGGGGACATTCGTCGACTTTGAGCATGGGCTGAATGCCGCCATTCAGAGGCTGCGCCAGGCGCTGGGAGACTCCGCAGACAATCCACGCTTTGTACAAACGCTAGCGAGGCACGGCTACCGGTTCCTTGCCCCGGTAGAACGGATAGTGAACCAAACCTCCACGACTATTCAACACCGGGATGAGATTCATCAGATTGAGGCAAACGCCCAGGATGTGATGGATGGCCCGAAACCGATCGTGGTGCGGGCCGGGCTATGGAACCGTGAAGGTCTGGTTTGGGCCCTCCTTGCAGTCGTTTCGCTCGGTCTCGCCGTTCTGGCCGTTCTCTATTTCCGCAGGCAGCCGAACGAAACACACGTCGTCCGATATCAAATTCCACTGCCTGATAACGTGAGCTTGGAGTCGTGGGACATCCCTGCAATATCGCCGGATGGTCTAAAATTAGTTTTCACCGGCGTCACTCCCGACGGCAAGAAGCATCTTTGGTTTCGTTCGCTGGACTCCGTTTCCACACACCTCCTGCCCGGAACCGAAGATGCCCGAATGCCCTTCTGGTCGCCCGATAGCCGGTTCGTGGCATTTTTCTCCGCATACACAATTAAAAAGATTGATGTGACTGGTGGGCCGCCAGTGACTCTCTGCGATGTGAGTGGCTTGGCCTGTTTCGGTGGAACTTGGAGCCGGAGTGGCGGCATTTTGATCTCCGCTTGGACCCAGAGAGATCACAATTCGGATTTGTACCGCATTTCGGACCAAGGCGGCGCGCTAACGCCCACGGTGCCATTCGATAAGTCCCGCCATGAGAAACTCCAGTGGTGCCCGCGTTTCTTACCCGATGGACGGCATTTCGTTTATTGGTCTGGGACTGTAGAGCCGGAAAAAGCTAGTATTTGTCTTGGATCACTAGACTCGTTGCAGACCAGATCCTTGATCACTGCTCAATCGAACGTGACGTACGCGGCGCCGGGATTTCTCATTTATGGGCGACAAGAGACTCTGTTGGCGCAGCCGTTTGACCTCAAGAAGCTGCAGCTAAAAGGTGAACCGATTACGATTGCGGAGCCGGTGGCGCACGCACCGGATAATCCGGTGACACTTTTCTCCACGTCTGACAACGGAGTCCTCATCTATGGCAGCCCGAACTGGCGTAAACATCGACTCGCCTGGTACCGCCGAGACGGCACACGTGAGGGATCAGTTGGCGAACCTGTCATCCTTGGTGGAGCGACTCAGGCGTACGCTGGCTTGACGCTGTCCCCTGACGAAAAGCGCGTGGCCATGTTTCGCCCAACTCCACCGCTTGGGACTTCAGACATCTGGATTCTCGATCTCGCCAGTGGCATATCTTCCCGGGTGACAACTCATCCGGATGACGATGCGGTGCCAGTGTGGTCACCGAATGGGCGCGAGTTGGTTTTCAGCTCGATTCGGACAGGCGAATTGCGGCTTTTTCGGAAAGTAGTGGGTGGAGGGGACGAGGAACTGCTCTTGAATTCGGAGAAGGATGAATTCGCGCGCAAATCCGCGCGTCAAGTCGCCCACCAGTGGCTCGAGAATGGCTCCATTCTATTTCAGTCGACCGCCGGTTCAGATGCCGGCGCCATCTATCTTTGGCCGAGGGCAGAAGAACGCAAGCCAGTGGTGTTGTTCAAGGCTGAGTTTGCCAAAGCTTCGTTCAGAGTTTCTAAGGACGGGAAATGGGTGGCCTTTCAGTCCACCGAATCAGGTCAAGTGGAGGTCTACGTAGCGGCCTTCCCTACGTTTACCGAAAAGCGGCAGGTTTCCAAGGGCGGTGGCGTCGAGGCGCACTGGCGAAACGACGGAAAGGAACTCTTCTATCTCAGCCTCGACGGCAAAAAGATGATGTCCGTCGCGATCAAAACAACGAAAGAGCTGGAGAATGGCGCACCAAGGATGCTATTTCAAACTCCAATGCAACCGGGAGAGTACTGTGTCACCGGAGACGGTGAAAGGTTCCTCTTTGGCGAGCCTGTCGAAGAAGCTAGCAAGCCGCTCACCGTCGTTCAAAACTGGACTGCAGGGCTGAAACAGTAGCGTTTTGAGCTGAACTCTCCGGGGCCGAGAAAGATCCATTTGACCGCGACCGCAAACAGCGACTGCCAATACCTGTCGATAAATCCCCATGTAATTCGCTAATGGTTAGGTGGATGGTTAGGCTGTTATCGCCAGCTATCGTAAGCTGGTCGACCCCAGTATTTTTCCGACATGCCTTTAATTTAAGGCCAAGTTAGTTTAGTTTTGCAAGCGCTCTCTTTCGGCCATCCGGGACTGAACGTCGGCCCGGACGAGGGCTGCTTGCTGATCGGTGAACCGAAGTTGCCCCTTGGTTCCCAGTTCCATGTCACGGCGGCTCCAATTCGCACGCATAATGCCGTCTACCGAATGGGCTTGGGGCCCCAGAAACAGGTGGCCAAATTCGTGCGCCACTGCGAGGCCCAGAAGCTGCGCGGGGTTGACGCTTTCCTGCCCCGCCTTCGCCTGGATGTGCCGATAAAAAACGCGCGCATAGATACCGTGGCAACTGCGGTCTCCAGGCACGGATCTTCCCAGGACATCGTCGCCGAAGAACTGGCGGTTGTCCTCCATGACGATCGTCAGAAACAGATGATTCGGCTCGGCTGGCATCGCACAGACCGACGTATTGGCCGGGCGATGGCAATCGGTCCAATTCACTTCGACGCCCGCCTTGCCGAGAATCGACCCGGCTCGTTCCTCTGCTTCGCGTAACGTGGGGCCGGGTACCTCCGCTTGATTAAAAATCATCACAGAAATTCTTAGTTCCTGGGCACCGTAGCAGGCTCCCGAAGCCGCCATCCAAACCGTCGCAACCGCCAATTTCCGAGTTCTCATTGCGCTGCTCCCGGCCCGAACGCGCAAGAAGCTGGAAATCGGGGCAAGACTTTCCGATAATCAGAAGCACAAGCCGGAAAAGCTGGAAAGGTTGGCTAATGTGGCGGAGGCTCGCGCGGAATTTACGGAATTGCTGGCCGAGCTGAAGCTGGGCCGTAAGGACGCCCTCGACCGGCTTATGCCGCTGGTTTACCGGGAGTTGCGCCGTATTGCAGGCCGTCAAATGCGAGACGAGCGGATAGGCCACACGCTGCAGCCCACGGCCTTGGTGCACGAAGCTTTCCTCCGCCTGGTGGAACAGAGCCGGGCCGATTGGCAGAACCGGGCACAATTTGTCGGCGTGTCAGCCCAACTGATGCGCCGCTTGCTGGTGGATCACGCGCGACGACGCAATGCGGCCAAGCGTGGCATTCCGATCACGCTGAACGAGGAGATCTTTCGGCGGAGTCCTGACGGCGACCAGACCGAGGAGATCCTGGCGGTAGACGAAGTTCTCGCCCGGCTCACCAAATTGGATCCGCGACAGGCCCGGGTGGTGGAGTTGCGCTATTTCGGTGGGCTATCGGTCGAAGAGACGGCTGAGGCTCTGGGAATCGCGGCGCGCACCGTCAAGCTCGACTGGGCCATGGCCAAAGGGTGGATGAAATCACAGTTGAGTCCGGGAGGACGGCTGTGACACCGGCGCGATGGTCGCAGATCAAGCAGCTTTTCAGCGCGGTGCTAGAGACTCCGGAATCGGATCGGCCCCGATTCCTGGATTCAGCCTGTGGCGGGGATGTGGACCTGCGCGCCGAAGTGGAGCGGTTGCTGGCGGGGAACGAAGAGCCTAGTTGGCAGAGTCCGGCCGCAAAATTTTTCACGCTCGAACTCTCATCCGCGCTCACTCCCGGCGCGAGGCTCGGGCATTTCGAGATTCTTGGGTCGTTGGGCGCCGGTGGCATGGGCGAAGTGTATCGCGCCAAGGACAAACGGCTGCACCGCACCGTTGCTTTGAAGGTGCTGCCGCAGCGGTTGGCCGACGCTCCAGGATTGCGCCAACGCCTAGAGCGCGAAGCCAAAGCGATCTCATCGCTGAACCATCCCCACATCTGCACGCTGTACGACATTGGCCGCGAGGGCGAAATCGATTACCTGGTGATGGAGTTCCTGGAGGGGGACACCTTGGCACAGCGGCTGAAGCGGGGAGCGCTTCCGTTGTCTGAGGCGCTGGAATTAGCCATCCAGATTGCGAGCGCGCTAGCGGCAGCACACGCAGCGGGTATCGTGCATCGCGATCTGAAACCAGGCAACATCATGCTCACGAAATCCGGAGCGAAGCTGCTGGATTTTGGGCTGGCGAAGATGCGGGCGGCGGAAGCCGTGTCGGGGGCGGCTGCGAACAGCCTCGCTGAACCGATCACGACGTCGGGCACAGTGGTGGGCACCGTGCAGTACATGAGTCCGGAGCAGATTCAAGGGCACGAGGCGGACGCCCGGAGCGATCTGTTCGCTTTTGGTGCGGCGCTCTACGAGATGCTGACGGGCAAGCGGGCCTTCGCGGGCGAAAGCCAACTCGCCGTGATAAACGCCATACTGGAGAAGGACCCCGAACCCGTCAGAGACCTGCAACCGTTAACGCCGCCTGCTCTCGAACGGATTGTGCAAAGATGTCTTGCCAAGGACCCGGAAAACCGGTGGCAGAACACCAGCGATCTGGCGAGCGAATTGAGATGGATTGCTGAAGCGGGTGGAACGGCGGTCACGGCAGCCAGTAGTGAAGGTGTAGCGAAAGGACGCCGGCGCGAGTTGCTGTATGCCGCGCTGGCCACTATTTTCCTCCTTGCAGCCGTAATCAGCGTCGTTGCATATTGGCGCCTGGCACGGACCCCAGGGCGTGCCATTACTGCTGCGATCATTCCGCCGGATAACGTTCGGTTGAGTTCAGCCAGATTTGGCCTGGATCTGGCACTCTCGCCGGATGGTCGCGCACTGGCTTTCTGCGCGACGGACGAGAGTGGAAGGACCATGCTTTGGGTCCGTTTCCTGGATTCGTTTGTGGCCCATACCTTGCCCGGAACCGAAGGTGCGAGTTTTCCTTTTTGGTCGCCAAACAGCCGGACGCTCGGGTTCTTCGCCGGGGGCGTACTGAACATCATTGAAGCAGAGGGGGGATCGGCAGTTGCGATAGCCTCCAACTGCCGGGACGCGGGAGGCGGAAGCTGGAACCGCGACGGAACCATCCTGTTCGTACCGGATCGTAATAAGGGCGTGTACAAGGTCGCGGCCACCGGCGGGAATCCGCTCCCGGTCATCGCGCCGGCTCCCCACGACTCGAGATTCTTCGATCACCCAAGGTTCCTGCCGGATGGAAAGCATTTCCTCTACGTGTTTGGCAGTACCGATCCTCCATCGGGAGGAACGTATTTTGCATCGCTGGATGGCACAGAGAAGCGCCTGGTAATTGGTGGAAATACCTTCGCCATGTACGCTTCAGGGTCCTTGCTCTACCTTCGCGAAGGCGTCCTGATGGCGCAGGCCTTCGACCCCGAACGGGGCCTTCTGGGCGGCGGTCCGCCTCACCTCGTTGCGGAACGTGTCACACCAGCCCCGGGCTTTATACACCCGAGTTTTGATGCCTCCGAAGCCGGCATCCTGATCTATAGGATGAACACCGAGGCAAAAGCAAGGCGATTGACGTGGTTCGACCGGACCGGCAAGCCCCAGGGCGTTACGGGCGAAGCAGGAGACTATTGGGACTTGCGGCTTTCGCGTGACGGGCAGAGACTCGCGTGGAATGTCGGTGTTCCAACCGCCGAAATCTGGGTGGACGACCTGGCGCGCGCGGTGCACACGCGACTCACGGTCGACCCTCACGCCGACCACGGCGCTCCGGTCTGGTCGCCTGACGGTAATTGGATCGCTTTTGCCATGGAGGGTGAGAAGGTCCGCAAGGGAATTTATCAAACGTATTCCAACGGTGGGGGCGGCCAAAAGTTACTGCTATCCGACTCCGATCGGACGATTTGGCCCACAAGCTGGTCTCGCGATGGCCGGTTCATTCTTTATTCGCGTGATGCTGGAGCCGCACAATCGGAGGGTGTCGATATCTGGATTCTTCCCTTGTCGGGAGACCGCCGGCCGCGTCTTTTTATCCATGCCGCGGGGCGAGCTTATGACGGCCAGTTCTCTCCGAACGACCGGTGGGTAGCCTACACTTCTGAGGAATCCGGCAGAAGCGAAGTTTACGTCGTGCCATTCGAGGCCGGCACGGTTCTGAACAGCGCCGGGGCCAGATGGCAGGTTTCGGCCAAGGGTGGCCGTTCCCCAAGGTGGCGGAGCGACGGCAAGGAGGTTTTCTACCTCTCGCCGATAGACCAGATAATGGTCGCGGAGGTCGAAGAAAGGAGCAACCGCTTGGTGGTGGGGACAACGCAGGCTCTGTTCAGGTGCACGCCGGAGCCACCCGAACCGTGGGCTGCCCCTTACGATGTATATCCGGACGGGAAGAAGTTCGTGATCAACAGTTTTGGAGACGACAGCATGCCTTTCGTCCTGCTGGTGAATTGGATGGCGAATCTGAAATAGCCATCACTAACCACCGGCACAAACCCAGCATGAAAATCTTTATCAAGCCGGTAGCGCAGCCTGGGACTGGGATCCGGTAGCGCAGCCTGGGACTGGGATATTGAGGATTACTGTTGCGAAATCCCCCTGGCACAAGTTGAGCGGAAATGGAGGCTGGCCAAAAGGAGGCCATCCCCATGACGAAGCGCACAAGTCGCCGGAAAAGGTGTCGGGTTCAGACCCTGACCCTGCCCGAACTGGATCAATCCAAGACCGCCGTCCTGAACAGCCTCGGTTCTCTACAATCGCGTCGCTCCTACCGGTACGCGATGGAGGAGTTCATCCAATGGTATTGTTCAGAACCGAGACTGGCGTTGAATCGTTCAGTTGTTCTTCGTTATCGCCTTCAGTTGGAGGGGGCACAATTGGCACCCGCGACGATCAACGTCCGTCTGGCGGCCATCAGGAGGCTCGCCTATGAGGCGGCTGATAGTGGGCTCCTCAGCCCGGACCTGGTCGCGGGTATCCGCCGAGTGAAGGGACTGAAGCGCCTGGGCCGCCGCACAGGAAACTGGCTGTCCGTGCAACAGGGACAACTGCTCTTGAACGCAGCGGATCCGGGTACTCTGCGAGGCAGTCGCGACGCAGCCATGCTTGCCCTTCTACTGGGATGCGGACTCCGACGGTCTGAGTTGGTGGCGCTGGATATCCATCACTTTCAGCAACGGGAAGAGCATTGGGCGATTGTCGATCTTGTTGGAAAGGGCGGCCACGTTCGCACCGTCCCCGTGCCGGAATGGGTTAAGAGAGCCGTCGATGGTTGGGCGAGAGCCGCCGGCATAGGTGAAGGAAGACTGTTCAGATCGATTCGGAAGAATGGGACGCTGTGGGGTTCCGGGGTGACACAAAACGTGGTTTGGTACGTAGTGAAAGGCTGTGCGAAGCGGGCGGGAATCGACAGGCTCGCACCGCATGATCTACGCCGCAGCTGCGCGCGGATGTGCCACGTTGCCGGTGGTGAATTGGAGCAGATCCAGTTTCTACTGGGTCACGCTTCAGTCCAGACGACCGAGCGTTATCTGGGGTGCAAGCAGCGGCTGAGCGAGGCAGTCAACGACCGCATTGGTCTGGGGTTCCAGAGTCGCGGCTGAAACCGTTGGCGGTTTACTGGCTACGAAGGCAGTCGCCATTTATTCCATGGTGTCCGTGGTTTCTCAGTAGGCGAACTTGGTCACCCACGCACGCACTTTCGCGCCGGCCTGTTGCAAACTGGTATAGCGCAATTCATGAGAGAGCAGTCACCCTCGCCTGATGCGGTTCGATTGCAGCTCGAACACGTGCTGCGAAGTGCCGCTTTTCACGGTGCCGTTTCGGTGTCTCGCCTGCTTCGTTACACAGTTGAAGCAGTGCTTCGGGGGGAAAAGGAAAACTTGAAGGAATACGTGATCGGCCTTGAAGTCTTTGACCGCGGTGACCGCTTCGACCCCGGCCGCGATGCCATTGTTCGTGTACAGGCGCGAAAACTCCGAGAAAAGCTGGAGACCTACTATAGGACAGAGGGCGCGGAAGACGCGGTTCGCATCGAATTTCCAAAGGGTGGGTATGTGCCCTCATTCGGTGCGTGGACCACTCCTGCAGTGCATACCATCGCGGTCTTGCCCTTCGTCAATCTGAGCCCGGAGAACGATAGCTCGTATTTCTGCGACGGCTTGACGGAAGAGCTAATGCACGTTCTTGCCGGCATTCGGGAACTGAGGGTAGTTGCGCGCACCTCTTCATTTCAATTTAGGAACACCAATCAGGACGTCCAACAGATCGGACGCTTGCTTAATGCAGAGTTGATTCTGGAAGGCAGCGTGCGTCTTGCCGGGGAGCAGCTCCGGGTTACCGCTCGGCTCGCGTCTGTAGCGGAGGGCATCCAGTTATGGTCAAGGCGCTACGATCGCACGCTCGAGAACCTGTTCCAAATTCAGGACGAGATCGCTGACGCCATTGCGACTACGCTGCAGCGTACGCTCGCCTCAATGGGCGGGCCGCCACTCGCATCGCAGGACACCTATGATCTGGAGGCGTTCAAGCTGTATCTGAAAGGCCGCCATTTCTGGAACCAGCGCACAGCGGCAGGATTCCGCAACGCGCTCGAGTGCTTCCAGCAGGCGATCGCACGCAATTCTCGATTGAGCCGCGCCTATGCGGGTTTGGCCGAGACATACGTGCTGATGATGATGCACAATCTTGAATCCCCGCAGCGGTTAATGCCGAAGGCACGGGAGGCGGCGCTTGCCGCGCTGGGTATCGACTCGGCCCTGCCTCAGGCACACTCATCGTTGGCTGCTGTCCACGCTTTATTTGATTGGGACCTGTTGGCAGCGGACGCGGAATGGCAACGCGCCATCGACGTCGATTCTGGTTATGCCACGGCGTACCACTGGCGCGCTCTGTTCTGCGATGTCCCCAGGGAGAAGTTCGATCGTGCTCTCGAGAACATTCGGAAAGCCGAGTGGCTCGATCCGTTATCGCTTCCAATCGCTAACGACATTGGTTTCGTTCTCTATTGGGCGCGAAGATACGGAGAAGCCGAAGCCCAGTGTAGATCCGCACTCGAACTAAACCCAAACTTCTATCGGATTCGTATCCTGTTGGCCCGCATTTACGCCGCCCAGGGCAGATATAGCGAAGCGATTGAGCACTGCCACGACGCCCTTCGCCTGATGGAGGGCGACGCATTTCGATCGCAAACCTTAGCCACTCTAGGGTTTGCCCATGTGCGCCTTGGTAATTCGGCGCAGGCAAGCAATGCGGCGGGAGAACTGAAATGCCTGGCTGAGCGGTCTTTTGCTTCAGCTTTCGATTTGGCCATTTTGGCAGTGGGCGCCCATGATCTGGACAACGCAATCGAGCACCTGATGGAGGCCGCCAGACAGAAAACAGGCTGGATCTTGTGGTTGGGTTGCGAGCCTCTCCTGGATGACCTGCGGCCCGACACGCGTTTCCTGTGGTTGGAGCATGAAATCCTCAAACGCAGCCGTTAACTGCGGATTTACCGTGATTAACCTCCTCTTAGAGCCTGTTTTGGGCCATCCTATCCCTCGAGGAGGAAATCCATGGTACTCGTGATCGGGGCAACAGGTTTGTTGGGAAGTGAGGTCGTTTTGCGACTTCGGCGGGCTGGCTACCCGGTTCGCGCTCTTGCGCGGGTAACGGCGAATCCCGAGCGGCTCGAAGGTCTCAGACAAGCGGGCGCGGAAATCGTTCATGGCGACCTCAAGCAATCCGCCACGCTCCAGACCGCGTGTCGTGGCATTGAGGCCATCGTCACTACGGCATCGTCCACGCTGTCGCGCCAGCCCGGCGACTCCCTTCAGACAGTGGACCGGGATGGTTACTTCAGCCTGATCGATGCCGCCAGACAGGCCGCAGTACGCCGGTTCGTTTACACGACGATCCCGCAGAAGATGCACTATGAATCGCCGCTGACTCGTGCCAAGGCGGAAGTCGCCCAACGCCTTAGCGCCAGCGGGATCGATTACACCGTGCTTGCGGCAAACTTTTTCATGGAGGTCTGGTTGAGCCAAGCGCTCGGGTTCGATGTTCAAAATGGGCGGGCCACAATCTATGGAACCGGCGAGCGGCCGATCGGGTTCGTCTCGTATAAGGATGTTGCCGAAGTCGCGGTGCGATCGCTCACCGTGGATGCTTCAAAGAACCGCACGATCTCTGTTGCAGGCCCGGCAAACGTAACGCCGCTCGAAGCGGTGCGAACTTTCGAGCGAGCCTCAGGACGGAGTTTCACGGTCGAGCACGTTCCCGAAGAGACACTTCTGGAAAAGCGTCGCAGCGCAGCGGATCCTCTTGAACAGACATTCGCAGCACTCATGCTCGAATACGCGAACGGCTGTCCGATGGACATGCGAGAAACGCTTGCGATCTTCCCGATGCAGCTTACCTCGCTCCAACAGTATGCCGATTCAATGTTCCGTCGGGAGCGCGCCAATGCCTGAGCCATTTGTACGCATCGGGGATTTTCGTTGTTTCCCGCTTACGGACGGAGCTCTTCATTACCCAACGAGCGCTTTGTTCCCCGGGCGTTCGGAGCCTGAGCTGGCCGAAGTATTAGGCCCAGGCGAGGTCCAGCCGGAGCTCAGCCTCGGCTACTCCGGCCTGTTGATTGACACCGGCACGCAGCGCATTTTGATCGACACTGGAGCTGGACCGCTTAGCGCTGATACGGGCCGCCTGCCGGAAAGCTTGAACGCATGCGGATTCCGCCCCGAGCAGATAGATGTCATTGTGCTTTCGCATCTCCATGCCGACCATATCGGTGGCCTCATCACATCCGAAGGCGGGTTCAGGTTTCCGGGCGCCGAGGTTCTGGTATCTCGATCCGAAAACGATTTCTGGATGTCAGAGAGCAATCAGGCGAAGCTAAAATTGGGAAGGCTCTTCGGCCTCGGCGAGATCGAACAAGTGATGCTGTCCTGGGTTCAGAGGTACATCTCGCCGCTTGCGACTGCAAGAAGGCTCCGTATTATTGAGAGCGACTGTGAACCGGCGACCGGGATACTGGTTTTGCCGGCGGTCGGACACACTCCAGGCCACCTCGCCGTGCTGGTCTCGAGCGGTCGGCAGCAGCTGCTTTTTGCGGGTGATGCAATATTTCACCCGGCGCACATCAAGCATCCGGAGTGGAGCACGGTGTTTGATGTGCTGCCGGAGCAAGCGGTATTGACTCGCCGCCAGATTCTAGACCGGGGTGCGTCCGATCGGTGCTTGATGTTTCATTTTCACTTTCCGTTCCCGTGCCTAGGCTCTGTCTCAAGATGGAATGGTGGCTACCGTTGGGAGCCAATCGAGCTGTGAACGAGTGGAACCGCCGAAACCTGCCAAGAAATTCAGGTATGTTTGGCCCGTTGACTCCGGTGTCCAGCATCTTGGAGGCGATTCGATAGTCGGCGACGAAGTCCTAGTGACATACCGATAGCAGAGTTTCGCCTGAAGAGCCCGATCCAAAAAGGTAGGCAGAAGGCTTATCGCCGGCTAGCATCGATATGCGCATGTAGCTCGTTAGCGGATTGGTGGACGGGAGGGCTGTTCGCAACAGTTATGCTCCCGGTGTTGATCAGATCGTAGCGTTCACAGACCGAATTGCAGGATTGCCCCACTCCTGCCACAGCGATACACTTGTCTCGGCAGCGATTTAAGACCGGAATCTCCTGAATAGGCCCCCGCGCCATGATCGGTCAAACCATCTCGCACTACCAAATCCTCGAAAAACTCGGGGAGGGCGGGATGGGCGTTGTCTACAAGGCCCGCGATGAACATCTCCAACGGGAGGTGGCTATCAAGGTCCTGCCTGCCGGAATGTTCGGCGACGAGACTGCCCGCAAGCAGTTCCGCAAAGAAGCCCTCGCTCTCTCCAAGCTCAACCATCCCAACATCGCCACCATCCACGACTTTGACACGTGGCAGGACGCTGACTTCCTGGTGATGGAGTACATCCCTGGGATCACACTCAACAAGAAGTTGGCTGCCGGGCCACTGCCGGAGAAAGAAGTTCTCCGACTCGGAATGCAGCTCGGTCAGGGCCTGGCTGCGGCTCATGAACACGGCGTAGTGCATCGCGATTTGAAGCCTAGTAACTTGCAACTGACAGGGGATGGGTGGCTGAAGATACTGGACTTCGGGTTGGCGAAGCTAGGGCTTCCGGTCACAGAAAGTGCCGCGACGGAGAGTCTCACCGGGACGGAAACGATGGCGGGGACGCTGCCGTACATGGCGCCGGAGCAGTTGCTGGGCGGAGCGATCGACGCTCGCACGGACATTCATGCGGCCGGATGCGTGCTATACGAGATGGCCACGGGGCAGCGTCCATTCGCTGACGTGGAACGCTCTCAACTGATTGGCGACATTCTGCGACGGCCGCCACGATCACCGGCTGCTCTCAATCCGAGGCTGTCTCCGGAACTGGAGAGGATCATCGGGAAGTGCCTGGAGAAGGAACCAGAGAACCGTTACCAGTCAGCGAAGGAACTGGCCATCGATCTACGGCGGCTGGAGACGGGCGTGCTGACTGCAGTACAACCTGCAGCGAGTCCTGCCGGGTGGTCGTCCGCGAAGCTCTGGAGGATTGCCATTCCTGTACTGCTGGCTGCCGTGCTCATCGCGGGAGGATTGTACTACCGCGCGCATCGAACCAAGCCACTGACGGACAAGGACTCCATTGTCCTCTCCGATTTCACGAACACTACGGGCGACAGTGTTTTCGACGACACGCTGAAGCAGGGACTCTCCGTACAACTTGAGCAATCACCCTTTCTAAATCTGGTTTCCGAGCGCAAGGTGAATGAGACATTGAAGCTGATGGGTCGTCCCGATGGTGACCGGTTGACGCTTGAGGTCACGCGCGAGGTCTGCCAGCGCACCAGCACCAAGGCCATGCTGGCGGGGTCGATTGCGGGGCTGGGTAGCCAGTACGTGATTGGCTTGAAGGCAGTGGATTGCGCCACGGGGGACGTGCTGGCGGAAGCGCAAGAGCAGGCGGCGGCCAAGGAAGCGGTGCTCAAGGCTCTGGACGTTGCGGCAGTCCGTTTGCGGAGCAAACTGGGCGAGTCGCTCAGCTCGGTGCAGAAATACGCCACGCCGGTGGAGGAAGCCACCACATCATCCCTAGAGGCGCTGAAAGCCTATAGCCTGGGAGCAAAGACGGTCAATGCGAAAGGGCTCACACCCGCGCTGCTCTTGTTTAAACGGGCGGTGGAACTCGACCCGAATTTCGCCATGGCCTACGCCCGGATGTCGGCGAACTACAGCGGCCTCAACGAACCCAGCCGAGCCGCGGAGAACATACGCAAGGCTTACGACTTGCGGGGGAAGGTGAGCGATCGGGAGCGATTCACCATCGAGGGGGCCTACTACGTGATTGCGACGGGAGAGCTGGAGAAGGCAGCGCAGACCTTTGAACTGTGGCAGCAGACCTACCCGAGAGACGGGATACCTTACCAGAGCCTGGGATATATTTCCGCCCTCCTGGGAAACTGGGAAAAGGCATTGGAGGAACATCGAGAGGCGCTGCGCCTGGAGCCAAATAAGGTGGCCAACTATCTGAACCTCGGCATCGCCTACACGGTCTTCAACCGGCTGGATGAAGCGGAGGCGGTGTACAGGAAGGCGGAGGAGCGCAAGCTGGAGAACGAGTGGCTGCTCCCGAACCGCTACCTATTGGCTTTTCTGAAGGGCAATGCGGCGCAGATGGCGCAGTTGGTCTCAGCCGCTATGGGCAAGCCCGGCGCGGAAGACATCATGTTGGCCACGCAAGCGGACACCGAAGGTTGGTATGGCAAGCTGATGAACGCACACGAGCTGACCGGGCGGGCGATGGAGTCAGCCCAGCACAACGATGCCAAAGAGAGTGCTGCAACGTATCAGGCAGAGGCGACGCTGCGCGAGGTGGAATCAGGGAACCGGGAGCAGGCGCGTACCGAGGCCAATGCGGCGTTGAAGCTAGCCCCAAACCGCGATGTGCGGGAAATGGCGGCGCTGGCCCTGGCGCGCGCAGGTGATACTGCAGGAGCGGAGAAGCTGGTGGCCGAACTCGACAAGACCTTCCCGCTGGACACGCTGGTCCAGAGGTATTGGCTGCCCACGATCCGGGCTGGGGTAGCCATGGAACGCCAAGACCCGAACCGAGCCATCGAGCTATTGAAGGTGGCGAGCTCGGTCGAACTTGGCCTACCCACGAACATCGCGATATTAATGTGCCCAGTTTATTTGCGGGGGGAAGCATATCTCATGCTGCACAATGGCACCCGGGCGGCAGCGGAATTTCAGAAATTCATCGACCACCGAGGAGCGGTGATGAACTTTTCCTGGGGCGCGCTGGCCCGGCTGGGACTGGCCCGCGCGTACGCCTTCCAGGGCGACATGGCCAAAGCTCGTGCGGCGTATCAGGATTTCCTCACACTCTGGAAAGACGCCGACTCCGACATCCCCATCCTGAAGGTAGCCAAGGCGGAGTACGCGAAGCTGCAATAACCAGGGAACCTGAGGCCCGCCTGGCGCTTGGTTCTCAGCCGATAGATGTTGGGAACCATTGACCGGCCTGGGAGCGGGGACTAACTCACGGCTTGTGACCGGAGATCCGGGCGGTACGGCGCCTTTCCGTAACCCAAACCGGAAACTCGACTGCTGCGCTGCGAGAGCCGGATTACTGGCGAGAAATCCCCTTCGCATGAATTATCGGACGACAATCAGAATGCCTTCGCGGCGGGAAGTCTTACCTATGTTGTTGCAAGCGAAGAATAGCGCCCGTTGTGGAGCATTAACGGATACTATTTCAACTCAGCCTGAGGTTCGTCGCCCCAGTTTCCGAGAGTGCCGCGTCATCCGCCTAGGGGTCTGCTTCTTCCTTAATTTCCTGGCACCCGACTACAATACGTGGCAGTTTGGAAACCCGTGAGGCGGATCGGGTCTACACCGCTTGCCGTACCGCTCTCCTGCCGGCTTTGCGTCCGGGCCCGAACGACCTGACATGCCGTCGTGACTGAGGAGCGTTGGACGGAAGGACGATCACAGTCGCGGTTTGCTTCTGTTCCCGTGAAATGTCGGACGATACATGGCGCCTCACGAGCCTTGTGTCTAGCGTTCGCTCGATGTGCGCGATGTCCGCGCGCTCGGATCGCGTGGCGAAAGTCGAAGCCGTTCCGCGCGCGCCCGCGCGCCCCGTGCGCCCAACCCGGTGAATGAAGTCCTCCGGCGCTTGCGGGAGGTCATAGTTCACCACGTGAGAGATACCTTCGACGTGAATGCCGCGAGCTGCGATGTCGGTCGCCACCAAGACCCGATAGTATCCGTCCTGGAATCCGCGAAGCGCCTGGTTGCGCTGGTTCTGGCTGCGGTCGCCGTGGATTGCCGCGGTCTTTACGCCTCCGCCAGAGAGCTTCTTTGACAGACGGTCGGCGCCACGCTTTGTGCGTGCGAATACCAGGAAGGAGCCCTCCTGCTGGCGCAACATGCTTTCGAGGAGACCCAGCTTTCGATCCTGTTCGACTTCGTAAAGATGCAGGTCTACCTTCTCGATGGGCTTCGTCGTGGAACCGACGGCAATGCGCACCGCGTTCCGGACGTGCGTCGCCACCAAGTGTTTGACCGAGGCTTCAATCGTCGCCGAGAAGAACAGCGTCTGGCGATCCGCGGGCATGGCCGCCATGATGTTCTTGATCGTGGGCAGGAACCCCATGTCCAGCATCCTGTCGGCTTCGTCCAGCACCAGGATGCGAACACTGCCGAGTTTAACGAGTTGCCGGCTCAGGAAATCGTACAGCCTCCCCGGCGTCGCGATCAGCACATGTGCGCCCTTACGAATCGATTGCAACTGTGGTCCCTCGCTGAGCCCGCCGACGACGACGGCGGCGCGAATGCCCGTGCCGGCCGCCATTTTGGCGAAGGTCTCGTTGATTTGGATGGCGAGTTCGCGGGTTGGGCACAGTATGACGGCGCGGACGCCTGCACGCGACGGCTCCTTCGCGATTAATTGAATGATGGGCAGGACAAACGCGAGCGTTTTGCCAGTGCCGGTTTGCGCCGTGGCGACCACATCGCGTCCCGCGAGCGCCGGTTCGATGGCCAAGGCTTGTACGGGCGTGGGTTCGGTAAAACCGTGCTTTGACAGATTGCCCTTTAAGGGAGCAGAGACTGAGAGTTCTGAGAAGTTATTCATTTAGATTTTGTGGATGAGAACCAGCGAGCCGACTACCAACGACGGGAGAGGGGGTTGCGGATCAACTTCCTGTAGCTTGCATCATACCGCACCCGGGCCACTTTCGCTGATACCGGGGCGTTTCACCGCGACACCTTTGATTCCAGTCCCGCCCAGCGCGCGTACAAAGCCTCCACTTGCCGATAGGACTCTTGTACTTTTTCGTAAGCTTCCGCAACCCGCTTCGCATCCGACGATACCGCTTGCAGCTCCTGCTGATAGGCTGCCAGTTTCTGTTCCGCTTCCAGAATCTTCTCTTCCATCCCATCCCACTCGCGCTGCTCCAGGTAGGCCAGCTTCTTCCTAGGCCCTTCCGCCGGAACCGGCTGGCGGGGGATCTGCGCCACAGCTCTATCCGCACGAGGCTCCTCTCGCGAGGCCTCCCATTGCGAGTAGTCGGCGAAAACCCGTCCCTCGCCTCCATCCAGACCGATAACCGTAGTGGACACACGGTCCAATAGATAACGGTCGTGGCTCACCAGCACCACGGCACCTGAAAACTCAAGCAGGCTGTCCTCAAGCACCTCCAGCGTTGGGATATCTAGATCGTTTGTCGGCTCGTCGAGGAGCAGCACGTCCGCCGTCGCCAGCATGAGCCGCGCGATCATCACGCGCGCGCGTTCGCCGCCAGAGAGTTTCGACACCGGCATATCGAGCTGTTCATCCCGAAAGAGGAACCGCTTCGCCCATCCCGCGACATGGATCGGACGTCCGCGGTAAATCACCGAGTCACCCTCCGGACACAATGTTCGCCGCAGGCTCGTTTCCAGATCCAAGTGCGCGCCGCGGTCCTGCGCGAAACTTACAATTTGCAGCCTGTCTGCCCGCCTTATGGTCCCTTCGTCAGGCTTTTCGGTTCCTTCGAGGATCTTGAGCAGCGTGGTCTTCCCGCTTCCATTCGCTCCAACCAGGCCGACGCGAACACCCGGCGCAAGGGTCAGGCTCAGATTCTGAAACAGCCTGCGGCCGCCGAGTGTCTTCGCGATGCCCTCGGCCTCAATCAAACGCTTGGTCTTCCGATCCGACGCGGTGAAGTCAATTTGTGCCGTTGCCGCGCGGTTGCGGGCTGTGGCTGCCGAGAGTTCCTCGATGAGCCGCCCAGCTGCGTCAACGCGCGCCCGTGACTTGCCCGTCCTGGCTTTCGGGCCTCGCCGGAGCCATTCCACTTCACGCCGCACCTTTGTCGCCAGCGACTCCTGCTGCTTGGCCTGCGCCTCGAAAAACTCCTCCCGCCTCTCGAGAAATTCGCTGAAGTTTCCCTTCACCTGAAACGCGCTCTGCGGATAGATCGGATTGACCTCCACCATTTGCGTGGCGACGTTTTCGAGAAAGTAGCGGTCGTGCGTGACCACAAGGCATGCGTTCGCTGCCTGGATCGCGGACTCAAGCCATAGGATGCCTTCCAGATCCAGGTGATTGGTCGGCTCGTCCAGGATCAGCACGTCCGGCGAGGTCACCAGCGCCGCTGCGATGGCTAGCCGCTTCTTCCAGCCGCCAGAGAGCGATGTGGCCGCCGTAGCGGATGAATCGAAGCCGGCTCGGCCCAGCATCACCTCGGCGCGAACCTTCTTTTCTTCTTCCTCCAGGGGTAGCTCCTCCAAGGCCGCTCTCAGCACGGAACCAACCGTGTCGCCCGGCCTGAACAGAGACTCCTGCGGAACATAGGCCAGCCTGGTCTGCTTGCGCAGCGCCCGT
>Ga0335081_10003668_pt1 | contig 24169 bp, 20 predicted proteins | sample Lox_Sample_35_FD_206713 | JGI IMG/M metagenome (GOLD analysis project Ga0335081, IMG submission 206713) | Soil microbial communities from Loxahatchee National Wildlife Refuge, Florida, United States - Lox_Sample_3.5 | ecosystem: Environmental > Terrestrial > Soil > Wetlands | place: USA...
GCCTGGGATGAGGGCAAAACGACTTCTGAATTCTGCACAAATGCATCGACGCTTGCCGCCGGCCTGCGCGTGCCGAAAGCGTACGGAGACTATCTGATTCTCGACATTTTGAAACAGAGCGGCGGGGTTGCGCTGAGTGTGACAGACGACGAAATTATGAACGCGCTGCGACATTGGGCGCGAGTCGAGGGGATCTTTGCGGCGCCCGAAGGTGCAGCGTCGCTGGCGGCGTATCGCAAGCTTCGCGCCAGTGGATTTTTCGCGGCTGAAGATACGGTTGTGCTGTTCAATACTGGCTCCGGGCTGAAATATCTGGATGTAATCGATTCGGCTAAGGGAGAGAAGAAAGCTGAGCGGCCCGCGCAACCAGTATCAAGGCAGATCGGCGGAATTATTGGACCGTATTGAGCATTAAGCTGTCAGCACTCAGCATTCAGCCGTCAGAAATCTAACCACGAAGCGCACGAAGGATCACGAAGTTTGATGACCGAACGTCTTTATTATCACGATTCTTTTCTTTATGAGTTCGACGCCGAAGTAGTCGACGTTATCACCGAGCCACGCCCCGCAATCGTCCTCGACCGCACGGCGTTTTATCCGACCAGCGGCGGCCAGGTTTTTGACACGGGGTCGATTGCTTTGCAGGATTTTCGCGCCAATGTCATCGAAGTCGCGGAGAATGATGCGGGCGATGTGCTGCATTTTTTTGAAGGCACCGCTCAACCGCAAAAGGGAGCTCGCGTTCATGGCAAGATTGACGTCGCCCGGCGCCGCGATCACATGCAGCAGCACTCCGGGCAGCACGTCCTCTCGGCTGCGTTCGTCCGGCTTTTCAATCTGCCAACGGTTTCCTTTCACATGGGGGACGATTCCTGCTCGATCGACCTGGACGCAAAGCAGCTGACCGCAGAACAGATTCAAGCCGCGGAAGCTTTAGCCAACGACGTGATCACGCAGGACCGTGTTGTGGCGATCCGTCTCGTTACGCAAGAAGAGGCGCAAGGACTTGGGTTGCGGAAGATTCCGCCGGTCGAACGAGATAAGCTGCGTCTGATCGACATCGTGGATTTCGACCTCACCGCCTGCGGTGGTACGCACGCTGCATCTACCGGGCAGATTGGATCCATTCTGCTCCGCAAAACAGAAAAAGTTCGGCAAGGCTGGCGGGTGGAATTCGTCTGCGGAAAACGCGCGGTGCAGACGGCCCGCCGAGACTTCGCCACGCTTACCGAAGCAGCAACTTTGTTTTCCAGCCACATCTGGGATGTACCCGAGCAGGCCCGCAAGCTACAGGAAGACGCTCGCGCCTCACGAAAAGCGGGAGAGCGGTTGGTCGAAGAACTGGCAGAATTTTATGCGGGCCGTATTCTCGCCGAGATACCTGACGCTCAACACAAGATTGTAGTTCGAGAATTTCCCGATCGCGATCTCAGTTTCATCAAGCTGCTGGCGCAAAAGTTGACGCGGCAGGCTCCCAACGTTATCGCGCTGCTTGCTGCCCGGAGCGGTCAGCCGGCGTTGGTCTTCGCCCAATCCGTTGGAATGCCGTTTGACATGGGTGCCCTCATGAAGCAGGCTCTTGCCCAACTCGGCGGCCGCGGCGGAGGCAGTAAAGATATGGCACAAGGCGGACCCGCCCAGACTGAAGCGCTCCTTTCCGTTTTGCAAACACTAGCTTCCAACCTGCACTAGTGACGCGGCTTACGTTTCTTGTCGACGTAGATCACTAGCCCGATGTGCATGAGTCACAGCGTCTCCTGCCAAAGAAGCCTATAAGCAATATAGAGGTGGTCCTATGATTCGCAATGCAGTGGCAGTGTGGAAGGGTAGCCCGGCTGCGGGTGAAGGGTCGGTAACGACCACCAGCGGAATCATGTCAAAAGCGCTGTATTCGTTCGGGTCGAGCACGGGCAATGAACCCTGCACCAGCCCCTCCGAGATGCTGGCGGCGGCGGTGGCCTCCTGCATGTCCCTGATGCTGGCGCAGGAGATGGCCAAGCTGGGCGTTCGCACCGAGAGCGTGAAGACGGAAGCGGAGCTGACGCTGGAAGAACACAAAGGGCGCTGGCAGATTACCAGCATCGAGCTGCATGCCAGCACGAATTTGCCTGAAAGGGATGCGGAGAAGTTTCATCGCGCCTGCAAGACGGCGAAGACGCGCTGCCCGATCTCCCATGCGCTGAATGTCCCGATCAAGCTGACTGCGACGCTCGAAGCAGAACCGCATGCGGTTCTCGCCTGAGCGCCATTGTTAGCTGATGTCGCGATCTGAACCCTTGGACGGGTATGGTATCGAGGTGTTTGCAATGAAGTCGAAAGCGGAAGTTCTGGAAAAAGCTGAGCAGGTTCCAGCCAAGTCGAATGCGGTCTGCATCATCTGCGGTAAGCCGGCGACAGACCTGGTGGACGGCGATCCAAGCTGCGAGGAGCACATCGAACTGGTCTACGAAGACCAGGTAGAAAATTACACGCAGCATCATCTGGCTGACGAAGAGTGGCTGGAAAAAGAAGAGTAGTTGGTCCTCAAGTAAACCAAGCCGCTACGTGTAGGCTGCCCATGCTACATTGCTCTGAGCGGCTTTCATGGAACAGCGTCTTATCCTCATTAACCTGCTGATCAAGCTGGGCGTGGCCGCGGCCGTCGCCAGCGCGCTGGTACGTTCCGTGGAATTCAAGTCGCTGCTCTTCCGGGAGCAGCGCTCACTGCGGCAACAGATTTATCTAATCCTCTGGATTGGCATTCCCATCACCCTGGGCGTATGGATCCGCTTTGGTGCCAGCAGCTTTGTGGCCGGAGATCTGTCGTTTGAAACGACGATCCTACTAGGCCTGGTGGGCGGCCGCTTCTGTGGAATTGTTGGCGGCGCACTGATCGCTTTTCCCGCCCTGCTGCATGGCGAGTGGGCCACTCCGCCTTTCAATGTGCTGTGCGGCTTCATCGCAGGACAGTTGCGAATCCTCACCGGCAATCCGGAGGAGATCTGGTCATTCTCGCCATTCATTGACCTGAGTATCTACCGCTGGATTCGCCGCAATCTGCCTACGCCCAGGCGTTTTGATTGGCAGATCATGTTTTTTGTCACGATCGTCGGTCTGCGGTTTGTGCATACCGAATTGCTGCATCTAGCGCCGCACGCAACCTACACACTGGAGAGTCCGAAGCTTTGGGTAGAGGCGTTGATCTACGCGACGTCGATCATGGTGATTGGGACGGAGCTGAAGATCTGGAACGGCGTTCGCATTCAGATCAAGCTGGAAGAGCAGGAACGTTTGTTGCTGAACGCACGCATGGAAGCGCTGCAGAACCAGATTAATCCACACTTCCTGTTCAATACGTTGAATTCTGTTTCGTCGCTGGTGCGCTTCGATCCGGACACGGCGCGCGAGCTGATTATCAAGCTGGCGACCATTCTTCGACGGCTGCTCAACAGCGGTGATGCGTTTGTGCCGCTGCGGGAGGAACTGGAATTCGTCGACAACTATCTGGACATTGAAGTCGTGCGCTTCGGGCGCGACCGGCTCAGGGTAATCAAGGAACTCGATCCCGGCTCGCTCGATGTAATGATTCCCAGCATGTTGCTGCAGCCTTTGGTCGAGAATTCGATCAAGCACGGACTGTCTTCAAAGGTTGACGTGGGCAGCATCTTTTTGCGCAGCCGCCTTACTGATACTCAGTTGATTATGGAAGTTGAAGACGACGGCGTGGGGATGGGGGCTGCGCACTTGCTGGAAAAACCGACCGGATTCGGCGGGACGGGCATCGGCCTCGCCAATGTTGCGGAAAGACTGAAGGTCTTATACGGTGACACCGCGAAGATGACGATCGATAGCCGCGAAGGGAAAGGAACGCTGGTACGTCTGAGGTTGCCCGCTTTGAACGCCGAGGACTCGCTGCCATCGGCCCTTCACGAAGAGCGTTCCAGCGTTCGGCGATAGAACTCTTCGTACTGCGGGATAATCTTTGAACTGCAGAAACGCGACTGCGCTACGCTGCGACTGGCCTTGCCGGTTTCGCGAAGCCGGGCCTCGTCACTCAGAAGATCAATGGCAAACTTCGCCATCGCATCTACATCTCCCACATTCGCCAGAAATCCGCTCTTGCCGTGCTCAATGAATTCGGGCACGCCACCGACGCGGGTGGCGATCGGCACAACTTCGCACGCCATGGCTTCAAGAGCGGCGAGTCCGAAGGATTCCAGTTCGCTGGGCATCAGCATGATATCTGCCATCGCCAATTTCTCAGCCACGCGGTCTTGCTTGCCTAAGAAGAGAACATCATTGTGAATGCCTTTTTGCACTGCGAGCCATTCGGCGCGGGAGCGATCAGGCCCGTCGCCGATCATTAGAAGCTTGGCCGGGATTTTCTGGCGCACGCGATAGAACACTTCGATGGCGTCGGTGATCCGCTTCACCGGACGAAAGTTCGATAAATGCACCAGGATGCGCTCGTCTTCCTTGGCGTATTCGCGGCGCTGCTCGGGAGTGGCTGCGTTGCGGCAATAGGAATCACAATTGACGAAGTTGTAGATCACTTCAATATTGTTCTTGACGTCAAATTCCCGCATGGTGCGCTCGCGAAGATACTTCGAAATCGCGGTGACGCCGTCGCTCTGTTGGATGGAGAAACGCGTGATGGGCAGATAAGAGCGATCGAGTCCGACCAAGGTGATGTCGGTGCCATGCAACGTTGTCACGAAGGGCAAGCGCTGTTTTTGCGGTTTAGCAGCGAGCATCTGCCGCGCCAGCAATGCGCTGACGGAATGCGGAATCGCGTAATGCACATGCAGCAGGTCGAGCGCGTAAAGCTCTGAGACCTCCGCCATTCGCGTGGCGAGCGCAAGGTCGTAAGGGGGAAAATCGAACAACGGATAACGCGAGACGTCCACTTCGTGGTAATGAATGTTGGGATTCAGCTCTGTGAGCCGGATGGGTTGGGCATAGGAAATGAAGTGGATCTCGTGTCCACGGTGCGCCAGCTCCAAACCCAGCTCGGTCGCTACCACACCACTTCCGCCGTAGGTGGGGTAGCAGGTGATCCCAATCTTCATGCTCAAGCCTTCCCGCGCGAGGATACGCGGTCATAGATTCGATGGCAAGGATCAGGCTGGGATTCAGATTTTAAGCGGGTTAGGAGCCGCTGGCGCCCTTGGCGGCGTCACGACTGCCGAGTCCATCGTCCATCTTATCGAGATATTCCTGCAAGCGTTCCTGGACGGTGTTGTCCAGCGCGGTGAACTCGATGCCCATGCCTACTCCGGGATCGCTGGTGCGTACTTCGCCGCGCGTGTGAATCTTCTCGTCGTTGATCCAAAAGGTGATGTGGACCTTGGTGCCCATCGGCAAGGGCAGCAAGGTCTCAACATAACAGCCGCGGCCGCCGATGTCGGTGGCGCTGGTATGAAGATGTGAGCGGCGGGAATCCTCAAAGCTGATTTCGATGGGGAACAGCATCTTGTGGCGGGCAAATCGCCGCTTGTTTCCGCTGGTGGAGGTTTCCTGCTTTTCCCACATCGCCAGGTCCTGCCAGGGGCTGCGCTGATTGGGCATGAGCTGCACACCGGCGTCGATCTTGCGGGTGTGACCGCCATCGATCACCCACACAACTTTGAAGCGGGCCTTTTTCTCGCCGTGCTGAACGCCGATAATTTCGCCGGCTTTCAAAAGATGATTGATGCCTGAAAGCTGCGCTCCATCACTGCTGATGTTGTTGGCGCTGGCGTTCTGAAAGAAGGGGCGTCCGTCGGCGTCCATGCCCCACACGCGGACCATGATACGGGCATCCACACGGCTTTCCGGTCTGTTATCCATGAATTCGGTTACCCAATCGAAGACGTGGGAATCTGTTCCATCTTAACAACCCGGCGTGCAGCTCGGAGGTTACCAACGTAAGTGACGCTGCCTCCCAAAGGCCGTGTCCGGATGGGAGTTGGAGAAGCTAGTCTCATTACCAGTTTGTTAACGGCCTTGACTCTGGGTTGGTGGCGGAGCATAATTTTTCCGCTCTTGCGGCTGGCTTTCCTCCCCTGGTAGTTCGCCGCGGAGCTGGTGCCCCGCCTCTCGCGTTGGTGTGCGTCCGCGATGGTTCAATCCTGATTGTGGAGGGACTTTTATGAATTCATGGCGCGTCTTGGGAAAAGCGGGAATTGTTCTGTCACTGTGTCTTTTGACGGTGATCGCTGCGCAGGCGCAAGTGCTCAGCGTTCTGGCCAACTTCGATGGCACAAACGGATCGGAACCCACCTACATGTCCTTGGTTCAAGGCAGGGACGGTCATCTTTACGGAACGACCTACTTCGGTGGCGACCGCAACGCAGGAGTCATTTTCAGAATAACGAGAACCGGTTTGCTAACGCGGCTTTACAGTTTCTGTTCTGAGTACGCATGTTTTGACGGCGAGAATCCCAATGCCGGCTTAACGCTGGGTGATGACGGGAACCTTTATGGAACGACTACCGCAGCAGGGGATGCGCACGGAACAGTTTACAGAATGACTCCGCAGGGCGAGTTGACGGATGTTTACAAGTTTTGCTCTCAGGGCTACTGTCCGGTCGGTGATGACCCGTCCGCGCCGCTGATTCTGGGTAGCGATCGAAACTTCTACGGGACGACTGTATACGGTGGGGACATCAACAACTGTTTCGAAATGGGTTGCGGAACGGTGTTTCGAATGAGTCCGAAAGGGAATCGAAAAACCGTGCACGAGTTTGAGCCCGGCGAGGGCTTTGCGGCGCTTGGAGGCGTGATTGAGGGAATAGATGGATCTCTGTATGGAACCACAGTAGGTGGTGGAAATACGCCGTGTCCAGACAACGGAGGTTGCGGAACAGTCTTTAAAATCTCGCCAAGTGGTGACTACGCGACCACCTACAACTTCTGTGCCGAGGAGTCTTGTCCCGATGGAGCCAATCCCATGGCAGGTCTTCTGCAAACCTCTGATGGAACCCTTTATGGCACGACCGAGGGGGGAGGTCTTAATTACTGCCTGCATGGCTGTGGAACGATATTTAGCATCACCACTGATGGAACTTTGGCAACGCTGCACAGTTTTGATGGATTTGATGGCGAATTGCCCATGGCTCCTCTGATTCAAGCCAGCGATGGAAATTTTTACAGTACAACGTTTGCCGGAGGCGCGTTCGGCTCAGGTAGCATTTTTCGTTTCCATCCCGCAGACGGCACTGTCGAGACCGTCTACGATTTCTGTGGGCTGGGTAAGACTCGTATGGGTCCTCAAAATCGCCCGGGTACTGAATGTGACGACGGTGATGGACCCCGGACAGGCTTAGTGCAGGCAACCAATGGCGTTTTGTATGGCACAACGACGGGGGGCGGAACGAACGGACTGGGAATCGTATTCGCCCTCAATCTGAACCTGCCGCCGTTTGTCGCTTTGGTGCAGGACGCGGGCAAAGTCGGAGGCGTTGGCGGCATTCTGGGGCAGGGGTTCACGGGAACTACAGAAGTTTCGCTTAACGGCACTCCAATGACTTTCCAAGTTATCTCTGACACCTTCTTAAAGGCGAAAGTGCCGCCTGGCGCGACGAGCGGTTACATCACTGTAACGACTCCGCGACGAAAGCTTCAGAGCAACAGACCGTTTCGCGTGTTGCCTTAACGACTTTTATTTATTGGAGGCATCTTTATGAAGCCACGCAGTGCGTGCAGAGACCTTATTCTTCTTCTGCTTCTTAACTTGATGGCGGGCACTCCGACCAGAGCGCAAACCTATACCGTGCTCGCCAATTTTGACGCAAGCCAGGGAGTTGGTCCCATTTCCGTAGTACAGGGGCGAGATGGAAATTTGTACGGAGACACTTACGCTGGCGGAGAGACTAATTGCCAAGTCTACGGTGAGGACATTGGCTGTGGTACTAGCTTTCAGTTGACCCCGAGTGGCCAGCTGACTCTTGTCCATAAGTTTGGATGCGACGGATGTGATTTAGCGGGTGACTTTCCGGAAACAGGGCTGATTCTGGGCACTGACGGAAACTTCTACGGTATGGGCACTCTCGGAGGCGGAGAGGGCTGTTTTTCCGATTACTGTGGCACAATCTTTAAGCTCACACCCACGGGAAACGCAACGCTGCTTTATTTATTCTGTGCTCAACAGAATTGTCCGGACGGTTCCGATCCCAACAGCCTGTTGCAAGCCCCCGACGGCAATTTCTACGGAACTACCGGGCAAGGCACGGTGTTTAAGATGACGCCGGAGGGGAACCTAAGCGTGATCCATACGTTCTGCCAGTTGCCCAACTGTTTGGATGGCGCGTACCCCGCGGGACTGGTTCTGGGCAAGAACGGCAGCTTCTACGGGACGACCTCCGGTGGGGGCGCTTACGGTCTTGGAACAATTTTCAAACTTACTCCCAAAGGCACGTTGAAGGTGCTGCACGATTTTCACAACTTCGATGGTAACAGGCCGATCTACAACATGATTGAAGCTGCGGACGGAAGTTTCTATGGCATTACACAGCAAGGCGGGAGCGAGAATCGAGGGACCGTTTTCAAGATTACGAGTGAGGGAATATTCACCAGTCTGTACAACTTCTGCTCCCAAGACAATTGTACGGATGGGGCTTGGCCGAATGGGACGCTAACCCAGGCTACCGACGGAAATTTCTACGGAACGACGCAGTCCGGCGGTGATCCCAACTGCTACCAGGGGTGTGGCACGATTTTCAAGATCACCCCGAAGGGAGTAGAGACGGTGTTGCATGAATTCGATGACACCACCGGCAGTCCAGGGCAGGGATTGTTTCAAGCGACAAATGGGATTCTGTATGGTGGTGTCGGCGGTGGAGACGAGAACTCGTGCGGGGAGTTCTATAGCTGCGGTACTATGTACAGCCTCGACGTGGGTCTCGGCCCCTTTGTTGCCTTCGTGCGCGACTCGGGCAAAGTTGATGAAGTAATTCAAATTCTCGGGCAGGGATTCACGGGAACGACCGGAGTTTCTTTGAGTGGGATTTCAGCCCAGTTTCAAGTTGTCTCTGACACGTTTCTGAAAGCGAAAGTGCCTGCAGGCGCCACAACCGGCTTCGTCACCGTCACTACACCCAGCGTCACGTTGAGCAGCAACAAGCCGTTTCGCGTACTGCCGCAGGTTTTGAGTTTCAATCCGCCTAGCGGGCCGGTGGGAACTCAGGTCACGATCACGGGAGTGAGCCTTGCGCAGACGCTCGGCGTCGGCTTCGGCGTCCGCGTCCCTGCGCAGTTTACGGTGGTTTCTGACACGCAGGTGACAGCAACCGTCCCTGGCGGCGCAAAGACGGGAAAGATTGGCGTTGAAACCCATGGCGGCGTGGCAATCAGTTCAGGCACATTTACCGTGTCGCCGTGAAGTAAACTGATGTCTTGAGAGGACGACGCAGGTTATGGGACGTGTTTGGGTCAGACTCGCAAAACGCGAAGTGTTGAGCGTTTTCCTGTTTTGCGTGCTGGCTATAGGTTCCTCTGCGCAGACGCTTCAGACCCTCGTCGCCTTCGACTGGAAGAACGGCTCTACGCCGTATCTCACGTCCCTGATCCAGGGAATCGATGGAAACTTCTATGGGACAACCTACACAGGTGGTATGGATGACTATGGCACGGTCTTCAAGATCAGCCGAGACGGTTCTTTTACGACCCTGCATTCCTTTCACCTGGACGATGGGGCAGGACCAGCCGCACCTCTCGCCGTGAGCGATGACGGCAGCCTGTATGGAACGACTTCGTTCGGCGGGGAACTCAGCTGTGATGGCGGGGGCTGTGGCACGATTTTCAGGATCAAGCCAAACGGTCATTTCACCACCATCCACTTCTTTCACCAATTGGAGGGTGCCCACCCGGAGGGAGGTCTGGTTCAGGCGAGCAACGGGAATTTTTACGGCACCACCGTAGGGGGAGGGTTCCTCTATGCTTGCGATCAGAGGAGCTGTGGCACGGTGTTCAAGATCACGCCCGCGGGAGTTCTAACCACGCTGCACAGTTTTGATGGGTTTGATGGCGGATCGCCGGTAGGGAACCTGGTTCAGGGCGCCGACGGCAACTTTTACGGCGTCACGTCGAAGGGAGGCAACACCTGCAACTGCGGCACAATCTACAGGATCAGGGACAATAAAGTTTTCAATACACTGCATGTTTTTAGTTTCACTGACGGCGCTACACCGGTGGCCGGGATGACTTTGGCGGCCGACGGGAATTTCTATGGAACCACCTGGCTGGGGGGCGCGAACAATTCCGGGACGATCTTCAAAATAACGCCGACTGGAACATTCACCGGCGTGTACAACTTCTGCTCGCGCGTAAAGTGCCGGGACGGGGCCGTGCCGTACGCCGCCCTGGCTCAGGCAAGCGATGGCAATCTATACGGAACCACCTCGGAAGGAGGAATTCGTGCAGGGTTCGGCACGATCTTTAGACTTACTCCCGCGGGTGAGATGACGGCACTCTATGGTTTTTGTGCAGAAGAAGATTGTCCTGATGGGGACTCGCCCGATGGCGGTTTACTTCAGTCCACCAGCGGAATGTTTTATGGAACTACTCACGCCGGCGCGGACTTGAAGTGCGGGATTCGCTATGGTTGCGGTACAGTGTTCGGCTTTGATGTGGGCCTTCCTCCCTCGATAGCTTTCGTGCGCGACGCCGGTAAGGTCGGAAGTACCGGGGGCATTCTCGGACAAGGGTTCATGGGAACGACGTCGGTTTTGCTCGACGGAACGCCGGCGGAGTTCACAGTCGTCTCAGATTCGTTCATTAAGGCGACGGTTCCTCCCGGAGCGACGACGGGCTACGTAATGGTGACTACCCCAAGCGGGATACTGACCAGCAACAAGCCCTTTCGGGTGATTCGGTAAGAAGACTCTTTGTGGGTGTAAAGTCTCTTGACGCAAGGTGCGTCGGCAATAACAATGTCCACGCCCCGAGAACTGCGGTTACCTCCCCTTCCAGTTCTCCGCCGGGTCGCTTTTCTTCCGTTTTTTGCGCCCGCATGGTTTTGAAGTCAGGCCGCTTCCGCTAAGGAAAGATTCCGGAACGATATGCGTTGAATCTGTTTGGACTCGATCAGCTCGCGAGTTGCGGCCGCGGTTAGCAACTTCAGTTCGGCCTCGCGCGATTCGTGCAAGCGAGTGTGAATTTTGTCGAGGTCCGCATCGCTGTATCCCGGATGGCTGACAAATTCCCACGTTCCCTCAGGCAGGTTTTCAATCAGCATGCGAAAAAGTGCGTCATCCAAAGCGCCTGTCGCCGCAACCCCGAGGCTACCATCGGTGGTGACCATGCCGGCCTTGGCAATAACACGGCGGAACTTGCCTGCAAGCGAATTGAGGACTTCCAGTTGGCTGTAGCGCTTCCACAAACCGGGGCGGCTTGCGACCATTCGGAATGCTACCCGGCCAAAGGGATTGCGAATTGCGCGCACGCCGGATTCCCGGGCCGCGCTCAGCACTGGCCGAAGCACGGAGGGAAATAGGTGCGTGTGTTTATGGGAGTCCAAGTGAGAAACACCAATTCCGGCGTCCTGCAGCCTGCGAATCTGCGCGAAAGCTTCGGCTTCAATGTGCCCGCGATTGACCTTGCCTCTCAGGAGGCGCAGCGCAAAGGTGCTGATGTCGCGATAAAAATGCCGGCCATCACGCGGGTCAATGAGCGTATTGATTTCGTCGGGAGGCAGCAGGGGTTCGCCATCAACCAACATCAGATGGCAGCCGACCGACAGATCTGGGTGGCGCTGTGCGAGGTCCACCGCATCATCGAATGCCTGGGAATTCGCCATAAGAGTGGTCGAGGTGACCACCCCGCGGGTATGGGCCTCGATGATGGCCTGGTTTACTCCTCGCGTGAGGCCGAAGTCGTCCGCGTTTACGATCAAGCGCCGCACGCGTTCCAGATACGGGTATGAATGGTGGGCAGTGCAGGACTCGAACCTGCGACCTCCTGCTTGTAAGGCAGGCGCTCTAACCAGCTGAGCTAACCGCCCCTCAAGGCATTCTACACTGGCCGTGCATTCCCCGAGTCGCCGAGGCTTTGCGAGTCTGATTTCACTGCGAAACTTCTAATCTCTGTGGTTAAAATGCTTGCGTGAAGGTCGCAATCGATATCCGGCGAATCAGCGAGTTTGGTATCAGTACCTATACCCGGAATATAGTTCGTGCGCTGGGGCGCCTCGACACCTCCAATGAGTACTTCCTGATCGGTTCTCCGCAAAAGGCGGGGGAGATTGGTGCGTTGCCGGCAAACTTCCAGAGTGTTTCCGTGGCGGAACCAGAGAATACCGTCAAGGGCTGCCTCGAATTTCGCGCTATGGTGAAGCGGTTGGGCTGCGATGTGGCCCATATCCCTTACCTTTTCTGGATACCCCGTAACCTGCCTTGTCCCTATGTGGTCACTGTGCACGATGTCGTGGAACACCTGTATCGGGCGCGGGATGGCTCGAACCTGAAACGCCGGCTCCATTTTCATCTGACGCGTCACGCATTGAAGGAAGCGAAACGAATATTGGCGGTTTCGAAATTTACCAAGAGCGAGATCGAGAAGTTATTCGAGATTCCCGGCAAACACATTGAAGTCGTCTACAATGCCATCGACGAGCGGTTTCTGCGCGGACATGCCAGCGAAGGCGAGCGGCAAGTTCTGGCGGAACGCTATCTTGTCACGTATCCTTTCCTGCTTTATGCAGGCCGCATCAGCCCACACAAGAACCTGGTGAGGATCATCCAGGCGTTTGCTGCCCTCAAGGCTGAACTCGAGAAGCACGGACAGTTCCCGGATCTGAAACTGATCATCATTGGCGACGAGCTTTCGAAGCATCCTGACCTCCGTCGAACGGTGATCCGCAGCGGGATGCAGAACGATGTACGTTTCATGGGATTCGTGCCCATCGAAATGCTGCGAGTGTTTTACGATGTGGCCAAGGTTTTTGTCTTCCCTTCTCTCTACGAAGGTTTCGGCCTGCAACCTCTGGAGGCGATGGCGCACGGCACGCCGGTGGTGACTTCCAATACCTCGTCGCTTCCCGAGGTTGTCGGCCAGGCGGCCGTCCTGGTGAATCCAGAAAACGTGTTTGCCATCATGTGGGGTGTGTACCGCGCGTTGATCGATCAAGCGGTGAGGGAGAAGGTCCGGCAGCGGGGATACGAGCAGGCGAAAAAATATTCCTGGGAGATTTCAGCGCAGCAGGTACTGCGCGTTTACCAAGAGGTTGCCAGCGGTGCGGCCGAGCCAGTGGGAGTTCACAGCATGGCGTAAGCTCATCCTCCGAGTGTGTTTGGTTGAGCACGCTCAATTCACTCGTGGAAGTAGAAGTCAATAGAGTCTTTAGTCCCCTTCTTCAAAGCACCTTACTGCAACGGTTTTCACAGGTTGCAATTGCCGAGGAACAGTCCTAGAATCGATGCCCAATTGAGAGCCTGAGGTGGATGGCGATCAGACTCTCTCAGCCGAATCGTACAGACTCCCCGGCTGGCTCAATTTTCACCGGGTCCGCTCAACATTTCGTCAAGAGCATTTCGGACGGGCGTCGTTATGAACGAATTTCCGGTCGCGCTGGGAAATGGCGAAGAAGTAATCACTTTTGACTTGGGCGGCACGTCGTTTCGAAGCGCGCTCATCACGCGCGAAGGGAGGTTGACGGGAGTCCAGCGTGTTCCATCGATCAATTTCCGCTCGCTTCCCCACAGGTCTGCCCCCGAGATTGTCGACGAAATTGCCGGCTACGTTGCCCGCACCGCAGAAGCGATTTGGCCTTCACAGAAATTTCCGGGGCGATATCCCCGTATTGCAATTTCGATGGGTGCCGCCCTTGACGCGCATACCGGAATCATTCTGGGTTCCGGGCCTATATTGGGCGATGACTCCAGTTCCTTCGATTTGGCGCGAACCATTCGCCATCATCTGCCGGACGCGCGCGTGGCGATTGTGAATGACGTAACCGCGTCTTTGGTGGCCCATTCGCTTCTGCCTGGCCTGCGCCATTCGCGACGGCTTGCTCTCATTACCGTGAGCACCGGCATTGCATCCAGAGTTCTCAGCTGCTCGGTTCCCCATGTGCCAGTCGATCCTACGCTCGGCACGCAAGGTGAGATTGGCCATCATCGGATCGCATTTTGGTTGGCCGGGCGTCCGCTTTCGTTGCAGTGTGATTGCGGCGGCAGCGACCATTTGAACGCGTTTGCCTCAGGGAATGGCATCCAGCGCGTGCTCGAGAAAGTGCCGGAAACGTTTAACGGCGAGTTCAGCAAGTCATCCCTTCACAATTGTCCGGAGTTGTCGCTGAGCGCCCTGCTGCACGGGTTGACCAATGGCGATGCCCTGGCGAGGAAGATATTGAAGGCGATCACTGCTCCGGTTGCGGAGGCGATTAAATGGCATTTCATGCTCGATCCGGAGATCGATCAATTAATTCTTACGGGTGGCGTCAGCCTGTCACTGGGAAATTTCTATCTTGCGTCGATCTTCGAAAATTTGAGCGAGCTTGAATTTTATCCATTAACTCAGGATCGCGAGGCGTTTTGGGCGGACCGCGTGATTCTGGGACCCGCAACCGACGACGCCGGAATGATTGGCGCAGCGTACGTTGCCCGCGAAGCGCCGCTGCTCCATCGTCGAGAGAGCCTGAATTCGGAGCCGGCATATCGCGTGTCCCGGCAAAATGCGGTCGACTACCCGGTAGAGATTGTGCAGGACATATTCGAGAAGAATGCTTTCCCCAAGCACCTGATTGAACCGTTCGAACGAATCGTTCTGGTGGCTGACTCCAAGATAGACGAACTTTACGGCGAGGCAATTCGGGTTATGCTCAGCGGGCCACGGCGAAATGTGGATACGGTGATTCTGCAGGCAAACGAAAGTGACAAGAATCTGGCCGCAGTTACGGAGGTTGTTTCCGCTTTCGAAACCCTGGGACTGAGGAGGAGAAAAGATCTGGTGGTCGCGGCTGGCGGTGGCATCACGCTGGATATTGTTGGGTTCTCGGCCAGCATCTTTCGACGTGGTGTTTCGTACATGCGTCTTCCAACGAGTTTAGTGGCAGAGATCGACGCCGGAATCGGTGTCAAGACAGGGGTGAATTTCCGGCAGAAGAAGAGCAGGTTGGGCACGTTTTCAGCGCCGTATGCAGTGGTTGTCGATCCTTGTTTTCTTTCGACTCTGCCAGACCGTCAAATTCGCAATGGTTTGTCGGAGGCGTTGAAGATTGCGCTGGTTGCCGATCGCACACTGTTCGACTTGATCGAGGAAAATGCATTTCACTTGCTGCGTACCAGGCTGCAGTGCCCGGAAGGGGTGGAACTCATTCGTCGGGCGATCCGGGCAATGCTGCTGGAGCTTTCTCCTAATCTTTATGAACGGACGCTCGACCGTTTGCCGGACTACGGGCACACCTTCAGCCCGGTTTTTGAGTTCGAACTCGATGACCTGCAGCATGGCGAGGCGGTGGCCCTCGATATGGCGCTTGCGACAGCACTGGCGGCCCTTCGTGGAACGCTTAACGTCGAGCAAGCGGAGCGAATTCTCGACGTGCAATTCTCGTTAGGCCTGCCCATAGCCGCGCCCGAAGTGACGGTGGAGATGCTTCTGCATGGTGTTTGCGATGCGAAGAAACACCGCGGCGGACAGCTGAGAATGCCGATCCTTACAGGAATCGGCCATGCCAGCTTCATCGATGAGATCAGCGAGGAACAATTGAACGAAGCGCTGTCGTTTGTTCGAGCATGGTCCAGCAGACGCCTTCCTGAGGTCCAAAGTGCTTAGTGTGCAGGACCACTGGGTGGTCACGCGCATCCCCAATCAAAATCGCCTGGCGATCACGCAGCAAAATTCGCAGCAGGTCGGCGATTCCACGATCGTTATCCAGATGCTAGCCGCAGGAGTTTGTGGCACCGATCTTGCCATGCTTGCGGGCAACCGATCCAGCAGCGCAAATGTGCTCGGACATGAAGGAGTCGGTCGAATAATTCGTGCTCCAGAAGACTGCCGCATCGCGAATGGCATGCGGGTTGTTGTGAATCCGGTCCATCGCGCGCGTCCTGAAAGCGTGATCGGGCACAGCTGTGACGGTGTGTTTCGAGAGCAGTTTTGGCTGGATGCAACTGAGGTTGCGGAAGGCGGCCTTTTGGTCCCGTGTCCCGCCGAGGGCACGTTGACAGATATAGGGCTGGTGCTGGCTGAGCCGGTCGCCTCTGTGCTCTACAGTTTCGAACTTCTGGGGAATCAAGGAATCGCAGGTCCGCTCCTGATTCGTGGCTCGGGAACGATCGGGATTCTGGCAGCCAAGCTGTGGACGGCGTTGACCAAATCTCCAGCGACGATGGTTTCGCTCTCCGAAGCGCATGCGGGCTGGCTCCGAGAAACCATCGCGTGGCCTACAAGCGTTCGGGTCACGTCCGAGAGCGACCTGACGACAGCGCAGGAGGATGAATTCAAGACGGCGATACTCTGTTGCTCACGGGAAAGTGCGGCACAAGGTCTGCGCTATCTGATGGATGTGGTGAGTGATGGAGCGACGATCGATTTGATGGCGGGATTCCCGGCAGAATATCGTGATCGTCGACTCGGTGATGTCCCCTTGGATCGTATTCGCTGGAACAACATTTGCGGCACTCATTATGGCTCGCCCACAACCGTGATGGATGGTGCAAGCGGTAAGAAGCTGAATTTACTTGGCCATCGCGGCACTGCCGAGGGGCACGTACAGGATGCGATCGCGTTACTATCCCGCGGCGTGATCTCCGTCCACGACATTCCGCATCGCCTGTTTTCGCTTCGGCAGCTTCCGGATGTTATTCAGGAGATGGTCTCATCTCAAAGTCGCCATAAGACGCAATGGATTAAAGGGATTGTGACCTTTCGTGACAGCGCAGTGGAGAACTGAATGGCGAGTGCGAGCCAGGAACCGTGCGTGCTCGTGACCGGCGCATCCCAGGGAATCGGAAGCGCGGTTCTCTATGGGCTGGCACGAGCTGGTCATGCTGTTCTCGGCGTTTCACGGACTAAGCCGGAGCAGCTTCCCAAAGGCGCCACATGGAGGTCACTCGACCTCTCGAATGCGGCCGGCGTCGAAGAGTTTGTTTCGACACTGGAGTCGAGCGCGCTTCGAGCATTAGTTCTCTGTGCCGTGGACTACGGTGAAGGCGGGCGTCATCCGGCGGCAGGCATGTCGGCCAAAGAGTGGCAGCGGGTGGTCGCGACGAACTGCATTGGCCATTGCGTATTGGTCTCTCGCCTGTTGCCCAGGCTGCTGGCGAATGCGTTAGCAATCGTCGTGAACATATCGTCTGACGTCGCGGTTTTGCCATCGGCGGGCCGAGCAGCATATGCGGCCTCAAAAGCGGGATTGCACGCCATGCTGCGCACGGTCGCAGCCGAACATGCCTCGGACTGCCTTCGCGTCTATCAGCTGATTCCAACCTTTCAATTAGCGACGCATGGTCTTCGCCGCCGCCGCCCGGCAAGCTTTGATTTTTCTTCCTACGCTGATCCAGCGGTCATGGCTGAGGTTGTCGGCCAAGTGTTATCGACGACAGGCGATGCAATCGCTGCGGGAACGTACCTGGTTCAGCGCGACGGATCATTAAATCCATTTGCGGAAGCCACACAACTCTGAGCACAGCACAAGTCATGCATACAAGCGTTCGCCTTTTTCACGGGCAACGTATTGCTCATAAATCCAGCGGTACGTGGTCTCCAGACCCTGCCGCAGCGGAATCGTCGGTTCCCAGTTCAGCATTTTCTTGATGAGCGTGTTGTCGCTGTTGCGGCCATTGACCCCTTTTGAGGCAGTTGGATCGTAAACACGTTTGAATTTCGTACCCGCGAACGACTCCACGAGGTCAATCAGTTGATTGATCGTGACCATCTCGGTCGTGCCGAGGTTGACAGATTCCAGGATGTCGGAGTCCATGATCAACTGCGTGCCTTTGACGCAGTCGTCGATATACATAAAGCTGCGAGTCTGATTGCCGTCTCCCCAGATGGTGATTTCGCTGTGGCCATTCAGCTTGGCTTCAATCACCTTGCGGCAGATGGCAGCTGGCGCCCGTTCGCGGCCTCCGAACCAGGGCCCGTGCGGCCCATACACGTTGTGATAGCGCGCAACGCGAGTGCGCAGCCCGAAGTCTTCCCGGAAGTGGCGGCACATGCGCTCGCTGAAAAGCTTCTCCCAGCCGTAACCGTCTTCGGCCATGGCGGGATACGCATCCTCTTCTTTTAGTCCAGGACAATTCGGGTCTGTTTGTTTGCCGGCGTTGTAAACGCATGCCGACGAAGAATAAAAATAACTCTGAACGTTGAACTTCTGAGCGGCCAGGAGCATGTGTGTGTTGATCAGCACCGACAGCATGCATGCCGTTTTGTTCTTTTCAATAAAGCCAATTCCGCCCATGTCGGCGGCAAGGTTGAAAATCTTTGCAGCGCCGCGGGCTGCGGTTTCACAATTCTCGCGCAGCTTCAGATCCAAGTGGAGATTCTCCACATCGGGGAAGAGCTGGGCCCACTGATCAAGAGGCTTATGGCCGACTGCGCGAATGCGAGTGTAGCCTTGGCGGCGCAGGTCAGCGACCAATGATCCTGCGATGAAGCCGTCGGCTCCGGTAACAACCATCAACTCATTCTTATTGCTCATTCTTAACGTCCTTTACTTACTGAAGCTGGCAGGTTGCTCCTCGAACTGGCAACCGCAGTCTGAGGATTGTAGTACAGTTCGAAATCGAGCGGAACCTCAAAGCGACGCATCGCCATCAAAGTGGGAAGGGTCCCATAGATCCGGATTCTGCAGTTCCCGGCCTAAGTCCTTATTTACCGCCTTGTAGAAATACCACCAAGACGGGAGCTTCCGATGATACGGCTTCAGACCGTCGATGACGGACTGCTTTCGGGGATGAAAACCGAACGCTTCCAAAGTGTGGATGCCTTCTTCCTGGCATTTCTTCAGAGCCCAAGCTACCATGGCCACGAGAACATCGTTGTCCCCATTCAGAGTTTGGAAATCAATGAACTGCATTCGCTTGAGACCGTACTCGGGAACATCGCGGCGACGGAAGAGCGCGTAAGCCATCATGCGAGAATTGTCGCTGCAGGTTACAATCCAGAGCCTTTGGTCCTGCACTGCGAATCTGAAATGCCAATCCAGCACCTCGCGCGAGCGGGTCAACAACAAGCGTTCCGGATACACGTGCTTTAACTCATGCCAAAAGACATCGAAGCGCTCGTCAAAGGCTGGGGAAACCTCGAATTTTTCCAGATGTTTCTGAATCCATGAATTCCTCCGGCTGAGGTGGTCCTTCAACCAGAGGATAGTCGCGGCCGAAGTTGACAAGGGGCGTGACCAGCCTTTTTGCGCAAAGACACTGCCGGCAAATCCGCTATAGTGTGTGATCCAGAAGCTTGCCTGACCCCAGTCGCCTGCAGGGATGTGGGACAATCGAAAGCCGTCCAGAAGGTGGACGGCATCGCCATTTGCGGTGCTGGCAATGGTCAAGTCGGGAAGTTTGTAATTTATCGCCCGGCGTAAGAGATAACCTGCATAGCCTCGGTAAGACGGATCCGCCACCAGAGAGTTCATGCAAGAAGCAATGAACTCTCGTCCTCGGAAACTTGCACTCACGGGGAGGTTGCCAATGTAGCCTACGATCTCCTGCTGAGAATCTTCAACCGCCCATCCGACGGCCCACTGCTGCAGCTTTTTGTAAACGGGATTGTTGACCCACAGATGTTCCCATTCTTCCCGCTTTTTTGTGTAGAGACCGTTGCGCCTCAGAAGAGCCTCGATGTGGGGATATTCGCTGAGTTGGACCTCGCGAATCTTCACCGCGGACGAATTGGCAACTTGGGCGGGCATGTTCATTGCCGCACCGCAGCGTGATGGGCGGAATACCAGTCGTAGGTTTCGTGCAGCGCCTGCTCAAGCGTGTAACGGCAAGCAAAGCCTGCCGCGGTTAGACGACTTACGTCATAGCGGCGGAAGACGTAACCGCTAGGCTTGCTGGTATCCCAAGTGATGTGATCTGCCATTCCGGCATGCCTGGCAAGTACATTCACGATTTCGCGGATCTTATGAGTTTGTCCCGACGCCAGGTTCACCGAGCCGTCGACCCGTTCCATGAGAACATGCAGGGCCCGGGCCGCGTCCTTTATATAAAGAAAGTCACGATGGGCGGAGCCGTCCCCCCAGACTGTAACGGCGGTTCCGGCCTGCTTGGCGTCGTGAAATTTCTTCACCAGGGACGGAATCACGTGCCCGGTTTCCGTGTTGAAACGATCGTGAGGGCCAAAAAGGTTGGTGCAGATCGCAAATGCGTAGGGCAAACCGTAACTATCCTGGTAGGTTTGCAACTGCGCCAGCATCCCTCGCTTAGCTTGGGCGTAGCCATATTCTGAAAAATGTGGTGGCCCGCGCCAAACATCTTTCTCGGCCAGCGGATTGCCGTTCTCGGAATCCGGATACATGGCGGCAGTTCCCATTGCGACAATTTTCTTCACACCCGCTTGGCGGCACGCATCGATGACGTGGGTATTGATCAGAGCGTTTTTCAGGTAAGCTTCGCCCTGATTTTGCATGTTCCCCATGATGCCGCGAACGAATCCTGCCATGTGAAACACATAGTCCGGTTTGTAATTCTGAAAGTAGTCGAGGGCAGTCTGGCGATCGGTAAGGTCACACTCCGCGGACGAGGGCGCGAGGATTCTGCTGAACCCCTGAGAAAGCAGGTAATCGCGTAGGTTTACGCCCGCGAGGCCAGAACCGCCAGTGATGAGGATGGTGTCGCCGAGATCCATAACTTAGACAAAGGGGCGCCAGGTTCAAACTACCAAGCTAGTCGAATTTCTTCACACCGGCCAGTTCCAGCCCGACATTCCACAAGAACATCGGACCGTTCACCAGGTATCGCCGCCACAAGCGAGTGGGCTCGCAGATCAGCCGGTAAAACCACTCGAGACCGCTCTCCTGCATCCACAGAGGTGCGCGCTTCAGTTTGCCGGCGTGAAAGTCGAATGCCGCCCCGACTCCGAAAAGAATGGGGACGGTCAGCCGCTTTCGGAATTCGGTCATCCAGGCCTCCTGCCGCAACGTGCCCAGTCCGACCCAGACGATATCCGGTGCTGCCGATTCGATAGCTTGGATCAGCTTCGCCTTTTCGCTTTCAGATAGAGGCCAGATCGGCAGTGAATAGACACCGGCGACCCGCGTCCCGAAATTTGTCGTGCACATCTCGGCCAGTTCTTCGGAGACACGGTTTCCGTAGAAGAAGTGCTTGTACTTAGGGCCTGTCTCGCGCAGCAGCGTGCCCATGACCTCCGGCCCCGCCGCCCGGCGTTTGGCAAACTTGAAGCCATGAATCCGGGCCAGCCATTTCATGGGCATGCCGTCCATATTGTTGAGGTCGGCGGCGTTCAACATGTCCCTGAGCTTTGGATTGCTGAGCACCTCCGAAGCGCCGTGCATGCCAGTCTGGCAAACACAGTGCACTCCTTTGCGCTCCTGAATCCAGTGGTCGATGATGCGGAGAATGTCAGGGACCTGCAAGGGATGCATGCGTACGCCCAAGACGCGGAAGCTGGGAATCTCAATGTCCCCAATTTCCGGTATCACAACTGTGCTGGACATAAGCGCTCCGTGCCCGCGGTGGTTTGAGGAGGCCGGTCGCTAGCGGAACACTTCGCTGCCTAAGAAACCCCGCAGAGCAGCAACTTTTTATAATGCCCGGCGCACCGGTGTCAACGAGAGACTTCGGTGAGGATGCCAAAGTCTCTGGCCAGGCTACGGTCATTGGGGATCACTCGTGTCCTTCGCGGGTTTTCCTCTACAATCGACTTGCCATTGAACTATGCGATGGGTTTTAAAAGAGTCCGACGAGCTCCTGAATGAGTCACTGGCCGTCCAGCTGCGCGATGTGCCGGCGCTGCGGTCAAAGAACGCCCAACTCACGTCTACTCTCGCCCGCCTGCTGGTTATGCGGGGCATCACGGATACCGAGTCGGCTGAACGGTTTCTATCGCCATCTCTCAATTACCTTCATTCTCCTTATCTGATGACGGGAATGAAATCCGCGGTTGAGCGGCTGAATGCTGCCATCGAACGAAGCGAAGGCATCCTCATCTATGGCGACTATGATGTTGACGGTACCACCGCTGTCGTCATTCTGAAGACAGCGATTGAGCTTTGCGGCGGGACTGCCGACTTCCATGTTCCCCATCGCATAAAAGAAGGTTACGACCTGCGCGGGGATGTCATCGAACGCGCGGCCGCAGCGGGCATCCATTTGGTGATCAGCGTGGACGCCGGCATTCGTGCCTTTGCCGCAGCCGAGACTGCACGGCGCGTGGGCGTCGATCTAATCGTTACCGATCATCACCTGCCTGGGCCGGATGGGATGCCGCATACGCTGGCCGTGCTGAATCCGAACCAGCCGGGTTGCGAGTATCCCTGCAAAGCCCTGTGCGGTGCCGGGGTGGCGTTCAAGCTGGCGCAAGCGTTAATGGAGAAGCGCCTACCGCACCGCGACCAGGCTTCTTTGCTCAAGTCGTTCAGCAAAATTGTGGCGATTGCGACCGTGGCCGACGCAGTTCCTCTAACCGGCGAGAATCGGGTTTTTGCCAAGCTGGGGCTTGAAGCACTGCGGTCCGCGAAGAACCCCGGGCTCAAAGCGCTGCTGGAGGTCGCGCAATTGGGCGGACGGCCGCTTACGTCTGGTGAAGTTGCGTTTCGCGTGGCGCCGAGAATCAATGCAGCCGGGCGCATGGACATTGCCGCCGAGGTCATCGAGCTCTTTAGTACGAAGGATGACGCCCGCGCCCGCCTGCTGGCCGGCAAATTGGATCGCCTGAATGCCGAGCGCCAAGAGGAAGAGCGCCGCATTTTAGAAGCCATTAATAAACGCCTGGAAGAGGACGCGGAACTTCGTGATGCGTATTGCATGGTGATCGATGGTGAAGGCTGGCATCGGGGAGTGGTTGGAATTACCGCGACGCGGGTCGTCGAACGCTATCATCGGCCGGCGATTGTGATCTCCTGCGATGGCGCGGAAGCGCATGGGTCGGGAAGATCGATTCGGCCGTTTCATCTGCTGAATGCGCTGGAATCCTGCCCGGAGTTGTTCACACGCTACGGCGGCCACTCCCATGCTGTGGGATTTTCCATGGCGACAGAGCAGGTGCCGGAATTACGCAGACGGCTGGATGCATACGCGCGGGGATGCTTGACGGCTGAAGATCTCGAACCGCTGTTACAGCTGGATGCAATGGTGCCGTTCGATCACATCACGCCGGAATTGTTCCAGGCGTTGCGGCTGCTGGAACCATTCGGCGTGGGGAATCGCGAGCCGATTTTTGGGGCGACTAACGTACGCCTCGCGGCGCCGCCTCGCATCATGAAAGACAAGCATGCGAAGCTTAAGCTGTCCTGCAACGGCGAGGCACGGGGAACCGAGAGGTGGCGAAAGGCAATTACCTACGATGCGCTGGGCTGGCGCATGGCGGAACGCGTGCAAAAGGCTGAACTGACACCCGGAAGCGTCGTTGATATTGCTTTTAGTTTGGAATACAACGACCATTCTGACTTTGGCGGGCTGGAACTCTCCCTGCAGGACTTCCGGATTTCCGATCAGAGTAATCAAAACAGCGAACAAGTCAGGATGGCAGCAATTCAAGGATAGGAGCAGCTAGGCTGCTTCGAGGGGATAATTTTGGCTTGCAGCGGCTGAACTGCTGTGATATATATCATGATATATATCAAGAAGAGTGGCATATGCGCCGCACTGCAAAGCTGTTTCGTAATGGACGGAGTCAAGCAGTCCGATTACCTGTCGACTGCCGGTTTGAGGGATCGGAAGTCTACATTCGCCGCGACGCGTCAACCGGAGATGTCATTCTCTCGCGTCGGCCGGAGTCCTGGCAGGATTTCTTCGATTTAGTCGACACGCTGCAGATTCCTTCCGATTTTCTTTCCGACCGCGACGAGCGTCCTCCTCAAAGGCGGAAGATTTTTTAAATGGCCTTGCGCTATTTGCTGGACACAAATACCGCAAGTTATGTAATTAAGGGCAACTTACCCGGCGTCCGAGAGCGGCTTTCTCACGTTCCAATGACAGACGTCGCGATTTCAGTAGTTACTGAAGCCGAGTTGCGTTTTGGCGCAGAGCGGCGGCCGGAAGCCAATCAACTAAGGATGGCGGTTGAAGAGTTCTTACTAAGGGTA
>Ga0335081_10003670_pt1 | contig 24166 bp, 20 predicted proteins | sample Lox_Sample_35_FD_206713 | JGI IMG/M metagenome (GOLD analysis project Ga0335081, IMG submission 206713) | Soil microbial communities from Loxahatchee National Wildlife Refuge, Florida, United States - Lox_Sample_3.5 | ecosystem: Environmental > Terrestrial > Soil > Wetlands | place: USA...
GCGCTGGTCTGCAACTGCGGGCTCGCATTCAGGGGGGCCGGCACGTTCGCGAACGCCGAGGTTCCGCTCAGAGTGTACTGAATGCGCGAGCGGTAGCTGACGCCGACTCGCATGTCGGGGGCGATTTCGAACAGCGCCCCCAGGTTGTAGCCATACCCCCAGCCGTTCGCCCGGAGCTGCTGCGCACCGTCGACGCTCTGCGGCGTAAGCCCAAGGCCGGTGCAGGTCGCTTGCCCCAGCCCGGGGGTGTTGAAGCAGATGGTTCCGACGTCGATCGCCTTGCTCAAAGTGACATCCGCCTTTTGCGCACTCAGACCCACTCCCAAAGACACCTTGTCGTTCACCCTGTAGGCGATGCTGGGGTTGATGTTGACGGTGGTGAGCTCCGAGTCGAGTGCCTGGTAGCGGCCCACCCAGCCCGCCGCATAGTCGGTGTGGAGACCGAACGGGGCGTTCACGCCCAGCCCGACCCACAGCCTGTCGTCCGCCTGCCAGGAGAGATACAGATTGGGAACATCGCTCCAGTTCCCGGCGTCGCCGCCGTTGCCTCCGGTCAGTGGTGTCGCGGGCTGCGGCGAGGCCAAAGTCGAGCCTTGGTTGGTGAAGTTGATGCTCGGCCCGACCGCACTCACACCGGCCAGGACTTGCTTCCCGGCCAGGCGCGTCATTCCGGCGGGATTGAAGAAGATCGTGCCGGCATCCTCGGCAGAGGCCGCCGCTCCTGCGAACGCGTTGCCGACGCCGCTCGCGCTTTGCTCGATGAGCGCGAAGCCGGCGGCATCGGCGACTCGCGGCTGTGCGGCCAGGGCGGCTGTCAGGCTCACCAGCATCGTTGCTATCCTAGCCGCGATGGCCCATCCTCCGCTTCGCGCGATCGTGGTCACTCCCGCGGCGTATTCTCCCTTTTCGCACCGTGCTCAACCCGCGGCGGGCGCGACGGGCCGCGGCTTGCGGCTCTGGTCGACCGCGACGTAGGTCAGCGTCGCTTCCGTGACCTTGACGGTCACCTGCTCCGGAACGCCGCGCTGGGCGAACACCTCGACATCGACGGTGATCGAGGTCCGGCCCACCTTCACCACTTGCGCATAGAAGCTGACGAGATCCCCGATCAGCACCGGCTGTTTGAACACGAACGCGTTGACCGCCACTGTCGCCACGCGCCCGCGCGCCAGCCGGATGGCCGGAATGCTCCCGGCGATGTCCACCTGCGACATGATCCATCCGCCGAAGATATCGCCGGTCGAATTGGCGTCCGCCGGCATCGGCACCACGCGCAGCACGGGCTCGCGGTCTCGCGGCAGCTCAGTGGGTTCGGTCTGCGTCTGCATGTTCTAGTGTCCTGCGTAGAGCTTCTCATACTCCGGCACGTGGCGCTCCAGCACCCGCGCGCGCTTGAGCTTCATGGTCGGGGTGAGCATGCCGTTCTCGACGGTCCACGGCTCGGGCAGCAACGCGGCGCGCCGGATCTGCGCGTACCCGGGGAACTGCTTGATCTGGGCGTTGATGCGCTCGAGCACGAGTTGCTCGGCCTGCGGCGTGCCCATCGCGAACCGCGAGGCGGCATCCAGCCCATGCTCCGCGGCAAGCTTCGCCCACAGTGTCTTGTCCGGTACGACCAGCGCCGACAGATACGGCTTGCCCTCGCCGAGCACCATCACCTGCTCGAAGAAGGGGTCGCGCGCGATCGCCGCCTCCATGTCCACCGGCGGCACTTTCTCGCCGTTGGAGAGCACGATGATCTCCTTCAGGCGCCCGGTGATGTAGATGCGGCCGTCGCTGTCCACGCGCGCGGTGTCGCCGGTGTTCAACCAGCCGTCGTCGGTGAACATGGCCTTGGTCGCCTCCGGATTCTCCCAGTAGCCCAGCATGACGTTCGGCCCCTTCACCAGCAGCGCGTCCTTGTCCCCGATTCTCACCTCCACGCCGGGGATCGGCTGCCCGATGCTCGCGGGAACGTTGTCCTCGAGACGGTTGCAGCTCACCACCGGGCTGGTCTCGGTGAGCCCATAGCCCTGCAGCAGCGGCAGACCCAACCCGATGAATACCTTCGCCACCTCCGGCGGCAGTGCCGCTCCACCGCTCACGGCGACACGCAGCCGCCCGCCCAGCTGTGCAAGCACCTTGTCGCCCACCAGCCGCTTCAGCACGGGCCAGAGCAGCAGAGCTGGAGTCCAGGGCCTGCGTCCCTGCCGATGCTCGAAGCACGCCCAACCCACCGCGACCGCGAGCCGGAACAGGGCGCGCCGGAGCGCCGGGCCCTCGGCCAGCTTGGTCTGCACCGCAGCGTACACGCGCTCGTAGATACGTGGCACGGAGATCAGCAGACTCGGCCGGATCAGGGCCAGATCTTCGGCCAGCTGAGGGACAGAGCGAGCGTAGGCCACGCGGACCCCTGCCATGATGCTCAGGTAGTAGCCGCAGGTGCGTTCGAGCGTGTGGGACAGCGGCAGGAAGGAAAGGAAGCAGTCCTGCGTGCTCACGTCCAAGACCTGGAGCGTGCTGAACGCGTCGGACAGAATGTTGTGGTGGCTGAGCATGACGCCTTTGGGCCGACCGGTGGTGCCCGAGGTGTAGATGATGCTCGCCAGTCTTTGCCCGTCGCGAATCCGGTGCTCGACGGCGTCGCCGGCCTGGGGCAGGCAGGCCGCCACGCTCGTGAGCCGCGCATCCTCCGGCGGGCCCTCCAGTCCTTTGACGCACAGAACGCGCACCAGCCCGGCGAGTTGCGCCTTCACGTCGGCAAACGCCGCCCACTGCTCCGGAGTCTCGAACAGCAGCAGCTTCGCGCCCGAATTCTGGATGATGTAGGCAACGTTGTCGGGGCGGTCCTGCGTGTAGAGGGGCACGACGACCAGGCCCAGGCCCATCGCGGCCTGATCCAGTGCGACCCACGCAGTGCAGTTGCGCAGCATGATCGCGACGCGATCGCCGGCGGCGAGCGGCTCTCGCCTCAGCGCCGCCTGCCAGCGCGAAACCAACGAGGACATCTGCGCCCACGTGTAGTGGCGCCAGCTGCCCGCAGCCTCGTCGAACTCGGTATATGCGACGGCGTCGGCCGAGCGCCGCACGCGCTCGCTGAACAGCCCGTCCAGCGTCACGGCCGTCTCCGGCGCGATCACATCCACCATGCCGGGCACCGTCTCGTCTTCGCCGCTCACCCGAGGAAGAGATCCGTCTGCAGGCGGCCGCCTGGATTGAGCGCGTAGCGGTCGAAATCGGTGACGCCGGAGCTGCGCAGCACGTCCTCGTCGATGAAGAAGTTTCCCGTGGTCGTGCGGCTGTCAGCGGTCAGAATCAGATGCGCCGCGTCGGCCATGATCTGCGGCTTGCGGCTGGCCTGGAAGGAATCGGGAAAGAACACCTCGACTGCGGCCGTGGCGATGGTGGTCCGGGGCCACAGCGAATTCACCGCGATCCCCTTGTCCGCGAACTCGCGCGCCAGCCCCAACGTGCACATGCTCATGCCATACTTGGCGATGGTATATGCGAGGTGGGGCGCGAGCCACTTGGGGTCGAGGTTCAACGGCGGGGACAGCGTGAGGATGTGTGGGTTGTCGGACTCGAGCAGGTACGGGAGGCAAGCCTGCGAGCAGGCGTAGGTGCCGCGCGCGTTGACGCCCTGCATCAGGTCGTAGCGCTTCATCGGAGTGGCGAGCGTCCCGGTCAAACTGATGGCGCTCGCGTTGTTCACGAGCGCGTCGATCCCGCCGAAGGTCTGGACCGTCTGGCGCACCGCGGCCTCTACCGCCAGCTCGTCGCGGATGTCCAGCTGCAGCGGCAGCGGATGCCCGCCCGCCTCCTCGACCTCCGCCGCTACGCTGTGGATCGTCCCCGTGAGCTTGGGATGCGCCTGCGCGGTCTTCGCCGCGATCACCACGTTCGCCCCATCGCGCGCACACGTCAAAGCGATCGCCCTTCCGATGCCCCGGCTCGCTCCGGTGATGAAGACGGTCCTGCCTTTCAGCGTTCGCATGCTTTGTCTTTCCATGCCCTACGCGCGACGGCAAGCACGCAGGGGGTAGACCGCGAGCGCGGCATGCGTCCAGTCGTGCGCGCCTCGTCGACGCGAGGCCGCGGCGTTGCCGCGTCTCCGCGGTGAGCTTTCGCAGCCCTGTAGATTGGGTGTGTCGCCGCGGTCAATTGCCCCGGAACACGGGCTTGCGCTTCGCCACGAACGCAGCCACCCCTTCGGCCAGATCGTGCGTGGCCGCACAGCGCGAGAAGGCGAGCAGCTCCTCCTCCATCTGCGTCTCGATGCTGCGCTCCAAGGACTGGTTGATCAGCCGCTTGGCTTCGCCATGCGCCACCGTGGGTCCGCTCGCCAGCCGCTGCGCGATGCGCTGCGTCTCAGCTGCGAGAAGCTCCGCCGGTACGACCCAGTTGACGAGCCCGAGCTCGCGCGCCGTCCGAGCATCGAACAGCTCGGGAAGCAGCGTGAGCTCCATGGCTTTCTTGTATCCCACCAGGCGCGGCAAGCTGTGCGAGCTGCCTCCATCGGGGCTGGCGCCGATGTTGGCGTAGGCCAGGGAGAAGCGCGCGTCCTCGGATGCCACCGCCAGGTCCGCCGCGCACAGGATGCTGAACCCCGCCCCTGCACACGCCCCGTGCACGCTCGCCAGCACCGGCTTCGCCATGCGGCGCAGAGCGAGGATCGCGAAGTGCATCTCCCGGCCCCAGCGCACGATCACGTCGGGCAGCTCGGCGATATGCTGGTGGAACACGCTCACGTCGCCGCCTGCCGCGAAGGCCTTGCCTTCGCCGCGCAGCACCACCGCACGCACGCCCGGATCCTTTTGCACCAGCTCCGCGGCGGCCCGGAACTGGATCATCATCTCCGCGTCGAGGGCGTTGTACACCTCGGGACGGTTGAAGGACAGCGTGGCCACGCCCTCCGCGACGCTGAGCAGGACGGAATGGGTCATGCGGTTTTCCTGAGCGGTACCTCGTAGGCGGCGGGCTCGGCCGCGGCGCGGCCGGCCTGCGCTGGGAAATCATCCACCATGATGCACGCGCGGCGCAGTCGGCCGTAGCGTGTCAGCGCATCGGCCTCCTCGGCGCTGACCACCCCGGCGCGCATGGCCGCCGCGATGCGCTCATCGGCCGTGTACCCCGCCAGGGTTCCGGCCTTTGCTGCGGCATGGATCTTCGCCTCGATCTGCTCGGCCTGCGCGACCTGCTGCAGGGCGAGCTCGAGGCGCCCGACCGGGTCCGCGTCGTGGCGCTGGAGGAACATGCCGGCCGTCAGCCGATCCCGCGCCGGTGAGTCCTCCATCAGTAGACGCGTTACGCGGTGCCCGAGGCGATCGCCGGGTGGCGCGAACGCGCGGCCCCAGGGGAACAGCATCACGCGCAGCAGCCAGGCCACGGGGCGAACCGGGAAGTTCTCGAACAGCCCGAAGCAGGCCTCCTGGGCGCGGTATTGCGCATCCTCGAGCGCCCACAACACGAACGGGAGATCGACCTGCTGACAGCCCTCGTCGTGCCAGCGCTTCACCGTGCAGGAAGCAAGATAGAGCTGGCTCAACATATCGCCCAGCCGCGCCGAAATCTTTTCTCGGCGCTTGAGCTCGCCGCCCAGCAACAGCACGGCCAGATCGCCCGCGAGCGCGAGGCCTGCGGCGAGCCGTGTCATGCGTCGCAGGTGAGGCCGCGTTTCCTGGGCACCCGGGACGCCGACCAAGCGCGCGCCGGTCAACGCCAGCCAGAACGAGCGCGCGGCATTGCCGAGCAAGAACGAAGCATGCGCCCACACGGCCGCATCGAACTCATGCGAGGCGGCCGCGGGATGGGACTGCTGGGTAGCGGCGATCTCCTTGAGCAGATAGGGATGGCAGCGGAGCGCACCCTGGCCGAAGATGATCATGCTGCGCGTGAGGATGTTGGCGCCCTCCACCGTGATCCCGATCGGGATCTGCTGATAGCCGCGCCCAAGATAATTGTTGGGTCCCAGACAGATCCCCTTGCCGCCGTGCACGTCCATCGCGTCGTTGACCACCTGGCGCGCGCGCTCGGTGCAGTGATACTTGACGATGGCGGAGCTCACCGAAGGCTTCTCGCCCAGGTCGACGGCGCCGGCGGTCATCAACCGCGCCGCCTCCATCGAGTACAGGTTGCCGCCCATGCGCGCCAATGCCTCCTCCACGCCCTCGAAGCTGCCGATCGGCACGCGGAACTGGCGGCGGATGCGGCTGTAGGCGCCCGTGGTGCGCACCGCAGTCTTGGCGCCGCCCGTGGTCGACGAGGGCAGCGAGATGGCGCGGCCGGCCGCCAGGCATTCCATCAGCATGCGCCATCCCTGGCCGACATACGCGCGCCCGCCCACCACCCAGTCGAGCGGGATGAACACGTCCTTGCCCCAGTTGGGGCCGTTCATGAACGAGGCGTTCAAAGGCAGATGCCGGCGCCCGATGTTCACGCCCGGGTGCTGGGTGGGGATCAACGCCAGGGTGATGCCGACGTCATCGCGGCTGCCGAGCAGATGGTCCGGATCGTACAGCTTGAACGCGAGGCCCAGGAGCGTCGCCACCGGGCCCAGCGTGATGTAGCGCTTCTCCCAGGTGAGGCGGATGCCGAGCACCTCTTTGCCCTCGTGCATGCCGCGGCACACGATGCCGAAGTCGGGGATCGCGCCGGCATCCGACCCCGCCTCCGGGCCGGTGAGCGCGAAGCAGGGCATCTCCAGCCCCTTCGCCAGGCGCGGCAGGTAGTAGCTCTTCTGCTCCGGCGTGCCGTAATGCAGCAGCAGCTCCGCCGGCCCGAGCGAGTTCGGCACCATCACCGATACGCACGCGGTGGGGTTGCGGCTCGCGAGCTTCATCACCACCTCCGAGTGGGCGAGCGCGGAGAAGCCGAGCCCGCCGTACTGCTCGGGGATGATCATGCCGAGGAAGCCCTTGTCCTTGATGAACTGCCAGAGCTCGGGCGGGAGATCGTTCAGCTCGTAGCTGATCTTCCAGTCGTCGCACATCCGGCACAGTTCCTCGACCGGGCCGTCGAGGAACGCTCGCTCCGCAGCGCTCAGCACCGGTTTGGGGAACGACAGCAGCATCATCCAGTCGGGGCGGCCGCGGAACAGCTCGCCCTCCCACCACACGGTTCCCGCGTCCAGCGCCTCCTGCTCCGTTTGCGATACCGGCGGCAGGGCCTTGCGGAACCAGCCGAGCAGCGGGTCGCTCAGCAGCGCTCGGCGCAGCGGCCGCAGCAAGGACAGTGCAGCAACGACGATGAACAGCGTCCACAGCGCAGCGGCGGGCGTTGGAGGCAGGCCATGCCGAGTCCAACCGACGAGCAAAGCGGCTCCGCAACCAACCCATCCCCATGCGGGCACGCGGAAATATGCCAGCGCCCACACGAGCGCGATCAAACCGAGGATCCAAGTCACCGTCGTCATGGCCACTCTCCAGTGCGTGAGTCGGTCGGCGTGGGCGCTGTAGCACGACCGCGTGCTCCACCGCGCCGCGCGAGGCTGGGGCCGGCATCTGCTGCGCCCGCGCGGAGGCGAGCGCCGAGCTGATCAGTCACGCTTGCCGCCGAGCTGCACGGACATGCGCTGCAAGCCTCGCGCCAAGCAGCCAGTCGCGGACGTAGCCACACCTCGAGCGCGCGCATGCGGCGAAAGAGATGCGCTTGCAGGCCGGGAACTGCTGCGGCCTACGGCTGCGACTCGATGCTGCGATCATGGCTTGCCGCCTGGCGCGGCGGGTAGGGAATACGGAACACAGATCGGTGGCGGCGCGCTCGCGCCTGCGGCTCGAAGAAGCGCTTTGCATGATGCGTTGCAGCCATACCGGTGTCAAGCCAGGCGGCGAGGCGGCGGACTTGTGTCGGGTGCGAGCGTCGGGGGCACGGGTCCGGCGTTGCAGCGATTGCGCGTGGCGTCGCCGTTAGAACTGGGCTTCGTCCAACGCCAGCACGCTCGCGGAGCCGTTGACCACAGCGGACTTGAAACCGTGCGCGTGAGGAAGGATGTGCTCCGCGTAGAAGCGCGCGGTTGCGATCTTGGCACGATAAAAATCGAAGTCCTCGGCGCCGCCATCCAGCATGGTCTTCGCCGTCAGCGCCGCGCGCGCCATCTGCCAACCGCCTGCCACCACGCCCCAGAGCTTGAGGTACGGGACGGCACCGGCCGCGGCCGCACGCGCGTTGTGCGGATAGGTCTCGACGACCCAATCGGTCGCGTCCGACAGCGCGCTCACGGCCTCCGCCAGCGCGCGCCGGATCTCGCCCAGTGCGGGATGTCCGCTCGAGCCGGCAAGCTCCTTGTCGAACGCACGCATCTCGGCGATCACGGCCCTGGCGGTCATGCCTTTCTCGGCCGCAACCTTGCGGCCGATCAGATCCATCGCCTGGATCCCCGTGGTGCCTTCGTAGATCGTGGTGATGCGTGCGTCGCGCAGGTACTGGGCGGCGCCCGTCTCCTCGACGAACCCCATCCCTCCGTGCACCTGTACGCCCAGGGAGGCCACTTCGATCCCCTGCTCCGTGCACCAGCCCTTGACGACGGGCGTGAGCAGATCGAGCAGGCCCTGCTGCTTCATGCGCTCGGCTCGATCCGGATGCCGATGCGACAGGTCGAGCGCCACGGACGCGAGCGTGCTGAGCGCGCGCATCGCTTCCACCTGGGCCTTCATGGTCATCAGCATGCGTCGCACGTCCGGATGATGGATGATGGTGACGCGCTCGCCCGACCTCGCTCCGATCTCGCGTCCCTGCACGCGCTCTCTGGCGTAAGAGAGCGCCTTCTGGTACGCGCGTTCGGCGAGGGCGATGCCCTCCAAGCCGACCTCCAGCCGCGCCAGGTTCATCATCGTGAACATGTGCTCCAGGCCCCGGTTCTCGCCGCCGACCAGGTAGCCCACAGCACCTTCCTTGTCGCCGTAGGCCATCACGCAGGTGGGGCTGGCGTGGATCCCGAGCTTGTGCTCGATGGAGACGCATTTCACCTCGTTGCGCGCGCCCATGGACCCGTCCGCATTGACCAGGAACTTCGGAACCAGGAACAGCGAGATCCCCTTCACCCCTTCGGGTGCATCCGGCAAGCGGGCGAGCACCAGGTGGATGATGTTCGGCGTCCAGTCGTGCTCGCCGTAGGTGATGAAGATCTTGGTGCCCTGCAGGCGGTAGCGCCCGTCGCCCACCGGCGTGGCCCGGGCGCGAACCGCCGACAGATCCGAGCCCGCCTGCGGCTCGGTCAAGTTCATCGTGCCCATCCACTCGCCCGATACGAGCTTGGGCAGCACCAGGCGCTTCTGCTCCTCGGTGCCATGCCGCACGACGGCGTTCACGGCCCCGCTTGTCAGCATGGGACCCAGGCAGAAGCTCATGTTGGCGCCGTTCCAGATCTCCGACACGCGGTGCCCCACGAGATGCGGAAGCCCCTGCCCGCCGAACTCGGGATCGCAGCTGAGCGCGGGCCAACCGGCGGCCTGGAACTGGCGATAGGCGTCCTGGAAGCCAGGCGGTGTGATGACTGCATCGTCCTCGAGGCGGCAGCCGCTGCGGTCGCCGGTCCAGTTGAGCGGCGAGAGCACCCCGGTCGCGAATTTTCCCGCCTGCTCGAGGAGTGCGTCCACCAGATCGGAGGTGACCTCGTGCCACTCGGGCACCATGCCGATGGCATCGAGCCCGCCCAGCTCCTTGATCACGAACTGCATGTCGCGCAGCGGCGCGCTGTACTCGGCCATGGTGCTCCTCCCGATCGACGCGTCAGAGCTTCGAGGTGAGCTCCGGCACCGCCTGGAACAGGTCGGCCACCAGCCCGTAGTCGGCGACCTGGAAGATCGGCGCCTCCGGATCCTTGTTGATGGCCACGATCACCTTGCTGTCCTTCATCCCCGCCAGATGCTGGATGGCGCCCGAGATGCCGACCGCGATGTACAGCTCCGGCGCCACCACCTTGCCCGTTTGCCCCACTTGGTAGTCGTTCGGCACGAAGCCGGAATCGACCGCGGCCCGGGACGCACCCACTGCGGCGCCGAGGCGGTCCGCGAGCGCCTCCAGGATCTTGAAGTTCTCGCCGCTGCCCATTCCGCGGCCGCCGGAGACGATGACGCGTGCTGCCGTGAGCTCGGGCCGCTCGGATTTGGTGAGCTCCTGTCCGACGAAGCGCGCCAAGCCGGAATCGCCGGCTGGCGGCGTCGGCTCGATCACCGCCGAGCCGCCCTCCGCCTTGGCGGCGTCGAAGCCGGTGGTGCGCACCGTGATCACCTTGACCTTGTCTGCCGACTGGACCGTCGCCAGCGCGTTGCCCGCGTAAGTCGGCCGCACGAAAGTGTCGGGCGACGCCACGGCGACGATGTCGGAGATCTGCGCCACGTCCAGCAGCGCGGCAACACGAGGCAGAAAGTTCTTCCCGAAGGTGGTGGCCGGCGCCAGGATATGCGAGTAGCCAGTCGCGAGACCCACTACCAGGGTAGCCAGGCTCTCCGCGAGCGCGTGCGCGTACTCGGGCGCGTCGGTGACGCGCACCTTCTCCACGGCGACGATCTTCGCCGCCGCCTGGGCCGCCGCAGCGCATTGATGACCGGCGACAAGGATGTGCACAGGCGAACCGATCGCCGCGGCGGCTGCGACCGTGTTCAGCGTGCTCGGCTTGAGCGCCGTGTTGTCGTGCTCCGCGATCACCAGCGCCGTCATGAGATCACCCGTGCTTCGTTCTTGAGCTTCGCCACCAGCTCCTCGACGCTCTTCACCTGCACGCCGGCCTTGCGCTTGGGCGGCTCCTCCACCTTCAGCGTCTTCAGCCGCGGCGTCAAGTCCACACCGAGCGCGTCCGGCTTCACCACCTCGAGCGTCTTCTTCTTCGCCTTCATGATGTTGGGCAGCGTGACGTAGCGCGGCTCGTTCAGACGCAGGTCGGTCGTCACCACCGCGGGGAGCTTGACGACGAGCGTCTCCAGGCCGCCGTCGATCTCGCGGGTGACCTCCGCCTCGCCGGCGCCAACTTTCACCTTGGAGGCGAAGGTAGCCTGCGGCCAGCCGAGCAGCGCCGCGAGCATCTGCCCGGTCTGGTTGTAGTCGTCGTCGATCGCCTGCTTGCCCAAGATGACGAGCTGCGCCGTTTCTCTCTCCACGAGCCGCTTGAGCGTCTTGGCCACGCCGAGCGGCTGAGTCTCGAGAGTGGTCTCCACCAGGATCGCGCGGTCGGCGCCCAGCGCCAGCGCGGTGCGTAGCGTCTCCTGGCACTGCGGCGGGCCCACGGACACCGCGACGATCTCGCTCACCGTGCCGGCCTCCTTCATGCGCACGGCTTCCTCGACGGCGATCTCGTCGAACGGGTTCATGGACATCTTGACGTTGGCCGTTTCCACGCCCGAGCCGTCGGACTTCACGCGCACCTTGACGTTGAAGTCGACCACCCGCTTCACGGCAACCAGGATCTTCATCGCCTTCCCTGTCGGTGAGAACGCCCGGATTTTACCGCATGCGCGAGGTCAGACCGAGAAGCGATCCGGCGTTCGCACCAACCGCCAAGCGCCGCCTGCGCATCGGCTGCCCCGTGCGTCGGATTCACAGCCCCCGCGCTTGCTCCCGGAGCACGGTCTTCTGGATCTTGCCGGTGGAGGTCTTGGGCAGCGTGCCGAAGACCACCGTCCTGGGCACCTTGAAGTGCGCCAGATGCTCCCGGCACCAGGCGATGAGGTCCTCGGCCGACACCGGACCGGCGCCGGGCTTCAGCGTCACGAAAGCGCACGGGGCCTCTCCCCACTTCTCGTCCGGCCGTGCAACCACCGCCGCCTCCAGCACGCAAGGATGGCTGTAGAGCACGTCCTCGACCTCGAGCGTGGAGATGTTCTCCCCGCCCGAGATGATGATGTCTTTGGACCGGTCCTTGATCTTCACATAGCCGTCGGGGTAGATCACCGCGAGATCGCCCGTGCGGTACCAGCCGCCCCGGAAGGCTTCTTCGGTGGCTTTGGGATTGTTGAGATAGCCCTTCATCGTGATGTTGCCGCGAAACAGGATCTCGCCCATGGTTTGCCCGTCGCGCGGCACCGGCTGCAGCGTCTGCGGGTCGGCGACGATCATGTCCTCCTGCAGCGGATAGGTCACCCCCTGGCGCCCGTTGAGTTCGGCTCGCCGCGCGAGCGGCATCCGGTCCCACTCGGGGTGCTTGGCGCATACCGCGGCCGGGCCATATACCTCGGTCAGACCATAGACGTGAGTGAGCTGGACGCCGATGCGCTCTGCGCCCTCGATCACGGCCTGCGGAGGAGCGGCGCCGGCGATCATGCCGTGCACCGCGTGATCGATGCCGGCACGCAACTGCTCGGGCGCGTTGATGAGCAGGTTGTGCACTACGGGCGCGCCACAGAAATGCGTCACCTTGTGCGTGCGGATGAGATCGAAGATCAGCGCCGGCTCCACTTTGCGCAGGCACACACTGGTCCCTGCCATCAGCGCCAGCGTCCAGGGGAAGCACCAGCCGTTGCAATGGAACATCGGCAGCGTCCACAGGTACACCGGAAAGTGCGGCATGGCCCAGGTCACGACGTTGCTTACCGCGTTGATGTACGCGCCGCGATGATGCAGGACCACGCCCTTGGGATTGCCCGTCGTCCCGGACGTGTAGTTGAGCGCGATCGCGTCCCACTCGTCGGGCGGCCCGCTCCATGCGAACGCCGGATCGCCCCCGGCGAGAAAGTCTTCGTACTGCGTCTCGCCGAGCGATTCCCCGCCCACCGCCTCCTCGTCCTCGATGTCGATGACCAAGGGCTGCTTTTCCAGCATACGCAGTGCCTTGCCCACAGTGGCCGAGAGCTCGCGGTCGGTCAGGAGCACCTTCGCCTCCGCGTGCCGCAGCATGAACGCGATCGAGGCGGGATCTAAGCGAGTGTTGAGCGCGTTGATGACGGCCCCCGCCATCGGAACGCCGAAATGCGCCTCGAACATGGCCGGGATATTGGGTGCGATCACAGCGACGGTGTCCCCCGGCCCTACCGCTCGACGCCGCAGCGCCGAGGCGAAACGCCGGCAGCGGAGGTAAGTTTCGCGCCAAGTCTGCCGATGTTTACCGTGGATGACGGCAGGGCGGTCCGGATAGACCTCGGCGGCGCGGCGCAAGAACGACAGCGGCGACAGAGGCACGTAGTTGGCCGGATTCTTGTCCAGCCCAAGGTTGTATGGATTCATGGTGCTCCTCGCTGGGCTCGCTTCGGACGCGTGCGCACGCAAACTGCCTGCTCTCGACGCAGTGGCCACATGCTGCCTGTCGGCGCTTCGACACCCGGGCTTGTTTCTTGCTGCAGCCGGACTGGTTCTGGGCTCAGGTGAGTGTGGCTATCGCGCGCAGCCGAATGATACTCGACGGTCAGTTGGCTGCACGCCAAGCGCCGGCGCAACTCTGAGACCGACTCCGGAGCGTTCCGGAACGGCCTGAGCGGACGCAGGTTTTCTGGCACGTACCGGGTCAGTGAGGGAGGCAGAGGTGCTTGGTTTGCGGCGGACCGATCGAGACAAGGACGATGAAGTCTCGGGGTCCCGCGTCCTGCCCTTCCCCGCCGCGCTCGAGCGGACCAGCCGAACTTTCATCTGCACGGTACTGTTCCTGGACATCGCCGAGTATTCCAAGAAGCCGGTCTCGGAGCAGCTCAAGTCCAAGGAGCAATTCAATGCCCGGATCTCGGAGGCGATCCAGGACATCACGGTCACCGATCGCATCATCCTGGACACGGGTGACGGCGCCGCCGTCAACTTCCTTGGTGACCCGCAAGATGCGCTGCTCGTCGCCATGAAGCTCGCGCGATCGTTCACACATGCCGCCGATGACGGCGTGCGTCTGGACGTGCGCATGGGCATCAACCTCGGTCCGGTGCAGCTGGTGCGCGACATCAACGGCCAGCCCAACATCGTTGGCGACGGCATCAACGTCGCCCAGCGGGTGATGAGCTTCGCGCGCCCCGGCCAGGTCTTGGTGTCGCGCTCGTATTACGAAGTCGTCACTCGGCTCTCGAACGATTACGCGCAACTGTTCGCCTATCAGGGATCGCGCACCGACAAGCATGTTCGCGAGCACGAGATCTACGAGATCACGGCTGCCGCAGGCGATTTGCTCCAAAGCCCCGCGCATCGGCCGCAGGCCCCGCCGGAGGACGACTCCCCCGGTGCCGACGCTGCCGACGATTCGACTCCGCGTGCCGGTGAGCATCGTTCGAGCTGGGTTCGCAACCGGATGCTAGCACTCGCCACGGCCGCGCTGTCTTGCGCGGCGCTCACGGCCGCGATCGTTCTCGTGCGGCATGCGCCGGAACCGAGGGCCGCCGCGCCGGCGGAGCAACCCGCACCGGTGGCTGCGCCGAAGCCGCTGGAAGCACCACCCGCGCCCGCCGTAGCGGAAACGCCCGTCGCCAATGAACGCGACGCCGCACAATCAAGCAGCCCGGCGAGTGAACCCGAGGCGCCGGTCGAGTCCAGCAAGCCGCCGGTCGAACCGAAGCCGACGCCTGCCCGCAGACACGCGCGGCGGCCCGCACCAACCGCTGCGAAGTCGGCTGTACACAAGGAGCGCCCGCAGACACGCCCGGAACCCGAAGCGACGGCCGACGCCGCGCCTCGGCTAGCGCCCCCCGTGTCCGCGCCTGCACCTGTCGGCACGCCACCCACACCGGCGGCGGGCCCCACGGCGCTGATCACTCTGGCCGTATCGCCTTGGGGAATGGTGGTGGTCGACGGCGAGGAGGTCGGGGTCAGCCCGCCGCGCACCGAGCTGGAGCTGGCGCCAGGCAAGCATCGGATCGAGATTCGCAACGGCTCCTTCAAGCCCTACATCGAGATTCTGCAGCTCAAGCCCAACCAGACGCTCAGGATCAAGCACAAGTTCTCCGACAATTAAGAGAAGGCAGATGTCGTGCATGAGACGCCACGCCTGGGCGCTGGCGACCGGGATTGTCCTCGCTGGATGCCAGACCAAGGTGGTCCAGGAGTTCCCGCTCACCCATCTGCAAGCCGAGATGCGGCTCGACAGCGGGATCCGCGAGTACGACGACGGGAATTACAAGATCGCCTCGCGCAATATCCAGAGCGCGCTCGACGAGGGGCTCACCACGCCGTCCCAGGCGCGCGCCCACAAGTACCTGGCATTCATCGACTGCGTCTCGGGGCAGCAGACACAGTGCCGAGAACAGTTCCACAAGGCGCTGGAAGCCAATCCCAAGCTCGAGCTGAAGCCGGAGGAAGCGGGCCATCCTATCTGGGGCCCGGTGTTCCGGAGCGTGAAGGCCGGCATGAGCGCGAAGTAGGCGCACCGGCGATGGTGAATCCGGTGAGCGCAGCCGAACCCACGCTCCGCCAGCTTGGCCGGTACGAGATCCTGAGCGAGCTGGGTCAGGGCGCGATGGGCGTCGTCTACAAGGCGCGCGATCCGGTGCTCGACCGGATGGTGGCCATCAAGACCATCAACCTGAACCTGCCCAAGGACGAGCTGGCCGAGTACGAGGCGCGCTTCTATCACGAAGCGCGCGCGGCCGGCGGCCTGAACCACCCCAACGTCGTCACCATCTACGACATCGGCAAGAGCGACCGCGTCGCGTATATGGCGATGGAATTCCTCGAGGGCGAGGAGCTGCGCCAGACGCTCGCCCCGGGACAGCCGCTGCCCATCGCGCAGGCGCTCGACGTCGCCGCACAGGTGGCCGACGGCCTTGCCTACGCCCATGAGCGCCACGTGGTGCATCGGGACATCAAGCCCGCCAACATCATGATCGTGCGCGACGGGCTGGTGAAGATCACCGATTTCGGCATCGCTCGCATGCGCACCGCCGAAGTCAAGACCATGACCGGCATGATCCTCGGCTCGCCCAAGTACATGTCGCCGGAGCAGGTCGCCGGAAAGCGCGCCGACCACCGTTCGGACATCTTCTCGCTCGGGGTGCTGCTGTACGAGATGGTCACCGGGCAGGCACCGTTCCAGGGCGACAGCATCCACGGCGTCATGTACCAGATCCTCAACTCCACGCCCTCGCGCCCCAGCCAGCGCCAGCCGGGGCTCCCCGAGATCGTGGACCTGATCGTGGCCAAGGCGCTGGCGAAGAACGTGGACGAGCGCTATCAGAGCGCCAAGGACATGGCGCGGGACCTGAAGGAATGCAAGGACATGGTTCTCGGGCGCACCGGGCCGCTCCTGCGCAGCGCGGCGGACACGAGCGTCGAGACCGCGGCCCTCGGCGCAACGCGCCATCAGGACCCGGTCGTCGCCATCAAGCCGGCGAATTTGAAAGCGGTCGACGAGCCCGAGAAGCCGGCGCTCACGCTATCGCCGGCGTTCGATTCCTATGAGGCCACCATGCGACTGGCGGCGATGACGGGAATGGACCGAGAGCTGCGCGCGTTCACCGACACGCGGCCGGGCCAACTGGTCGGTGCCGACACCGCGACAGTGCGCAAGCCAACCACGGATGGCCCAGCTCGCAGCGGCGCACCGGCCAGCGCGAGCGGGCGCGGCGTACACACTTATCTTTGGATCGCCAGCGCCGCCGCCGCCGTTGCGGCCGCCGCACTAGTCCTTCTGCACTTGCTGCGCTAGCACGAGTCACCATTCACCAATCACTGCCTTCCCGCAACCGCCGCCTCCACCGCCTCCTCTACGCGGTCCACCGCCAACACCTCTAACCCTTCGATGCCGCCTTTGGGCGCATTGGCGCGCGGAATCAGAGCCTGCACGAACCCGAGCTTGGCCGCTTCGCGCAGCCTTTCTCGGCCGCGTTGCACGGGCCGCACTTCCCCCGCGAGACCGACCTCGCCGAACACCACCATCTTGCGCGGCAGTGGTTTCCCGCGCAGCGAGGACACCACAGCGAGCAAGACCGCGAGATCCGCCGCGGGCTCGTCGATTTTCACTCCGCCCACTGCGTTGATGAACACATCCTGGTCGAAGGCCGCGATCCCCGTGTGCCGATGCAGCACGGCGAGCAACATCGCGAGGCGGTTGGGCTCGAGGCCGACCGACAGGCGGCGCGGGTTGGGCGCGTGCGAGTCGTCGACCAGCGCCTGGACCTCCACCAGCAGCGGGCGCGTGCCCTCCTGCGTGACCAGGACGCAGCAGCCGGGAACCTCGGCGGCATGCTGGGACAAGAACAACGCCGAGGGGTTGGCCACGCCACGCAACCCCCGCTCGGTCATGGCGAACACGCCCAGTTCGTTGATGGCACCGAAGCGATTCTTGATCGCCCGCACCAGTCGGAAGCTCGAGTGCGTATCGCCCTCGAAGTAGAGCACGCTGTCCACCATATGCTCGAGCACGCGGGGCCCGGCGATGGCGCCCTCCTTCGTGACATGCCCGACCAGCACCAGCGAGCTGCCCGAGGACTTGGCGAAGCGGGTCAGCTGCGCGGCGCATTCGCGCACCTGCGCCACGCTTCCCGGCGCCGACTGCATCGCCTCCGAGTACACGGTCTGGATCGAGTCCACGACCGCGACGTCCGGTTGCGCTTCGGCCAGCGCCGCGAGGATCCGCTCGAGTTGGATTTCGGCCAGGACCTCCAAGCGATCGCCGGTCAACGCCAAGCGGCGCGCGCGCAACGCGACCTGCTGAGCACTCTCCTCCCCGGTCACATACAGCGCTTTGCAGGCGTTCGACATCGCGCTCAGGGCCTGCAACAGCAGCGTCGACTTGCCGATGCCGGGATCGCCGCCCAGCAGAACCACGCCTCCGCGCACCAGGCCGCCGCCGAGTACGCGGTCGAGCTCGCCCACTCCGGTCTCGCGGCGGGCCTCCTCCGTCGCCTGCACCTGGGCAAGCGACTGCACGCGGCTCGCCTGCGCGAGACCCTGGTAGCGCGCAGGGGCGCGTTCGGACACCGTTTCCACCAGCGTATTCCACGCCCCGCAGTGCGGGCACTGCCCCTGCCATTTGAGCGCTTGCCCGCCGCACTCGGTACAGCTGTACACGGTCTTCGGCTTGGCCATCTCCCGCTCAGTCGAGATCCACGATCGGCACACGCGAGGCCACAGCGCACAGCAGCTCATAGCCGATGGTTCCCGCCGCCGAGGCCACCTCGTCGACCGGCAAGCCCTCGCCCCACAGCACCACCGGCGCAGCGAGCCCGGCTTGCGGCAGGTGCGTGAGGTCGACGCACAGCATGTCCATGGACACACGCCCGACGATTCGCGTACGCCGGCCCGCGACGAGCACCGGCGTGCCGGTAGGCGCGTGCCGCGGGTACCCATCGGCATATCCACACGCAACTACGCCGACGCGCACGCGCTCACCGGCGGTGAACGTGGCACCGTAGCCGACGCTGTCGCCCGGCTCCAGCTCCTGGATCGCGATGACGCCGCTTTCCAATGTCATTGCCGGCTCGAGCCCCAGCTCGGCCCCGGTGCGGTCGGGAAACGGGGAGGCTCCGTAGAGCATGATGCCCGGCCGCGCCCATCCTCGCGCAAGCTGCGGGTAGCGCAGCAGAACCGCCGAGTTGGCCATCGAGACCGGCAGATCCAGACCCGCCGTCATGCGGGTGAACGCATCGAGCTGCCACTGCACGCCTCTCGCATCGTCGGCAGTGGCGAAATGCGTCATCAGCGTGAGCGAGCCGACGTTGGCGCACGAACGCAGGCGTGCGTGCGCAACGGCGGCCTGCGCCGGGGCCACACCAAGCCGGTTCATCCCGGTGTTGAGCTTGAGGAAGACATCGATCGGCGCGGGCACCCGCGTCTGCTCGAGCATGGCGATCTGCTCGAGGTTGTGTATCGCAGGCGTCAGCCGCTGCTCGCTGCACACGCTCAGTTCCGAGGGATCGAAGCAGCCCTCCAACAGCACGATCGGACCCGCATGACCGTGATCCCTCAGGCGCACAGCCGCATCCAACTCGAGAACCGCGAATCCGTCCGCGCCGGCCAGCCCGTCGGCTGCGCGCAGCAAGCCGTGCCCATACGCGTTCGCCTTGACGACGGCCAGCAGCCGCGCATGCGGCGCGGCACGGCGCGCCATTTCAAGATTGTGACGAAAGGCCGCGCGACGGACCAGCGCACGAAGCGGGCGACTCATGAGGCCCTCTCAGCTCGTTTGGTCCGCGCTGCGGGAGCGCGCGCCACGGCGTAACCGGTCCGAAGTGAATTGGATTGAGAAGGTTTCATGGTATAAATGCGCCGCCCTCGGGCGACGATCGGCTTCCACGGGTCTGCGAACCAGGAGGGCGCGCCGGAGAGGGAGGACGATCTACGCATCTGGAATGACGCGCGGCTTCGCAACGATCCTGGCGGCACAGTTCTGCTCGGCGCTCGCCGACAACGCATTGCTGTTCGCCGCCATCGCGCTGCTCCGAGATCTGCGAGTAGCGAGTTGGCAGACACCCGTGCTGCAGGTCTTCTTCGTATTCTCCTATATCGTCTTGGCGCCATTCGTCGGCCCGCTCGCCGATGCCTTCCCCAAGGGCCGCGTCATGTTCGTGAGCAACGGGGTCAAGATCCTGGGCTGCGTGGCGATGCTGCTGGGGATGCACCCGCTGCCGGCCTACGCCGTCGTCGGCGTGGGCGCCGCGATGTACTCGCCGGCCAAGTACGGCATTCTGACCGAGTACCTGCCGCACCAGAAACTGGTCTGGGCCAACGGCTGGATGGAGGGCCTGACCGTTGCGGCCATCATCCTCGGCGCCATATTGGGCAGCTTCCTGGTGGGCTCCCGCTATATCGACTTCGCCGCTGCTTTCTTTGCCACGCTGAAGCATCACGGGTGGATCGCGTCGGACCCGGCCTACGCGATGCTCGCGCTGCTCGGGATCTATCTGGCCGCCGCCGTCATCAACCTCTACATCCCGCGCACTGCGCCCGACCACAAGCTGCCCCGGAAGACCCCGCTCTACATCCTGCAGGACTTCTGGCATTCGCTGAGCCTGTTGTGGCGTGACCCCTTGGGCCAGGTTTCGCTGGCGGTCACCACGCTGTTCTGGGGCGCAAGCGCGAGCCTGCGGCTGATGCTCCTCGAATGGGCCCATCCCGCATTGGGCCTGAGGCTGGCGCAGGCAACCCAGCTCACCGCCGTCACCGGCGTCGGCGTGGTTCTCGGCTCGGTGCTCGCAGCGCGCCTGGTCGCGCTGCATCGATCGGTGAAAGTGCTGCCCGTTGGGATCTTCATGGGGTTAGGCGTCATGGCGATCGCGGGCATCACCGATGTGAGGCTCGCCGTGCTCCTCATCCTCGTCCTGGGGGCCATGGGCGGCTTCTTCCTCGTCCCGATGAACGCGCTGCTCCAGCACCGCGGTCACCTGCTGATGGGAGCAGGGCACTCCATCGCGGTCCAGAACTTCAACGAGAACGTCAGCATCCTCGTGATGAGCGGCGCGTATGCGGCGATGGACAAGGGCGGAATACCCATCAACGCGATCATCATCTGCTTCGGCGTGTTCGTGGCCGCGGCCATGTCGTTCCTTTGGCGCAAGCACGGACACGACCAGGACTGAGCGGCTAGAGCGAGGGCGCCGGCGGTCCGACCCCGCCAGACCTTATCTCCCGCTATTCGCCATCGCGCGCAGGGCCGGCCCGCTTCCGGAAGCGGTGCCACATCCACACGGCGATTCCCGCTCCTGCCGCCGCAGGCAGCAGCCAGACCTGGTAGCGCGCCGCGTCCTGGAACATCAACTCGACGGCGTGACCGAACAGGAAACCTGCGCCCGCCACCAGCACCGCCCAAATCGCTGCACCGAGCAAATTCAGCGCGATAAACCGCAAGTGGGACACCCGCGACATCCCGAGGATGACGGATCCGACCATGCGCATTCCGTACATGAAGCGCACACCCAGGCTGAGCCAGCTTCCGTGGCGCTCGATGAGCCGCTCCACCCGCGCGGCCTGCGCGTGGATGCGAGGGAAGCGCGCGCGCATCGGCCGGCCGTGCCAACGCCCTGCCGCGAACCAGAATTGATCCCCGGCAAACCCGCCGCCCGCGGCGATCAGCATCACCCAATGCAGATCCAGGGAGCCGAGCTGGGCTGCGATTCCGGCCAACACCAGAAGCGTCTCGCCCTCCAGGACCGCGCCGACGAATACGGCGAGATAGCCGTAGTGCGTGATCAGCTCGCGCAGATGGCTCAGGTCCATTTGCACAGTATGGACCAGGTGCGTCCCGGGAGCACTCTCAAAATCATCGCCGCACCCGCGGGTGGGAAGCCCGCATCGGCAACCATGAGACCCCAAGCATCTCGCTGGCAATCCCAAACGCGATCGTCACGCGCCGATTTCTCTTCATCCTCACCTTAGAGCACCACCGGCGCATCGGGCAACTCGTTCGGCCCGCGCCGCCGGCGAGGGAAGTGCCGCTCCAGGTGATCTCCCACCGCGGCGATGCCTTCTAGCACCCCGGCCTCGAATTCGCCGCGGCGGAAGCGCTCTTCCATGCCGCGGCAGATCGCCACCCAGTCCTCCCCCACATGCTGATGGATCCCGCGATCGGCCACGATCTCCACATCGCGGTCGGCGAACAGGAGATAGATCAGCACGCCGTTGTTGTGCTGGGTGTCCCATACCCGCAGGTGCGAGAACACTTCGATCGCGCGGTCCCGTGCCGAGACTCCGGCCAACAGGTGCGGGAGGCTTAGAGCATGCTCCACCGCAAAGCGCAGCTGCCCTTCGTGCGTGCTCTCGGTCTTGCGGATCGCTTGCTCGATCGCCTGCATCGCCACAGGCGGCAAGGCGCGTCGGACGCTCCAAAGCGTCGTGGTGAGATGACGCACGGTGCGTTTGAGGTCCACGCTCACCACCTTCCGGAAGCGCCGCCACCGCCGAACCCGCCACCGCCACCGCTGAAGCCGCCGCCTCCGACGCCACCGCCTCCGCCCCAGCCGCCCCCCCAACCGCCTCCCCAGCCTCCGCCTCTGAAGCCGCCGCCGCCCAACGGGATCCCGCTACCGGCCACGAGCGTGATCCCGAACGCCACAGCGCCGGCGACCAACGCCATCACCAGGGAGGTCGCCAGGAGCCATACGATCAAGCCCGCGACTCCGCCCATGACGATTGCGGCCAGCAGCCGTCCGAGAACGGCTCGCAGCACTCCTCCCACCACGAACAGCAGGAGAAACCCGAGCAGCAGGTAATGCTGCCACCCCTGGCTGCCGCGCGGCTGGGTGCTCCAGGCCGGCGGCGGCAGCGGCTCGCCATCGATTACCTTGGTCATGGCATCGATGCCGGCGTTGATGCCACCGAAGAAATCCCCTGACCTGAAGCGCGGTGCGATGGTCTCCTCCCGAATGCGGTTGGCGGTCGCATCCGGAAGCACGCCTTCGAGTCCGTACCCGACCTCGATGCGCATCGCCCGGTCGTCCTTCGCCACGAGCAGAATCACTCCGTCGTCCACGCCCTTGCGCCCCGGCTTCCATTGCGCGGCAACGCGGATCGAGTACTGCTCGATGCTCTCGGGGGCGGTGGTGGGCACGAGCAGCACGACGATCTGGCTGCCCTTCCGCTGCTCGAAGGCGGCGAGCTTCTGTTCCAGGGCCTCGACCTCGGCCGCAGAGAGCGTGTGGGTCAGGTCCGTGACACGCGCTCGGAGCGGCGGCACCGGCAGCAAATCCTGACCGAGGGCGGGTGCGCCCAAGACCAGGGCCGAGACGAACACGAGAACCCCTGCGATCGCCCAGGCTCGGAGCTCGAGCATCGGCTACTGCTTGGAGCCCGGCGCCGGCGAGGGCATGGTGGCCTGCGGTCGACTGGACGGCGACGGCTTGCTGAAGTCCACCGCCGGAGGCTTCGAGACGGCGGCTTCATTCTCGACGCTGAAGTTGGGCTTCTCCTTGTAGCCGAACACCATGGCGGTCAGGTTGACCGGGAGCTGTCGGATGGTGGTGTTGTATCGCTGGACGGCATCGATATAGCGCTTGCGTGCCACCGTGATCCGGTTCTCGGTGCCTTCCAACTGGGCCTGGAGGTCGCGGAAGTTCTGATCGGATTTGAGCTGCGGGTAGTTTTCGGATACCACGAGCAGGCGGGACAGCGCGGAGGTGAGCTCACCCTGCGCGGCCTGGAATTTGGCGAACGCCTGTGGATCGTTGAGCAGCTCCGGCGTGGCCTGGATGCTCCCCACCCGGGCACGCGCCTGCGTCACCCCGAGCAGCACCTCCTGCTCCTGCTGAGCGTAGCCCTTCACGGTGCTCACCAGATTCGGGATGAGGTCGGCGCGCCGCTGATACTGGTTGAGCACCTCGCTCCACGCCGCCTTGACCTGTTCGTCCTCCGCCTGGATGGTGTTGTAGCCGCAGCCGCTCAAGCCCGCTGTAGCGGCGATCAGCAACACCGCGCTCAGGATCCGCCCCATGTGCCTTCTCCTTCCGCAGCGTTAGTTGGGGAGCCGCTCGCCCGCCTTCAACCTCTGCATGGTGTCCCGGGCCAGGCACAGATCCTCCCAAGCCTTGGCCTTGTCCGGTAGATTGCGCAGTAGATAAGCGGGGTGATAGGTCACCAGCAGCGGGGTGCCGTGGAACGCGTGGCGGCGGCCGCGCAGGCTGCCGATGCTGGCATCGGTGTGCAGCAGGTTGGATGCGGCCGTTTTCCCCAGGGCAACGATCAGGCGAGGCCCGATGAGCTGGATCTGGCGCAGCAGAAAGGGCTCGCACTGCGCCGCTTCCCGCGGCTCGGGCGCGCGGTTGCCCGGCGGCCTGCACTTGACCACGTTCGCGATATATACGTCGCGCCCGCGCTTGAGCCCGATCGCGCTCAGCATGTTGTCGAGCAAACGCCCCGCCTGGCCTACGAACGGCTCGCCGCGCGCGTCCTCCTCGGCGCCAGGCCCCTCCCCCACGAACAGCCAATCGGCCTGCTCGTCTCCCACGCCAAACACGCTCTGGGTGCGGCCGGCGTGCAACGGACATGCGGTGCAGCCGCGGACCGCCTGCTTCAGCTCGGGCCAGTCCATGCGCAGGATGAGCGACGCGCGGTCGTCGGACAGGGGCAGCTCCGCGGTCGGCGCAGGGGCAGGCATGGCCGCGCCGACCTCCGGCGCCGGCCGAGCGGCGGCGCGCGGCCGATCGCGCGGCACCCAAAGCGGCAGCAGCCCCAGCTCCTTCAGGATCAGCGCGCGTCGCGTCTCGTCGATCGGCATGACGACGTCGTGATGGATGGCTTATGCGGCGCGACAGATCATGGAACCCGCAGACCCTGGACAGGAGATCGCGGAGCCTGCTGGTTTCACCTCATTCACTTCCTTCACCTCCTTCGCCTTTTCACCTCTTCACCTTTTCACCTGTTC
>Ga0335081_10003671_pt1 | contig 24157 bp, 19 predicted proteins | sample Lox_Sample_35_FD_206713 | JGI IMG/M metagenome (GOLD analysis project Ga0335081, IMG submission 206713) | Soil microbial communities from Loxahatchee National Wildlife Refuge, Florida, United States - Lox_Sample_3.5 | ecosystem: Environmental > Terrestrial > Soil > Wetlands | place: USA...
GAAATGTGAATCGAGACAATTCTTGTTCGGTCATCGAAACTGGCAAATGTCACAGTTCAAGCCGGATTCCGGCACCGCTAACTTTGTAGACACGGCGGAGGTCGCGATGTGCGCGGGTTGATGGGTCTAGCGATCCTGGCGGTCTGTTGCGCCGCGCTTCACGGACAAGAATCATCCGATAAGGAGCTTGGCAGCACTGGGTCCAATGCTTTTGGTGGAAATATTGGGATTGGATTTACAGCAAGAGTAGCGGAAGAGCCGTACAGGCTCTATGTCGAAACTCGTTATCACTACGCGCCCACTCGGAACATCAGTACCGAGCTAGTCACCGTTGGGGTCGGAATCCGTTACTAGTTGGCTTGGGAAGACTGTTTGGTTCGCTGATCCAGATCAGAGAGATATTTTCTTACCATGGCTGCATCGCTCGGATTGCCGGCAAACTTCAGATACTCGCGCAATTGAGCAGCTTCCGCGACCCGATCACCCTTCGCTTCATAAATCTGAGCGAGCAGGAAATGAACGCGAGGGTCGGTGTTGCTCTTGTCGATTTCCGCTGCCCGCAACGCGCTTTTTTCCGCCTGGGGCAAATCGCGCAGATGGAGGTTCGCGGCCGCATTGTAGTCGTAGGCTGCCGCCACTGTCGTGTGGTCAATTTCCAGGGCGCGAATGCTCAGCGCCAGGACTTTTTCCCAGTTCTCTGAGCGAGCAGCAACATCGGCCAAGCAAAGGTACGCGGGCAGGTAGCTGACGTCATTGGCTATCGGCTGAGAACAGGCATCCCCGGCCTCTTTGTTCCTCTGTTGCGCTTCCAGGAGCTGGCCCAATACGACCCAGGCAGCCGAGTATTTCGGCGATTGCTTCACCGCTTTCCGCAGGTGGCTCTCTGCCTCGACAATCTTGTTGTTTCGCACGGCCACACAGCCATCTCTATATTCTCTGCGAGCCTTTGCTGGAAGCTGCAAATCTGCGACGCCCACCGTAGCAGGAAGCAAGCCGTTAAGCGGAGGAAGAAAGCAGTTGTTTCCCTCTGCGATTTTGGAGGAGACAGGATCGTTGTTACTACGCTGGATCAGCTCATTCTGGTCCCAAGGATCCATCTGCGTCGGGAAGGTATCGGGCTGCGAAGGTGTGGTCGTCTGAGACTGCGGCTTAACTGGAGACTGAGACGGATTCGGATGAGCCCCCGATCCTTGCTGAGCAAACGCAGACATGACACTGAGCATCAACCATGCTGCCCACGATGACTTCAGCAGCGAGCGGCCGAGTGGCTTCATAGGCTCTCCGATGCGGCGCCACCTCATATTAATCCATGCCGCCAAGTCTCTGAAGAATGCACGTAAACGTGAACGCTCGAGTTTCTGTCCAACTCGGCATTCTGTCCTATGGCTATCCCTGTTCTACCGGCATCTCGCCAATCTCGCCCGTTTGAAGCTAAGGTTACCGTGATTACTACTGGGCTATTACGGAATTGTCATTGATGCTCATGCTCGACAATCGCTAACATTGGCGGGGGCGTTGCTCGTGTAAAATAATCGAAATTTCCCCCGCTCGGGTTCTACCCTGGTTTCTACAAGTCCAAAAGTTTTTGGAGGTGCAATGCGCCGTCGTGTAGTTGTGTTTCTCCTTTGTGTCTTCGTGTTTTTCATGGCGCATGAAGTATGGGCTTCTACCCTGAATTTTGCCGTTCCGGTGAGATACTCGCCCGGCGGAAATGGCCCAAATGGAGCCGTCGTTGCAGACTTGAATGGCGACGGGAAACTGGACGTTGTTGTATCGGACTGGTGCGTGAATAACACAGTTCCCTGCCCAAATGGCGCTGTCGGTGTATTGCTGGGCAACGGCGACGGAACCTTACGCGCGGCGGTCACCTACAACTCTGGCGGAATTTATGCCACCGGCCTTGCCGTCGGAGATCTCAATGGCGACGGCAAGCCTGACATTGTCGTTGTGAACTGCGGAAACGCGTCTGGAAACCAGTGCGTGGGCTCGGGCGGCAATGCCGGCATTTTGTTTGGGAACGGTGATGGGACGTTCCAACCCGCGGTCACGATCACGCTGGGCGGTGGTGGTTACGGAGCGATCGCTGCTGCCATAGCGGATGTCAATGGCGATGGCAAGAGTGATTTGGTGGTTGCGGGCGATTGCGCTACCGGCGGATGCGGCGGCGTATTTCTCGGCAATGGCAACGGAACATTCCAACCAGAAATTCCTTTCGGCTCGGCTGGCCTGATTGCGTTCTCTTTGGCCGTGGGTGATGTAAACGGAGACGGAAAGCTTGATGCCGTGATCGGAAACCAATGCGCTCAGTCACTGTGCAATTCGAGCACAGTTGGAGTAGCGCTGGGCAACGGCGATGGAACCTTCCAGCCGGCTGTGGCCTACAATTCTGGCGGAATTTACCCTGACGGCGTCGCCATCGCGGACCTCGGCAACGGAAAAGCAGACATCGTCGTCGCGAACAGCAGTACGAGCACCACCATCAATCAAGGTGATGTCGGCGTGCTAATCGGCAATGGCGACGGCACATTCCAGCCTGTCGTGGCTTATCCTGCGAGCTTGTTTGGCGCAGCCGCGATCAAGGTCGCTGACATGGACGGCGATGGCAAGCTCGACGTTATCGTGGTGAACTGCTCTGCGACCAGCGGCAGCTGTCAGGGTGGTAACGGTGACGTCGGAATCTTGTTAGGCAACGGCGACGGAACCCTAAAGCCTGTCGTAACTTTTCCTCCGGGGGGAAGCGCGCCCTATGCAGTGGCGATCGGAGATCTGAACGGCGATAGCAAACCCGACATCGTCACCGGAAATTGTATCGGCGCGTCGTGTGGCCAGGGGCCGGGCAGCGTAGGAGTACTCCTGAACACGAGCCGAGGAAATAGCACGACGGGCCTTACATCTTCGCCAAATCCGTCGAACTTCGGGCAGACTGTGACGTTCACGGCCACCGTCAACCCATCAGCATTCGCAGCGTTACCAACGGGAAATGTTACCTTCTTCGATGGAAGCACGAACATCGGAAGCGGTTCTCTCAACAGTCATGCCGTAGCGACGTTTAATATCTCTACGCTTTCAATCGGGGCGCACAGCGTGAAGGCGACATACAACGGTGACTCCAACTATGTGACCAGCACGTCTTCGCCTACAGTCCAGCTCGTGCAGGGCCCGATCGTGCAGCTTTCTCCAACAAGTCTCAATTTCGGAAACCAGCCAGTCGGAACCACGAGCGCGGCGAAGACGGTCACCCTGACGAATATCGGCTCTGGAGTTCTGACCATTGCAGGCGCAAGCATCACCGGGCCATTTACGATCACAACGACCTGTACGACTACGCTCAATCCAGGCGCGAGTTGCAGTGCGTATGTGAGTTTTAAGCCGACGAAGATCGGTGCGGCGAGCGGCACGATTTCCATCACTGATAACGCGCCGCAGAGCCCGCAAACCGTGGCACTCAGCGGCACCGGCACATCTGTGCAACTCAATCCCGCGAGCGTTAATTTCGGTAATTACGCTGTTGGCACAACAAGCCCTCGCAAGCTGATCACGCTGACCAACAAAGGCAGCGTCGCGTTGAACATTTCGGGAATCACGATCACCGGGCTGAACGCCGGCGATTTCACTCAAATCAACAACTGTGGGACGAGCCTGGCAGCCGGAGCCAGTTGTTCTCTTGGTGTGAACTTCAGGCCGTCAGCGGTGGGCTCTCGTTCTGCAAATCTCTCTGTGAGCCACGATGGCGGTGGAAGCCCGCAGATGCTCGCCCTGCTTGGAACAGGAACGTAGAACGTTTTTCGTCGAGCACGAGTTCACGCTGGCAACGAGAAATAAAACACCGACCCGCGCCCAAGCTGGCTCGTGACGCCGATTGTGCCGCTATGAAGCTCTACGATCGCTCTGGCGATCGCCAATCCCATGCCTGTGCCCTTGACCGTGACCCTCTGATTGCGGCCTCGATAAAACTTCTCGAAGATCATCGATTGCTCAATGTCATCGATGCCAGCGCCGTGATCCGCGATGCTGGTGACTATGCTCTGATCGCGCAGCTCAGCCGTGATGTGAATGACGGTGCCGACCGGCGAATATTTGGCCGCATTGTCGAGTAACTGAACCAGCACTTCAACGATTCGATCCAAATCCATCTTGAAGGCTGGTAAGTTCGGAGGAATTGTTCTCTCGACAGTGTACTTGTCGAGTGTGTTCTTCAGTTGTTGAAGCGCTTTGTCGATCGCTTCGCCGATCGGGTGCGGCTCAAGGTGAAGCTCAACCTTCCTGGCGTCTAATTGGGCAACTTCGCTCGCCTCTCCGACGATTCTGTCCAATCGATCGCTTTCCTCGTTGATGACCGCGGCCAAGTCCTTTAACTGCGGCTTGTCGAGTTCGACTTCATCGAGCAAAGTTTGGGCGGAAGCCTTGATGGCGGTAAGCGGAGTTCGAAACTCATGCGTGACCGAATCGAGAAGAAGGGCTCGCAATCGGTCACTTTCGCGCGCAGCCTCTGCCTTGCTCAATTGCTCGAATGTTGTGGCTCGCTCGATCGCTGTTGCGATCAAACTTCCTACAGCTTCCAATGTCTCTCGTGAAACTTCGCTGCCGACTACGGCGAACGATCCAATCGAGCGCACTCCCATCCTCATTGGCATGAACCGAATGTGCTGTTCTCGATCGAAAACAGGCTCACCACGTCCGCTGACAGCTCTTAGCTGCTCTACAGGCACTTGCGCCTGCAGACTGATATCGGAGTAATAAACTTTTCCTTTGTTTTCTAGGAACAATGCGGCTCCCGTGGCCTGAAAGATCTCAGTCACGTAAGCCGGCAGTTTGTTGAGAAGTTCGAAGACATTTTCCGTAACTAACACCTGCTGGGTTAAAGCGTAGAGACGCTCGACTTCGCGGCGGCGTTGGTTCGCTTCCTCTGTCCTTCGGCGCGCGCGCTCCGACAGTTGACTACCGATGACAGCAGTCGCAAGAAACGCAGTGAGAGCAATCCAGTTTTGCGGATCGGATATAACTAGAGTGAACAACGGCGGCAAAAAAAAGAAGTTGTAGAGAAGCGACGCGGCTAGCGACATATAGATGGCCTGTTGCAGTCCCCACGTCGCGGATACCACAAGAATGGCGAATAGAAATACAAACCCTACCGTTGTCGGATTGTGGTGGAAGAAACGAAAGCAGAACCACGTGATAAAAATATCCAGGACCGACACAACTACATAGCGCACGATCTGCTGGACGGTCCTTTTCACAGCGAGATTGTAGACGATTCGACAATCTGTTGGGCGAAAGCGAGAATAAGCCTGATGACGAAGACTCCAGAACAATGGCTGGAAGAGGCCGCCCCTGAAAAGAAGGGCACGATCTTTAAGCTATTCCTCGGATATGCTCCCGGCGTGGGGAAAACCTACAACATGTTAAGCGAGGGTATCCGCCGGGCAAGTCGTGGGGAAGATGTTGTCGTTGGAATTGTCGAAACTCACGGGCGCAAAGGCGTCGCTGAACTCGCCGCCCGGATCGATCATGTGCCGCGCCGGAGGCTGAACTACAAGGGGGCATCGTTCGAAGAGATGGATGTCGATGCCATCGTCGCGCGTAAACCACAAGTCGCCTTAATCGACGAACTGGCGCACACCAACATCGACGGAAGCAAGCACCGCAAAAGATATGAAGATGTATTCGACATCTTGAAGGCAGGTATCGATGTGCTCTCGACGGTTAACGTGCAGCATGTCGAGAGCTTGACGCCGCTGGTTCAGCAAATCACCGGTGTTCCCGTGCGGGAGACCATTCCAGACTGGGTTATGCAGCGAGTCAATGAGATTGTGCTTGTCGACCTGACTCCTGAAGCGCTGCAGACGCGCATGCGCCGTGGTGACATTTATCCGACCGATCGAGCAGAGCGTGCGCTGGGAAATTTCTTTCGTCCGGCGAACCTCATGTCCCTGCGCGAACTAGCTCTGGAACAAGTCACCCGCGCGGTGGATCGCAGCCTCGAATCCTATTTGGAGAAGGAAGGATCAGAGCAGCCGACGGTTCGCGAAAGCATCGCAGTATGTACCAGTTCGAATCCGGCGGGGCAATACTTGATCGCCCGTGCCGCGCGAATGGCTCAGCGCATTAGTGCTGAATTCTACGTGATCTACGTGGATATCGGCATGGATGAGAGTCCCGAAAATCAGCGCACCTTGGCGCAAAATCTGCGCTTTGCTGAAGGTCTCGGTGCAAAACTCATCCGCGCAAAAGGCAAAACAGTCGCTGCGGAAGTCGCGAAGATAGTTCGCGAGCGCCACATCACGCAGGTAGTTTTTGGCCGTTCTGCCCAATCAGGGTGGAGACGATATCTGTACCTTTCCGCAATCCACAAATTTCTGCGTGATACCCCCAACATTGATGTGCACATCGTGACGCAAGAGGTAAAGTAGGCGTAAAGTAACGTTCAATGGGCGGCCCGGAGAAATCTAAAATCCTGGTTGTGGACGATGAAGCGCAGATCGCCCGCGTGCTGAAAACAACTCTTTCCGCACGTGGCTACACGATTCGCACCGCAGTGGATGGAGATGACGCGTTGCTCGTGATGAAATCATGGACTCCTGACCTCGTCATCACTGACTTACGGATGCCGAATGTCGATGGCGTCGAGCTTTGCCGCCTTATTCGTAAGAATTCGGCTGTTCCCATCATCGTTCTTTCCGTACGCAACGAGGAGAAAAATAAGGTCGAAGCCCTCGATTCTGGCGCTGACGATTACGTCACCAAGCCGTTCAGCCGGGATGAATTGCTGGCACGCGTGCGCGCGGCGCTGCGCCGCGCCTCCCTGCAGCAGGAGCCCGAGTCAGACCTCATTGAAATCGGCCATTTTCGTATTGACGCCCAGAATCACAGTCTTCATGTGAAGGGCCACGAGATCCGCTTGACGCCGAAGGAATTCGATGTCCTAGTGTATCTCGCCCGTCATCCGGATAAAGTAGTTACTCACCGCTCTCTCCTGGCCGCGGTATGGGGCGACACCAGTATCGGGCAGCCTGAATATCTTCGGGTGTTCATTGGGCAGCTTCGTAAAAAGCTCGAACCGCAAGAGACGTCTCCGAAGTACATCACCACCGAGCCATGGGTCGGCTATCGCTTCAACCCGGAAGGGGCGTAGCTCGGAGCCAACCGCAACACAGACAACAATTTCCATCTTCTTACAAAGTCTTTATAAACCTTTTACGCAAAGGTAATGCCTGGTGATTTGCAATAAACCTGCCGGGCTGACGTGCGCCCCGCATTGGAAATATATGCAAGATGCGATTTTCGTCGCTATCACCGTTGCGTTCTTCCTGCTGTGCATCGCATATGTTCATTTCTGCGATGTCATGAAGTGAGGATGGCACTTATGGAATCGTGGATCATTCTGATCATTAGTGCGCTCACAACGGTTTACCTGCTCTACGCCCTGCTCAGGCCGGAGAAGTTTTGATGACGGCAAATGGCTGGTTCCAAATCGCGCTGTTCCTCGCCCTGATCTTCGCCGTTACAAAACCGCTGGGCATTTTCATGGCTCGAGTGTTTGATCGGCAAAAGACCTTCATGGATCCCGCGCTACGCCCGATCGAGCGGCTGCTCTACCGGATAACAGGAGTCGATGAAGCGCATGAAATGCGCTGGACGGAATATGCGATCGCGATGCTTCTCTTCAGCGTCGTCTCGATGATCGTGCTATACGCCATGCAGCGTCTGCAAGGGTTTTTGCTGTTCAATCCGCAGAAATTCGGCGCCGTAAGTCCCGCTCATGTGGCATTCAACACGGCGGCATCTTTTACGACTAACACGAACTGGCAAGCCTACTCGGGCGAGACGACGATGAGCTATTTCACCCAGATGGCAGGCCTGGCGTATCACAATTTCGTTTCCGCAGCGACAGGTATTGCGCTGGCGATCGCATTCATCCGCGGAATTGCCCGGCGCCAAATGCAAACAATCGGCAATTTTTGGGTCGACCTGGTTCGCGCATCTCTCTGGGTACTGCTGCCATTCTGTATCGTTGGCGCGCTGGTCCTTGTCTCGCAAGGCGTTGTACAGAACCTGAAGCCATACGACACAGCGAAATTAGTCGAGCCGATGCTGGTTCCAAAGGTCGACGCCAACGGCAAACCGGTTCTGGATCCGCAAGGTAGGCAAGCTGTCGATACGGTAACCGATCAGACCATCGCACAGGGACCGGTGGCGTCGCAAGAGATTATCAAGGAATTAGGAACCAATGGTGGCGGTTTCTTCAATGCCAACAGCTCACATCCCTTTGAAAATCCGACTCCACTCTCCAATCTAGTCGAGATGTTCTGTATTTTTTCCATTGGTGCTGGACTAACCTACACGCTAGGCTGCATGACTGGATCCCGCCGCCACGGCTGGGCAGTTTGGTCAGCAATGGCGATTCTGTTTGTCGCCGGCGTGCTCGTCGCCTACTGGGCAGAAGCGAAGGGCAATCCCCTGCTCAAAGCCGACCAACACGTATCCGCGTTGCAGCCTGGCGGCAACATGGAGGGAAAGGAAGTCCGCTTCGGCATCGCCAACACTGCCCTATTCGCGACCATCACTACCGATGCAAGTTGCGGCGCGATCATCGGCTGGCACGATTCATTCACGCCTCTGGGCGGCATGATTCCGCTGGTGAACATCATGCTCAGCGAAGTGATCTTTGGTGGAGTCGGCGCGGGGATGTACGGCATGCTCATCTATATCGTGCTCGCGGTGTTTATCGCTGGCTTAATGGTTGGACGCACTCCGGAATATCTCGGCAAGAAGATCGAAGCGTACGACGTCAAGATGGCAATGCTTGTTGTGCTTGTCTTCCCACTGGTCATTCTTGCGTTCACAGCGATTTCGTCGATCTCCGGATTTGGGACGTCTAGTATTACGAATCCAGGTCCGCACGGCCTCACCCAGATCTTGTACGCATTCACTTCGGGTGCCGGGAACAACGGCTCCGCCTTCGCCGGGCTCATCCCGAATACGCCCTGGTACGACGCGACCATCGGCTTCACCATGCTTGCCGGACGCTTCCTCATGATCATTCCGATGCTGGCGATCTCAGGGAACCTTGCCAGCAAGAAATACGTTCCGCCTTCGATTGGCACGTTCCCGGTGACAACTCCTTTGTTCACCGTACTTCTGATCGGCGTAATTCTGATCGTCGGCGCGCTTACATTCTTTCCTGCGCTGAGTTTGGGACCGATCCTCGAACATCTGCTGATGGTTGCGGGAAAGACTTTTTAAGGATTTCTATGGCCACTGTGCAAAGACCGACATTGCCGAGGATCACGGCGCCTCTTGTGAGCCGCACCCCGAACCCGAGGAAGAAAGCCATTTGGGAGTGGAAGATAGTTCGTCGAGCCGTCCTTGACGCAGTGATCAAACTCAACCCTCGCAAGATGATGGGCAACCCGGTCATGTTCGTAGTTGAGGTTGGCAGCGTCATAACGACTACCCTGTTATTCGAAGGCGGCAGCGCGTTCAAGTTCAATTTGCAGATCACGTTGTGGCTCTGGTTTACCGTCTTGTTTGCGAACTTTGCCGAGGCAATGGCCGAAGGCCGCGGTAAGGCTCAAGCGGATACGCTGCGCAAAGCGCGCTCCGAAACACTCGCCAATCGCCTGCTCCCCAACGGTCAGACCGAGCATGTGCCAAGCTCCAAACTCCGCGCCGGTGATCTCGTAGTTGTTTCCGCCGGAGAGATGATTCCATCCGATGGCGAAATCGTCGAGGGCGTCGCGTCGGTGGATGAGTCCGCTATTACAGGTGAGTCGGCGCCGGTGATCAGAGAAGCCGGGGGTGATCGTTCGGCTGTGACCGGCGGCACTCGTGTTCTGTCGGACCAACTGAAGATAAAGATTACGAAGAACCCGGGCGAGACATTCCTCGACCGAATGATCGCTCTCGTCGAAGGGGCCGAGCGGCAGAAGACTCCAAACGAAATTGCGCTCAACATTCTTCTCGCTGGCCTGACCATCATCTTTTTGCTCGCAGTGGTAACCTTGCAGCCTTTCGCCATTTACTCCGGCTCTCCGCAGACGATCTTCGTCCTGGTTTCGCTGCTGGTTTGTCTGATTCCGACGACTATCGGCGGACTTCTTTCCGCGATCGGTATCGCCGGAATGGATCGCCTGATTCAGCACAACGTGCTCGCCATGTCCGGTCGCGCCGTCGAGGCTGCCGGCGACGTCAACACGCTTCTGCTGGACAAAACGGGCACCATTACTCTTGGGAATCGTCAGGCGGCACGGTTTATTGCCGCGCCCGGCATCACGGATTCCGAAGTCGCTGACGCTGCCCAACTTTCTTCCCTTGCCGACGAGACTCCGGAGGGCAGGTCGATCGTGGTTCTTGCGAAGGAGAAATACGGCCTTCGTGGACGCGAACTCGCCGCTCATGAAGCGCAGTTCGTTCCCTTCTCTGCTCACACACGTATGTCGGGCGTGAACCTCGACGGCTATGAGATTCGCAAAGGTTCGGTAGATGCGATTCAGACCTATGTCTCTACAAATGGGAATCCCTTCCCCCCCGCGGTTCAGGATCAAGTCGATCAGATTGCGCGCTCCGGCGGGACTCCACTGGTAGTGGCCGAAAAAGGTCGTGGCGTTCTCGGAGTCATCGAACTGAAAGACGTCGTAAAGGGCGGCATGAAGGAGCGTTTTGATCAGCTTCGCGCGATTGGGATTCGCACCGTGATGATCACCGGGGACAATCCACTCACAGCGGCCGCGATTGCCCGTGAAGCCGGTGTCGACGACTTCCTTGCGCAGGCAACTCCGCGCGACAAGATGGATTTGATCAAGCGCGAGCAGGCCGGCGGCAAACTCGTCGCCATGACCGGCGACGGCACCAACGACGCTCCCGCCCTTGCTCAAGCTGACGTCGGCGTTGCGATGAATTCTGGAACCCAAGCCGCCAAAGAAGCCGGCAACATGGTCGATCTCGACTCCAATCCTACAAAACTCATTGAAGTAGTCGAAATCGGCAAACAGCTTCTGATGACCCGCGGCGCGCTCACAACCTTTTCCATTGCGAACGATGTCGCCAAATACTTTGCAATTATCCCGGCGATGTTTGCCGGAACTTTCCCGGTGCTCAATGCGCTCAACATCATGCACCTGAAAACACCGGCGTCGGCAATTCTCTCGGCGGTTATTTTCAACGCCCTGATCATCATTGCGCTGATCCCGCTGGCGCTGCGCGGAGTAAAGTATCGTCCGCTCCCCGCAGCTGACCTGCTGCGCCGCAATTTGTTCATTTACGGCTTTGGAGGAATTATCGTTCCCTTCATCGGGATCAAAGCGATTGACATGCTGATTACAAGAATTGGACTCGCATAAGGATTTGCTTTGAAAAACAATCTGAAAACTGCATTTCTGATGACGGTATTTACAACGATCCTTCTTGGGATCATTTATCCCTTGGTGGTCACAGGACTGGCACAGGTCCTCTTCCCTGACCGCGCCAATGGGCAACTGATCACGCGCGAGGGCAAGGTCATTGGATCGCAGCTGATCGGCCAGGGCTTCTCGGGTGCCGCATATTTCCATTCGCGGCCTTCAGCGGCAGGCAACGGCTACGATGCAGCCAATTCTGGAGGAACAAACCTGGGCCCAACGAATCAAAAGCTTATTTCGCGCGTGGCGCAGGATGTGACTTCCCTGCAAGCAGAAAACCCTGCGATGCCAGTGCCGGTTGATTTGGTCACCACGTCCGCGTCAGGGCTGGATCCCGATATCTCACCCGCATCTGCGCAGTTTCAGATTCCTCGAATCGCCAAGGCACGCCACGCAAGTCCAGAAGCCGTCCGCCAATTGGTGGCAAAACACACTCTAGGCCGGCAATTTGGATTCCTCGGAGAACCTCGAGTCAACGTTCTGGAACTGAATCTCGATCTTGATGCGGCCTATCCGGTTCGATAGCTGATTCCTGCTTCGACCTTAGCGGGACCGAGTGTTATCGTTCATTGGGTGCGGGAAGCATCACGTCCGTACCGCAAATTCATGGACTATCACGCTCTCCTTCACGAAGCGCTCGCCGAAGCTACGACCGGTTTATCGGAAGGTGGCCTGCCCATCGGCTCGGTGCTCGCCGATAAACAAGGAAGGATCGTGGCCCGCGGCCACAATCTGCGCATGCAAGCGGGCGATCCAACGGCACACGCGGAAACCGTCTGCATCCGCAATGCCGGGCGCCGCCGCGATTGGCCGGAGCTAACCCTGGTCAGCACACTGAGCCCCTGCATCATGTGCACAGGCACCGCATTGTTGTACCGCATTCCGCGAGTCGTGATTGGAGAAAATCAAAATTTCATGGGTGCGGAAGACTTGCTTCGCGAGCGCGGCGTAGAACTTGTGCTCATGAATGATTCGGACTGCATTCAACTCATGCGCGACTTTATACGCTCGCGCCCGGACCTTTGGAACGAAGATATCGGAAAGTAATGGGCGATGGCGCCAGACCTCAGCGGGTGGCAGACACCGAACGCGCCGAAGTCGACTGTTGCGGAGCCTCGCTGGCGGGCAGCCTCATTCTCAGATCACATTTGCAGAGCGGGCATCTGGTAGCAAGCGAATACACGATATGGCCGTAGCCGGCACACTTCTTGTTCGTACAAGTTCTCACCGTTCCCCCAATCTGCGGCGCCGCAATTGGATTTCCAAGCACGGTACCACGGATGTGAGCGAGTTGTTGTACGTCTTTTCCGTTGATACAAATTGATTTTTCTGCTAAGGCAAAATCAGCAGTTCATGCCAAGCCAAGGTTTCCGGCTGCTGTATCGACAATCGCCTTGCCGATCATCAGCGACGCGGTAGCTGCTGGTGAGGGAACGTTGAGAACGTGCAGGACCTTTCCTGAAGGCACGAACTGGAAATCATCCACGAGAGCGCCATCCGGCTTCAAAGCTTGTGCGCGTACGCCCGAACCGCCGGGCACCAGATCGTTTTCGGCAATCGCCGGCAGCAGGCGTTGCAGTGCCCGTACAAATGCCGCCTTTGACAGCGAGCGATGCCACTCCCCGAGGCCGCTGCGCCAGTTCTTGCGGGCCATCCGCCAGAATCCACCGTAACCGAGCGAGCCAGCGAGGTCGCGCACGTTGATATCGCTGTGCCGATAGCCTTCGCGGGCTAGAGCGAGCACGGCGTTCGGCCCGGCATCGACTTTACCCGTGATACGCCGTGTAAAGTGAACACCAAGAAATGGAAAGCGTGGATCGGGTACCGGATAGATCAACGCTTTCACCAGTGACGCGCGCTCGGGAATGATGTCGTAATATTCGCCGCGAAAAGGCACGATCATCACCCCCGGATCGTCTCCTGCCATGCGGCTGACGCGGTCGCTGTGAAGCCCAGCACAATTGATGAGTGAATGCGTTGAAAATGCGCCCTTGGAGGTCTCAACAACAATTTCGTTCGCAGATCGTCTGATTCCTGTTGCCCCGGCCGAGGTCATCACCGTTCCTCCGTTCCCAGCGATCAGTTCGGCATATTTCCCGCATACAACAGCGTAGTCAGTTATCCCAGTCGACGGAACAACCAGGGCGCGAAGTCCTGCAGCATTGGCCTCAATTTCGCACAACTCCTGCGGACCGATCATACGCAGGCCCGTGAGCCCGTTGGCCTCTCCGCGCTTGCGCAGCTCGTCCAGACGCGGAAGCTCTTCTTCCGCAGTCGCTACGATGACCTTGCCGCAAACCTGATGTGGAATGCTGTGTTCGCGGCAAAATTCCACCATGGCCGCGGCTCCGGCAACACACAAGCGGGCTTTGAGCGAGCCAGGTTTGTAGTAAATGCCGGAGTGAATGACGCCGCTGTTGTGTCCGCTCTGGTGCCTGGCTACGCGGTCCTCTTTTTCCAGGACTAGCAAGCGGCGGCGCGGAAACCGCCGGCTGATCTCCAGTGCAACGCCCAGTCCGACAACACCACCGCCGATGATGATTACGTCGTAAGACGTGTCTGTCATGAAAGATTCGCTGATCCGTGATTTTGCGACCTATTAGTCTACGACGAGAGTCACAACCGTGCTCTGTCCCGGATCAGAAGGCGTGCCCGGCGAGGTACCTGTGACGGTGACTTGATACGTAACCGGATTTCCCGATCCGCCGCCACCACCACCGCCTCCGCTGCCCGAACTGACGCCGCCGCACGAAGCAAGGATAACGAGAAGAGGAACGGCCAAGAGTATCTTCAGCAACCGGCATTTCGTGTCGCGCTTTTGCGACACGGCCCCACCGATGACGAGCGCAGGTAATAACAATGTCCCGAATGTCAGCGCCGCTCGTCCACGAATTTGCAATTCGCTCTTCGCTGCCTTCGTCGTCGAGATGCTCATGACCACGTCCACCGCCGAATTTCCCGGCGAGACCGGCGTCGAAGGGCTGAACGCACACTGCGCACCTGAAGGCAACCCTGCTGTGCATGCCAACGTAACTGCGCCCGTAAACGAACTTCCCACCGGCTGCACACTTAACGCGTAAGGCCCGGAGGTCTGCCCGGCGACCACCGTCTGGCTCGGCGTCGAGGATGTGACCACAAAATCTTGGGCTATGGTCAGTGAAACGGTCTGCGAATGCCCAGGATTTCCGGCAGTGTCTTGCGTATTGATTTTCAGCTTGAACGTGCCGGGAGTAGCGCTGTTTGGAATGCTGATGTTCGCAGTGAAACTCTGCACGCCGCCGGCGGTAAGTGATATCGCACCCGTCGACGATAGGGAGCAGATTGCTCCCGCGACGGCACTTGCATCGCACGTTGCCGATATATTTCCCGCGTAGGAATAGTCAGAAGTCAGCTTGAACGCGCCTTGCGCCTGGCCCCCCGGAACTGTCGAAAGAGTCTGCGTGCCTGAGATCGAATAGTCGCCGACATTGAACGCAATCGGTAAGGAATGGACGATCGACTCCGATGTCCCGGTGATCGAGATCGAGTAATTCCCGGCGCTGAAACTTGTCCCGTTAATCGTAAGTGTGGCCGTCGCAGGATAAGAACTGACGGTTGTTGGGCTGATGCTGCAGCTGCCTGGCCCATATGTCTCGGGACAATTCAGTGCGACGGCTCCGCTAAACCCGTCCTGTGCTGCGATCGAAATGACGCCTGTCGTGCCCGTGCTTCCAACTTTTACGTTGGGGAATGAAGCCGGTTCGTTCAGGACGAAGTCCGCGTTCGAAACGACATTGACTCCGAACGAACCGCTGAGCGTAGACGGCGCTCCGGCAGTGCCCGCCTGCAGATTGACGGTGTAACTTCCTGGTGTGGTCCCTGATGGAACATCAACCGTCGCCGTCATGTTGACCGGAGCGGCTGACGTCGGATAAACCGTATTCCCAGGATTCAAAGTGCAAATCGCCTCAGCGATATTCGACGTACACGATACATTCACGGTCTGACTAAACGATCCCGCGGCCGTGATCTGAAAACTAACGGGCGAAGAAGTCGAGCCTCGAGGCACGGTCACGCTCGACGGTGATGGCGCACTCATGCCGTAATCAATGATGTGAAGGCTCACACCGGCGGTGTGAGTGACGTGGTTTGTATCCGATCCCGTCCCCTTCACATTGAAGTTGTAATCGCCTGCTTTCCCCGCAACACTGATGGTGAATGGAGTCTTATTGCCGGGAACCAGCGATCCTGGTGACGGCATACAGGTGCTCGGCGGCGAATTCGTCCCGGTCGCGCAACTTAATGTAACGGCGCTGTTGTATCCATTCAGCGCGGTCGCGGTTCCGTTAAACGTCCCTGCCTGTGAAGCAAAGATAGTCAGTGGAGAATTCGACACAGCCAGCTTGAAGTCTGGGGTGACAACCAGATTGAATTCCCAGATTCCGCGCCCGTATGTCGCTGCCCGCAGCAGTTGTTGGCTTCCATAGTGGAATATGCTGAGCGCTGTTACGGCGACATTCGGCAGATATCCGGGCTGATCCGTCGAAGGATTTGAGCCCAGCTCCGTCCAATTTGGAGCCGATGTCGGACTCGCGAATACACCGACATCCGTTGCGACAAAAACCTGCTGCATCGGGGGATAAATGACCACCGCGTTGACAGGAGAATCTGGCAGGTTTGCAGTGAAGTCGGTCCAGTCTGCACCTGCATCAGTGGTTTTCCAGACGTGTCCCGCTCCGCCAGTGAATCCCATGATGGTCACGTAGGCAGTCTTGCCGCTCGCATCCGACGAATCCGTAGCCACGCCCGATATCGGGAACTGGTTCGGATTGATGCTGCCCTGCGGACCGTTATTCGTAGCGTCACTGAAGTAGGCGCTACCGCCGGTTGCATTCGTCGTCACCCATACATGCCCGCCGGGCGGATTGTTTAGGGGCCCGTTAACAGGCCCCATGCCGGTCGTAGTCGCGTAGATGATACTGGACCCATAACTATCAGGCATTCCCGCAGCCGCAATCGCCCGCACCTGATTCACTTCGTTCCCAAGACAACTTCCAGATCCGAGCGTATCGAAATTCGGACTCAGTGCCGTAAAGTTGCCGCCAGCACGCGGTCCGCGCCAAATCCGGCAAGTGCCTATCAGCATCGTCGTCGACGCTCCGGGATCAAGAATGAAGGGAAAATAAAATGCTCCATCGTCACCAGCCAGTCCGCTACTGGTGACGACGAAATCGAAGTCTCCGCTGTGGCAGTTCACGCCATTCGCGCAGAACTGGATTCCGAGGCCTCCTGGTGGAACATCCGGATTCGATGCGTAAACATTCGTGCCGACAAGCGGATCGATCGCGTTGTAGGCCCCATCTCCGCCCAGTACATTCCACCAACTCGAATTGGTCGTTGCTTTGTTCGTGGCGGGGAAGCCGTTCCCCTGCGCACCTGCGAGTAACGTATTCGGATCGTTCGGATGCAGTGACAATCCGACCAACTGCGTCATAGATCCCAGGTTCTGATTCAAGTCGTCGAAGGCGTTCGATCCCGAACACGAACCTGAGTTCAGACCGCTGTAGCCATCGAGAGTGCGATAAATCCCACCGTCATTGGCAAAGTACAGCAACTCGTTACCTGCAGCGGGAAGCGCATACGCCAATGCATGCTGGTCAGGATGCACATGCGCAGGCGCGGCGATCGGCGCGCATCCATAGACATGCGTCAGGTTCATGAACGGTGTTGACAAGCAAGCGAGGTTCAGAGAACTGATGGTGCATTTATAGATATTCGCTGCTCCAGCATATAAATCTGTCGCTCCGGCACCGGAGGGAACAGCTTGGAGTTCGAGGTTGTAATCACCCTGCTCTACGCCACAACCGAAGCTGTCTCCGCATTTCGTGATGCCCGAATCTGAAATCGCATTCCAGCTCGCGCCTCCATCCGCGCTTTGCCAAATCCCTCCGTCCTGCGCATCACCATTCGCATCGAGATAGATGTACCACGCATACATCTCAAGCCTTCCAGCGACTACGCTGATCTCACCACGAAAAATAGGGCACCCGTCATTATTTGACGTGGACTGCGGAGGACACGCCGTGCTGCTCAGCGCTCCTCCTCCGGGCTGATTAGTGAGTCGCGCCCAGTTCACTCCATCGGAAGAAGAATAGAAACCATGGAAGCGAATGGCAGCAAAGAACTTCGCAGCGCCGGCGTTATAGACCACCGAAGTAGCCGAAGTTGCGTCGATCGCTCCTCCCGAATCGCGTGGCACGTCGTAGGTCCAGCTCTGCCCTGCATCTTGCGATGTGTAAAGTCCGCGAGTTGTGCCCGCAGTGATCGCGCCGTCCAGCAGGCCTTCTGACGAAGTGGCCATGGCCGAGACCACTGTATTCGTCTGATTCGCCGCGCTGCTGAACGCCATCCGCGTCCCGCCGAGCCCTTTGAACCAAAGATTCCCGTTATTCGCGGATCCAATCAGCGTCCAGGTGCTGCCGGCATCCGTCGAGCGCAGAATTCCCAAACCGAAGTACGAATCCGCCGAATCGTTAGCCTCGCCCGTCGCCGCAAGAATCACAGATTTTCTTGGATCGTTATTTCCCGGTTGGATCGCAATCGATCCGATGGAAAGTGTCGCCTGGTCGTCGGCGATCGCACTCCACGTCACGCCGCTCGGATCTAGATTGGCAGCGTTCGTTGACTTCCAAATTCCGCCTTGCGCACCACCAACGTAAACCGTATTCCCCGACGGATCGGCAGGATCAACCGCAATCGCCGTCGCGCGCCCCGCGACCTGCCGATAATCCTGCGTGCCGTTTCCGCTTGCGTCCGAAGCTAAAGGCACCGGTCCGAGGGCGGTCCATGAGCCGTTCGCAAATGAAATCTGCCCGTTCGATTGGGCAAGTGAGGCGCGTTGTTTGCGCAGAGCTACTTTTGCCTGGACTGCTCGCTTCCGATATTCTCCCGACGGCAGACCTGGCAGAACACGCCCTCGATAGAACCATTCATCGCGCTGTTGACGATAGTTGCGGCCTCTCTCAGGAGCGACGCTTTGGGAAGGGCCTTGCGGCCATGCCTGCAACGACGCGAGAAGGACAAATAAGAATGAGAGATTGCGAATGACGCAGCGATTTGTGCCCCGAGCCCGGCTCACGTGCCAGTATCGGTAAGAGCGCGTGATCAATCAACGCAAAACCGAGAAAAAATGGATTCTGCGGTCCATTTTGGGAATGGCCGTCGAGCGGTCGTCAGCTTCGACTCGCGGATCCATAAATTCACAACCTCTCTATTAATATTGACGGGTCTGCCGGGGAACGAATAATGAAACGACTCCTTACCGTACTTATTGGCCTTTACCTCTTCAGCACTATCCGCTTACTGGCGCAGAACTCCGCCTCCCAACTCACCATCGCCGCTGCCGCCGACTTGAGCTCCGCTCTCAAGGACATCGGCGACACCTTCGAAAAGAACACGGGCATTCACGCGCGGCTCTCCTTTGGCGCCTCCGGCGCCCTCACGCAGCAGATTGAGAACGGCGCTCCCTTCGACCTTTTCTTCTCCGCCGACATGGGTTACCCGCAGCAACTAATCAAAGACAGTCAGGCCGACGCCAAAAGTCTCTATGAATATGCTGTGGGGAAACTCGTGCTCTGGGTTCCGGCCGACTCGCCACTCGATGTGGAGCACAAGGGAATGCAGGTTCTACTCGACCCATCAGTGAAGAAGATTTCGATCGCGAATCCGCAGCATGCGCCCTATGGTCGCGCCGCGCTCGAGGCACTCAAGCACGCAGAGCTTTATGACCGGCTCGCGAGTCACATCGTAATGGGCGAGAATATTTCGCAAGCCGCGCAGTTTGTGGAATCTGGAAATACGCAAGCGGGATTCGTCGCATTGGCCCACGCTGCAGCGCCCTCGATACAAGGCAAAGGCAAATACTGGATCGTTCCCGCGGACTACTACTCTCCGCTCGCACAAGGTGTGGTAATCATCTCGCGCTCTTCTCATAAGAAAGAGGCAGAGCAGTTCCTTCAATATTTCAAGACGAAGCCCGTATCGGATACGCTGCAGAAATACGGATTTACACTGCCCGCGGCGAAGTAAACGACGCCTAAGCCTCAGCTCAATAGACGCGAGGATTGTATTTTTGCGCCGCGCAGGGTGATGGCAGTCGAAATTAGCTCGGCAGCAAGGCCTTTTCTTGAAAGCTGCTGCGCAACGACCCTTTTTGCCTTCGTCATTGAGCCTCTCGGATCGACAAAGATCAAGACCGACGGTCCCGCACCGCTGAGTGCAGCACCCAGAATCCCGCCTTGCCCTTTCAATTCCTGCAAACAAGGAAGCAGCGGGCATAGCGCCGCGCGATACGGCTGGTGAATCCGATCGTCCAACGCCGCTCTCACGAAATCCGCACGCCCCTGCGTGAAACCCGCCAGCAACAGCATGGAATTCTGGATGTTTGTAACCGCGTCAGCGCGTGAATACTGCGCCGGAAGCACGCGTCGCGCCTCTTCTGTGGATAGCGCCTGGTCCGGAATCGCCAGCAATAGCGGCCAATTCCCTTTCGGACGAATGGTCGCGACCTGCGCCTCGGCTTCGCCCGACATACGAGCCACGGTAAGTCCACCCATCCAACAGGCTGACGCGTTATCAGGGTGATGTTCTCGTCGCGACGCCTCGCCGATGATCTGCGCATCGCTCCAACGCAGTCGCCCAAAATGATTGGCCAGAGCAATTCCAGCAAGCCGCGCCGCAGCCGAAGAGCCGCATCCTTTGCCGATTGGGATGTCGTTGACGACGCGCATTTCGAGCGGCATAATCGTCCGCCCCGCCGACTGAAGAACATCTCGATAGGTATCGAGGGTCAGGTGATTCTCTAAATTTCCGCAGATGTCCTCATCACGACCCTTGGCACTTATGGAGAAAATCTTCGCGGGACGCGCGTTGACCTCGATGTAGAAATCCATCGCCAGAGCAGCGGCGTCAAATGCAGGTCCGAGGTTCGCCGAAGTCGCCGGCAGGCGTACACGAAAACTTGAAGTGGCTTTCTTTGGCATGAGTCTTAGGAGCGCTCTGCATCTTCCAGCGTGCGCATCACTGCATCCAGCGAGGCATCCAGCACGATTGGCGGACGCCGTAGTGCATTCAATTCCCTGCTGCGTTGGTCCGCAAACAAATCGCCGCGATGGAATTCAATCGTGTAATCCGGATCCTTCAACAGATTCCCAGTCAACACCAGGACGACCGTCTCCTCCGGCGTCACGAACCCCTGCTGCACCAGCTTCTTCAATCCCGCAAGAGTCACTGCCGATGCCGGCTCGCAACCAATTCCTTCCGCGCCAATTTCCGCCTTTGCCTGCGCGATCTCAACTTCGCTCACTTGCTCGCACGCTCCGCCAGTCGCCTCTAGCACGCGCGCCGCTTTCTTCCATGAAGCTGGATTGCCAATACGTATCGCCGTCGCCCGCGTTTCCGCCGGAACGATGACCAACTGCTTGCCACCCGTTTCTCGCAACGTGCGTACCAGCGCGTTCGCTCCTTCTGCTTGAATGACTGAAAGCTTTGGCAATCGTGAAATCAGCCCGAGCTGCTTCATCTCAATGAGAGCCTTGCCAATGGCTGAGCTGTTCCCCAAATTTCCTCCGGGAACAATAATGTGATCCGGCGGCTGCCACTCCAACTGCTCCATCAACTCGATCGCCAGTGTCTTCTGTCCCTCAAGCCGAAAGGGATTAATCGAATTCAATTGATAGACGGGGGCCTTCTTCACGAGGTCCTGCAGCAATTTCAGACAGCCATCAAAATCAGTGCGAAGCTGGCACGTGACCGCGCCATAATCCAGGGCCTGCGATAACTTGCTCCACGAAATCTTTCCTTCCGGCACCAGCACAAGGCTACGCATGCCTCCGCGAGCGGCGTAGGCCGCCATCGAAGCCGATGTGTTCCCTGTGGATGCACATGCGACCCAACGGAATCCAGCCATCTTTGCGAACGTTGCCGCGACAGTCATGCCGGTATCTTTGAAAGACCCGGTCGGATTCATTCCTTGATGCTTCGCGAAGAGCCGCGCCACCCCGGTAATCCGCGCGCATCGCGGCAAATCGTAAATTGGAGTGTTGCCTTCGCGCAGCGTGATCGCCTGGTCTTCTTTCTGAATGACGGGAAGCACATCGCGAAAACGCCATACGCCACTGAGATCGACCGGGTGGGAAGAGATCAGGCGATCCTGCCAGATAAACTTCACCTGCGCCCCATCAAGATTGGCCTCTTTCCAATATGGGTAGGTAATCTCAAGCAGGTCTCCGCAGTCGCGGCAGCGGAAGTCCTCACCGGCCGATTCGGTCGTGTGTTCGCAAGCGATACAGCGAAATTGATAGTTCGAGTAGCGCACTGGGGGCGCGGATGGAGAAAGTGAAGACATGTGCCCGACTACTTCTCTCTCCGCAGATATTCGTCGGTCTTGTTGATCCAGTCCGCACGCGGGGGCGTGAACACATCCAAATCTACGGTGTCAGCCAAAGCCTCCGCCTTATGCGGCATGTTAGCCGGGATACAGAGCACTTCGCCGGCATTCACCACGATCTCCTGGCCATCGATATAAAACTTGAGCGCGCCCTCGACGATGTAGGTCAATTGCTCATTGTGATGGCTGTGCAGCGGGACAATGCACCCCTTCTTCAAGAGCACACGTGCCAGCATGATCTCCTGGCCGACCACAAATTGCCGTTGTAGCAGAGGATTCAGATCTTCGAGCGCGATCGTATGCCATGGGATATATTGCAAAGCCGTTTTCGTTGCGGACGTTTTCGCGCTAATTGTCCCTTTGAGGCTGTGGGACTTTGGCTTCGATCGCCGTGCGCTGGATTTCGCTTTCTTTTTTGAGGTTTTTGACTTTGGCATATTCTCAGCTCAGAAATTAATGCTTAATCAGGAGAGGCCTTCCAGGATGCGGACATCTCGCTTGGCTTCTCCTAAGACTTCGATCGCTTTCTTATATTCGGGGCTCTCATATGCAGCGATCGCATCCTGTACACTCGCGAACTCCACGATTACCGAGCGCTCTTTGATCCCAGCTTCATAAACCTTCACCGCTGTTCCGCGAGAGAGAAATCGCCCGCCGTGCGCCTGCACAACCGGCGTGGCGAGTTTTGCGTATTCCGTCAGTACCGTCGGATTCTTTACAGAATGATAAAAGGTTACCCAATATCCCTTAGCCATGACGACTCCTCAATCGCATTCCGATGAAAAGATGAATTAATGTACTCTGCCGTTGTACAGCTTCACGGCAGTGTCGTGCAGGTAAGCATGGGCGAGTTCCATGGCTCGCGACTCGGTGATTTCACCTTCCGAAATCATCTCGGCCAGCGCCGCCGCCAAGGCCACACGCGCAGAGTAATTCCCCAGCCAATCGCTCTCTTCCGCGCCCAATACCTGATTGTACGGGAAGCAGTCCGTTCCAAAGGTGATTTTGTCGGGGAACGTTTCAAGCCACATTTTTAGCGTCTCTTTGAACGCCGAAGGATACTGCACCAGTTCACCGAAAGACGAATCGAGATAAACATTCTTCATCGCGGCCAGCCAGATTGCCTCGCGCTCCAGCGGATATCCACCGTGAATCATCACGAACGTTGTCTGCGAATAGCGCGGATCGCGCAGCACGCTCTCCAGATTCATGATATTGCTCTGCGACAAATTGAAGTAGTCGCCGATGCCGACCGCGGTGTGAATATGCACCGGCAGATGCAGCCGTCCGCCTTCCTGGATCAAATAGCGGAAAATGTAATCCTGGAACGTTCGGTATTCCTTCTCGCTCGGAATCCCTCCAGTGACGAAGCGCTGATAAATGTCTTCCGCCTGCGCAGAGCTTGGATCGCTGAAGGTCGTCGGCCGGAAGTACGCGACTTCAAACTTCATCGCGATGCCGCCTTTTTTCGAGTTGTCTTCCAGCACGCGATTGATGAAGTTCAGGTAGTCGGCAAAGGACGAAGGCAGCTTGCTGACATTCTCCTGTTGCATCCACCGGTGGAGCATTTTCTCCTGCAGAGGGATGTAAACGCCCTCATCGGGATTGCGTCCAGTTTCTCGCTCATTGTTAAAAGGCCACATGAACGAGTCGGCAAAAAAGACCCACGGAAACCGCTTCGCATCGAGGTAGTCGGGCATCATCGCCCGGTTCGCCACCGAGCTCTCGATGTTGATCTTGTCGAGAATCGAATTGAAATAAGCTGTCCCTGTCAGCTGCTTCTTTAGCTCAGTCTTCTTATCGAGCAACCACTTCGAGTGCTCCGGAGAAAGATCACTGTATGGATATCCGAACAGTGCCTTGGCTGCGACAACCAGTTCCGGATTGTCGTCGCGAGTCCGTAGTCCTTCACTGGCATTTGGAGGAGCAGCCATCGCGTCTACATCAGGATCGTCCGTATATCCGGGATGCGCGTGATGATCAAATGCCTGAATCTTCTGGATCTGCGGCAACAGCCGCTGATAAATCTGCTGCATGTCTCCGCCCGGAAACGGACGTGCCTGCGCCAAGCAAAAAGTACCAAGAAAAACAGCCGTGAACAAAAAAGTTACATTTCGCATGCGTATCCCTCGATACCACGTCACATCTGGGACTGCTGGCCTGGGTAGCAGCACTAGCGAACGGGTGTTGCCTGCCAAGCCGATGACACTTTCTGAATCCGCTCGACAGCCTCTTTCAACGTCGCCGTTGACGAAGCAAATGAGAAGCGGATGAAATCTTTTCCCGCCGGTCCGAAGGCTGCTCCTGGAATCGCCGCAACTCCGGCGTCCTCGAG
>Ga0335081_10003672_pt1 | contig 24154 bp, 23 predicted proteins | sample Lox_Sample_35_FD_206713 | JGI IMG/M metagenome (GOLD analysis project Ga0335081, IMG submission 206713) | Soil microbial communities from Loxahatchee National Wildlife Refuge, Florida, United States - Lox_Sample_3.5 | ecosystem: Environmental > Terrestrial > Soil > Wetlands | place: USA...
CCGCCTTCGGCTTGGACTTGGCGACGGCCGCGCCGCTGCCGGCGGCCAAAATCGCCAGGGACAACAAGATCAAAATCTTGCGCATGATCGCCCCCGATCGGGACGCGAAGCCTAGGCCCGCACGCGGAACGTGTAAACGGCTATTTCGCCGGCGCGACGCGCAGGATGCGGCCGGACGAATTGTCGGTGAGCAGGTAGAGTGCGCCGTCCGGCCCTTGCCGCACGTCGCGGATGCGCTCGTGCAGATCCTGCAGCAGGCGCTCCTCCTTCACCGCCTTGTCGCCGTCGAGCGTGAGCCGCGACACCAGCTGGTATTTGAGCGCGCCGTTGATCAGGCTGCCCTTCCAGCCGGGAAACAGGTCGCCGGTCACGAAGGCCATGCCCGAAGGCGCGATCGACGGCGTCCAGTGCCAGACCGGATCGATCATGCCTTCCTGATGCGCCCTGCCGGTGCCGACCGGCGAGCCGTCATAGTTGACGCCGAACGAGACTACCGGCCAGCCGTAATTGCCGCCCTTCTCGATGATGTTGATCTCGTCGCCGCCCATGGGGCCGTGCTCCTGCTCCCACAATTTGCCGTCTGCCGGATTGAAGGCGAGCCCTTCCGCGTTGCGCAGGCCGTACGCCCAGATTTCCGGCAAAGCGTCTTGCTTGCCCACGAAGGGATTGTCGGGCGGCGCTTTGCCGTCACGCGTGATGCGCACGATCTTGCCGATGTCGTTGTCGAGCGTCTGCGCCATCTTGGCGTCGCTCAAGTGATCGCCGAGCGTGACGAACAGGTTGTTATCGGGTGCCTGCACCATGCGGCAGCCGATGTTGTAGCCATGATCGGCGGGCCCGCGCTGGCGGAAGATGACGGCGACGTCGGCGAGTCGCGGCTTGCCGCCGTCCTGCAGGCGGGCGCGGGCGACGGCGATACGGGCGCCGCCCTCGTAGGGCTCGGCGTAGCAGAAGAAGATCTCACGGCTCTGCGCGAAATCGCGCGCGAGCAGCGCGTCCATCAGGCCGGCCTGGCTGTGCGCGTAGACATGGGGGACGCCGTCGAGCGGCGGCGAGAGTTGCCCGGCGCGGGTGACGATGCGCATGCGCCCCGGCTTCTCGGTCACCAGCATGCGGCCGTCGGCCAGGAATGTGAGCGACCAGGGATTGACCAGGCCGCCGGCGACAGTCTCGACCACGAGCGGACCGGCAGAGGAGGGGAAATGCTCGCTGGCCGCCGTGGCGGCAAAGGCCGCCGACAGCAGCGCCGCCAGGGTCAGAAGGAAGCGCATGATCTCTCGCTCGATGCCGCCTCAACTGTGCGGCATCGCGCGGGGTTCCGGAAGTGCCTTCTAGCTCAGCGCCGTTTCGGCTTTTCGCCCGGCACCAAGGACAGCCCGCTCATGCCGATGAAGATCAGGCCGAGCAGCAGGGCGACGCCGAACAGGCCGCTTTCGTGGCCGATGACGCCGTCGGCGACCTCGGCGCGGGCGATGCCGGCGGTGACGACGGTGGCGCCGACGACGGTGGCAACAGCAAGCGCGACGCTGGCGATCAGCTCGGCAACGGCGTGGTGGCGCCGCTCGCCGCCGGCGCTGCGGCCGGTGGGCGGAATAAAGCCGGTCATTTCGATGGGCGTGCGCATGACGAATAGGAAACGAGCAATGGAATCACTTGTTCCTTAGACCACATGGTTAAGCGGGAACTCGGCAACGGTTGGTTGCGATTGGGGCAAAGCCGGTCGGGAAGGGGGGCGTTTTTGTGACAACCGTTAACAAAAGGTGAACGGCTGGCAGAAATCAGTGGTCAAAGGTCAGTAATCAGGAGGAAGAAGCGCACGGGCTTTCTGACCACCGATTACCGAACATTGACCCCTGCGGCTACTCCGCCGCGGCCATGGTGTCGGGCTGCCAATCCATCGCCACATGGCCGGGTTCGGAGGCCACGCGGGCAAGCCAGGCGCACACCGCCGGAAAGCGCGACAACTCGAAATCGCAGGTCGTCGCCAGGTGGGTGTAGGCGTAAAGCGCGATGTCGGCGATGGTGAAATGGCCGGCCGCGAAGTAGCGGTGGTCGGTCAGGTGCATCTCCATGACGCCGAGCGCGCGATAGCCGTTTTCCATCCAGTCCTCGAGCGCGTGTTGCTGCAATTCGCGCCCGCCTTTGATCAGGTTCAGCCAAAAATAGGCCGCGCCGATATTGGGCTCCAGGCTGTGCTGCTCGAAGAACATCCATTGCATCGCCTCGGCCTTCTCGATGCGGTCCTCCGGTGCCAGCGTCGAGCCGCCCGCAACATACCAGAGGATGGCGTTGGATTCGGACAGGTAGCGGCCGGGCGCGACCTCGAGCAGCGGAATCTGCCCGTTAGGATTCTTGGCGAGGAATTCGGGCGTGCGGCTTTCGCCTTGCAGGATGTCGATCTCGACCTGGCGATAGGGAATGCCCAAGCGGGCCAGCGCGAGGCGGACCTTGTAGCTGTTGCCTGAACGCTGCATCGAATAGAGCGTATACATCGGTCCCCCGAAGCTTGGCCGCCGGCCGACTAAGACCGGCAAACTCCGGCAATTGCATGGCCCGCGCGCGACGGCTGCGTGAACGCCATTACAAATTTCTTGCAAATTTTCGAACGCCAGTCTCTTGGCGCGCCAAATACGGAAAATTTATTCCGCGGCCACGCGGCGCGCGCGCGCATACTCAAGCAGCGAGTCGTCGTCAGCCGGCACGATCGGCGCGAAGTCGCGGTGCGCGATCCATTCCGGCCGGGTGAACTTGGTGATGTGGTTGGAGACGGCGCACAGCGTCAGATAGACGATCTTGCGCGGATAGGGCGTGATGTTGGGCGGCGAGGCGTGCACCAGATTGCCGTGAAACATCAGGACCGAGCCGGGCTTGCCGGTCGGCGCGACGATGCCGATGCCGCTCTCGTCTTCCGCCTCGCGCGCGAGCCGCGTCACCGTGTCCTTGTCGAGCGTCCACAGCGGATAGGAGGTGGTGAGCTTGTCGTGGCCGGCTTCGAATACGCCCTGTTTATGACTCTTGGGGATGAGCAGCAGCGGGCCGTTGATGGGCATCACCTCGTCGAGGAACACCGCGATGTTCATGGCGCGCGCCTGCGGCATGCCGTCGTCGCGCGCCCAGGTGCCGTAGTCCTGGTGCCACTGCCAGACGTCGCCCTCGAAGGCGGCCTTGGCGTTGAGCTTGAACTGATGGACGTAGACCTCCTCGCCGAACAATTGCCTAAGGGGTTCGACCAGACGCGGGTGGCGCGCCAACAGGCCAAATACCTCGCTGAAGGTGTGGGCGGCGAAGGCCGTGCGCGGGGCGCCCGACTTCTCGCGCCAGACTTCCTGGCGGTCGAGCTTGAGGATCTGGTCGGCCTCCGCGCGCAACAGCGCGATCTCCTGCTCGGAAAAGCAGTTGGGGAAAAAGACGTAGCCCCGTTCGTCGAAAGCCTTGAGCTGCTCGGCGGAAAGCTTCATGGCGCGCTCCCTAAGATGGCGGCCGCTGATCCGGTTCTTGCTCTGTATTGTATTCTAGGGAGCGGATTGCAAAAGGCTACTGGTTTGCGGATTGTGATTTTCTGCAATACCGCGGTGCAATAAGTAGGCAAAGCTCAGCAACATGACCGGAACGGCAACCGGAATGGATGCCGTTTCCGCTATCGAACGGGTAATCAACGGCGCAATCCACAGGGCGGCAAGAATCGTTTTCTGGTAGGGCGCGAAACCGCGTTGCAATCCGTCAGCGGCGAGAAACGCGATTGCCGGCGCCAGCAGCATCAAGTCGTAGTCGAGGCAAAAAGGCGTGGACAAGAGCGTGCCGAGCAACAGCGCGGCCGCCTTGAGCGGAAAGCGCGCCCGGCTTCGCCATAGCCAGACCAGTCCGAGTGCAACCGCCAGCGTGACCGTTGCCTGAACGAGATAGGCGAGGCTCACGGGGCCGCCCCACAGGCGCACCCAGGAAAACACGCTCTGCAATTTGTACCAGCCGATGGCGTCCTCTTCGAGCAGCACGACGCGTGAAAAAGTCATCGATGCGAAGAAGGCGCGCCAGACATCCGGTCCGAAGACGATCAAGGTCGCGGCCACGAGCGCCGCAACGGTCGCTGCCGCGGCGACGACCGTGCGCCAACGCCCGCTCACCAGAAGCACCAGCGGGATCATCAGCCCAAACTGCGGCTTGTACGCCATCAGCCCGATCAACAGCCCGGCGAGGAGCGGACGCCAATCGAGCTCGACGAGAGCCAGTGCGAACAATCCCGCCGTGAGAAATCCATTTTGACCGTGCGTGAGGTTTATGAATACGGCCGGAAAGGCGAGGGCCAGCGTTAGCCAGAGGCCGCTTACCTGCTCGTCACTATGGATGACGGAACTCGCTTTGCTCGCTTGGCCGATCTGCGCGCCTTCCCCTCTAAGAGGGGCGAGTAAGATCGCGCGAATGGCAAGCAAATAGAGAAGCAGCGATGCCCCCTGCCACAGCGCCAATGCCGGAAGATAGGGTAAATGAGCGAGCGCATCGGCGATCAGCAGGAAGATCGGCGGATACTGAAACGCGTAATAAGGCGTCGCCTCGCCGAAGATGGCGCGCTCGCCCGTCCAATGGGCGGCATGGTCGAAGGGCGCAGTGACAAATCCTTCGCGAACGAGGCTGCCGGCCGCATAGAAGCTGGAAAAATCCGTCCCGAGCGGCCGGCCGAAACGGTCACTCAAGCCATGCGAGGTGGCGAGCAGCCACGAGGCGCCGATCACCGAGGCGGCGAGCATGCCGAAGGCGATCAGCCGCACCCGCTCGCGGGTCAACCAATCGCCGGAGCGCAGGATTTCGATCAATCCAGCCATGGGAGAGGGTCTAGCAGCGCAGGCTTAAGGGCTCGTTGCGCGGGCTACCGGTCGGCCAAGTGCCCCAGGGCGGCCGGAACCAGCGGCAAAAGACCACAATTATCAGCAGCTTTGATGGGTGCATCATGCTTTGCCGCTTGCCGCGGCGGCGCGCTCCCATTACCTACGGCGCGTCCGCCCGGCGGACGCAAAGGAGATTCGCCATGGCCTTCCTTGCCGAGCAGCTCAAGCGCATCAAGCCGTCGGCGACCATCGCCGTCACCGACAAGGCGCGCGCGCTCAAGGCGGCGGGCCGCAATGTGATCGGCCTGGGCGCGGGCGAACCCGATTTCGACACGCCCGACAACATCAAGGAAGCGGCGATCAGGGCGATCCGCGACGGCAAGGCGTCCAAGTACACCAATGTGGACGGCATCGCCGAGCTCAAGGACGCCGTCGTCAAGAAGTTCAAGCGCGAGAACGGCCTCGACTACAAAGCGGGCCAGATCACGGTCGGCACCGGCGGCAAGCAGGTGCTGTACAATGCTTTCGTTGCCACGCTCAATCCGGGCGACGAGGTGATCATCCCGGCGCCCTATTGGGTGAGCTATCCCGACATGGTGCTGCTCGCGGGCGGCGAGCCGGTCGAGGTCGTTACCTCGATGGCGACCGGCTTCAAGATGACGGCCGCGCAGCTCGAGCAGGCGATCACGCCGAAGACCAAATGGGTGCTGCTCAACTCGCCGTCCAACCCGTCGGGCGCCGGCTATACGCGCGCCGACTTGAAGGCGCTCACCGAGGTGCTCAAGAAGCATCCGGAGGTGCATGTCATGACCGACGACATGTACGAGCACCTGGTCTACGACGACTTCAAGTTCTCGACGGCGGCGCAGATCGAGCCCGAGCTTTATCCGCGCACGCTCACCATCAACGGCGTGTCGAAGGCCTATTGCATGACCGGCTGGCGCATCGGCTTTGCCGGCGGACCGGAGCCGCTGATCAAGGCGATGGCGATGATCCAGTCGCAGTCGACCTCGAACCCGGCGGCGGTGTCGCAATGGGCCTCGGTCGAGGCGCTCAACGGCCCGCAGGACTTCATCGCCAAGCACAACAAGATCTTCAAGGACCGGCGCGACCTGGTGGTGTCGATGCTCAATCAGGCGAACGGCATCAAATGCCCGACGCCGGAGGGCGCCTTTTACGTCTATCCGTCGTGCGCCGGCACCATCGGCAAGACCGCGCCGAGCGGCAAGAAGCTGGCGACCGACGAGGACTTCGTTACTGAGCTGCTGGAAGCCGAAGGCGTGGCGGTGGTGCAGGGCACGGCCTTCGGCTTAGGCCCGGCGTTCCGCATTTCCTACGCCACCAAGACCGAGGACCTGGAAGAGGCCTGCCGGCGCATCCAGCGGTTCTGCGGGAACTTGAAATAGCTCCGACTGTCGTCCCCGCCAAAGCGGGGACCCAGTACGCCGCAGTCTATCGATAGGCTGCGGAGTACTGGGTCCCGGCCCTCGCTGTGCTCGGCCGGGACGACGGCTAAGCGAATCGCGCGACGCTTCGCTAATGTCAGCGCATGTTTTCCCGCGCCGTCGCGATCCTCATCCTCATCGCCACTACAGTCAGCGCCGCCGCGCAGGAGCGCGTGACCGCCGGCGTGGTGCGGGAGGCTTCCAACGGTCCTGTGTTTCTCGCGGCCGCGCAGGGCTACTTCAAAGACGAGGGCCTCGAGCTCGCGCTGCGCGCCTACCCGTCGGCGCAGCAGGTGGCGCAGGCGCTCGCCGGCGATGCGCTGGATTTCGGCGTCACCGCTTACAGCGCGCAGGTCTTTCAGCTTGCCGGCAAGGGCGAGATCGTCGCGATCGCGGCACAGGCGCGCGAGCGGCGCGGCTACGAGGGCAACGAACTGGTGGCCTCGAACGCCGCCTATGGGCGCGGCCTGCGCGGCTACGGCGACCTCGCCAACAAAGTCATCGGCATCGACCGGCTCGGCTCCTCGTTGCATTACCAGCTCGGGCAAATCGCCGGCCTCAAAGGCTTCGCGCTCGACGGCGTCATCTTAAAGCCGCTGCAGTCGCTCGACGCGATTGCACGCGCGCTCGCGGGCGGCGAGGTCGATGCCGCCATTCTGCCTGCGCCCTACGCGCGCGAAGTGCTGACCGCGAGCCAGGGCAAGCTGATCGGCTGGTATTCGGAGTTGGACGAACAGCAACTGGGCGCGCTCTTCGCCACGCCCAAGACGATCGCCGCGCGGCGCGCTACGGTGGAGAAATTCGTGCGCGCCTATCGCCGCGGCGTCGCCGACTATGCGGCCGCGTTCTTGCGCCACGACCGCTTCGGCAAGCGCGTTTCCGACGCCAAGTCGAGGGCGGCGGCCGCGGTCATTGCGCGCTACATCTATCCGGATGCCTCCGACGGCGCGGACGCGGTGGAGGCCGGCATTTATTTCATCGATCCACGCGCCCGCATCGATATTCGCGACATCGCGCACCAAGTCGCCTGGCACCAGGCGCAAGGGCTGCTCGACAAGGCTGCAGACGCCCGCCGCGCGATCGATCTGAGTTTCACCGCCGGGCCGTAATCCACCACCGGTCCCGAGGGGCAATTTGCGCCCTTGCCAGCCCTGCCATCTGCTGCGACGATATTGTGACAAGGGCCGGGAAACCAGGTCCGACCTCCCGGCCGGCTAGGGAGGTATTGCATGGGACAAAATGGCGCGGGACCAAAGGGTCCCCGGTGCATCGCGCTGGTGGGCCCATTCCAGAGCGGCAAGACCACACTGCTTGAGGCTATTCTCGCCCGCGCCGGCGCGATCCAGCGGCAAGGCTCGGTCGACGCGGGCACCTCGGTCGGCGACGCCAGCAAGGAGGCGCGCGGCCACAAGATGAGCGTGGAGGCGACCTTCGCCACCGCCAATTTCATGGGCGACAATTACGTCTTCGTCGATTGTCCCGGCTCGATCGAATTCATCCATGACATGCGCAGCGTGCTGCCGGCGGTCGATGCCGCGGTCGTGGTGTGCGAGGCCGACGAAAAGAAGGTACCGCAGCTGCAATTGATCCTGCGCGAGCTGGAAGACCAGAACATCCCGCACTTCCTGTTCCTCAACAAGATCGACAAGGCCGACAAGCGCGTGCGCGAGACCATCAAGCTGTTGCAGCCGGCCTCGCGCGTGCCGCTGCTGCTGCGGCAGATTCCGATCTGGAACGGCGACATCATCTCCGGTTTCGTCGATCTCGCGCTCGAGCGCGCCTATGTCTACAAGGAACACGCACCGTCGGAGATCGTCGAGCTCAAGGGCGACGATGCCACGCGCGAGAAAGAAGCGCGCTTCACCATGCTGGAGACGCTGGCCGATCACGACGACCAGCTGATGGAGCAATTGCTCGAGGACATCGAGCCGCCGCGCGACAAAGTGTTCGACGATCTCGCAAAGGAACTGCGCGAGCGCATGGTGGTGCCGGTGCTGCTCGGCGTCGCCACCCGCTCGAACGGCGTGCTGCGGCTGTTGAAAGCATTACGCCACGAGTCGCCCGGCGTGGCCGAGACGGCAAAGCGCCTCGGCGTCGACGCGAAAAACGAGGCGGTGGCGCTGGTGCTCAAGACCTTCCACACCATGCACGGCGGCAAAATGTCGGTCGCGCGCGTTTTGGCAGGAACGGCCGGCGACGGCACCACCTTCAATACACCCGACGGCGAAGCTGGCCGCGTCTCCGGCGTGTTCAAGCTGATGGGGCAGCATTATGAGAAGCGCGGGCAGGCAAGCGTCGGCGAAACGGTCGCCTTCGGCAAGCTCGACGGTGCCAAGACCGGCAACACTTTGTCCACCGGTAAGCAGGCCTATCCTTCATTGATCGAGACCAAACCCTACGCGCCGGTGCTTGCCAACGCGGTGCAAGCTAAGGAGCGCAAGGACGACGTCAAGCTCGGCGCCGCCTTCAGCAAGCTGACCGACGAAGATCCCTCACTCACCATCGTGCACGACGCCGAGACGCACGAGGTGGTGATCTGGGGCCAGGGCGAGATGCACCTGCGCGTCGCCACCGAGCGGCTCGCCGACCGCTTCCAGGTGCCGGTCAGCACGCGGCCGCCAACCGTCGGCTACCGCGAGACCATCCGCAAGCCGATCACCCAACGCGGCCGCCACAAGAAGCAGTCCGGCGGCCACGGCCAGTTCGGCGATGTGGTGCTGGAGATCAAGCCCCTGCCGCGCAATTCCGGCTTCAAGTTCGAAGACAGGATCACGGGCGGCGTGGTGCCGCGCAACTACATTCCGTCGGTGGAGGAGGGCGTCATCGACGCGCTCAAGCACGGGCCGCTCGGCTTCCCGGTCGTGGACCTGCAAGTGGCGCTGGTCGACGGCTCCTATCACACCGTCGACTCCTCGGACATGGCGTTCCGCACTGCCGGCCGCATCGGCATCGTCGAAGGACTGCCGCAGTGCAGCCCGGTGCTGCTGGAGCCGATCCATGAGGTCGAAATCGTCTGCCCGAACGAGGCGACCGCCAAGATGAATGCCATCCTGTCGAGCCGGCGCGGGCAGATCCTCGGCTTCGACGCGCGCGATGGTTGGCCGGGCTGGGACGTGGTGCGCGCGCAGATGGCGGAAGCCGAGATCGGCGACCTGATCATCGAGGTGCGCTCGGCCACCGCCGGCGTCGGTTCCTTCACTTTCAAGTTCGACCACATGGCCGAGTTGACCGGCCGCATGGCCGATCAGATCGTGGCGGCAAGAAGGGCGGCGGAGTAACCGCTTCGTCACTCCGGGACGCGCGCGTAAGCGCGCGGGCCCGGAATCCATATTCACGGACCGGGGTCATGGATTCCGGGCTCGCGGGCTTCGGCCGCGACCCGGAATGACGGTTGCACCCTCCCGCAAGCGTGATTTGCCTGTGACGGCGCTCGTAACGTAGGCCTTTGGGCAGGGCGATTCGCGGAGGATCAGCGCATGAACATCATTCACCGTCGCGGCTGGGAGATGCCCGAGCGCCTGGCCACGCCGGAACGACTTTTCTTCAGCCGCCGCGCGCTCCTGGCCGGCGGTGCGAGCGCGCTGGCGCTGGCGCCCCACGTGGCACAAGCGCAGCGGGTTTCCGATCTCGCCAAGCTGCCGGACCCGACCGCCAGTCTCTATCCCGCCAAGCGCAACGACAAATATTCGCTCGACCGCAAGATCACCGATGAGAAGATCAACGACCACTACAACAACTTCTACGAATTCGGCACGGCGAAGGACATCGCGCAGGCCGCGCAGGCGCTGCCGCTGCGGCCCTGGACGGTGAAGATCGACGGCATGGTGGAGAAGCCGTTCGAGATCGGCATCGATGACCTGATCCACAAGATGACCTTGGAGGAGCGTACCTATCGCCATCGCTGCGTGGAGGCCTGGAGCATGGCGATCGCCTGGACCGGCTTCCCCTTGGCCAAACTGGTCGATCTTGCCAAGCCCATGGGCTCCGCCAAGTTCGTGAAGATGACGAGCTTCATGGACTCGAAGATCGCGCCCGGCCAGCGGCTCACCTGGTTCCCCTGGCCCTATGTCGAGGGCCTCACCATGGCGGAAGCGACCAACGAACTCGCCTTCCTCGCCACCGGCGCCTATGGCCATCCGATGGACAAGCAGCACGGCGCGCCGTTGCGGTTGGCGGTGCCGTGGAAATACGGCTTCAAGTCGGCCAAGTCGATCGTGCAGTTCACCTTCACCGACAAGCAGCCGCTCGGCATGTGGCAGGAGTTGCAGGCTTCCGAATATGGCTTCTGGGCCAACGTCAATCCGAAGGTGCCGCATCCGCGCTGGAGCCAGGCCACCGAAGAAATCATCGGCACCGGCGAGCGCGTGCCGACGCAGCTGTTCAACGGCTACGGCGAATACGTCGCCGGTATCTATAAGGGCCTCGAAAAAGAGCGGCTGTGGGCTTAAGCAAAAGTTGCGACAACCGCTCTCTGCCGCAGCGCATCATAATCTGCGCTGTCGCGGCGCTTCAAAAATACTGAACAGCTATTTTGCCATCCGCCACCTATCGTTGCCTTACTCGGCTCGTGGCACCGCATGACCTGAAAAGAAAAGAGCGACTTCGTCATTGCTGCGCCTCGCGGGCTCCTGAGTGTCAGGGGGTGTCATGGGGCATTCACACATACTCCTCGGCGCGGGCGGCAGTCCCGCCCAACTGACCGTCCACCGCATCGGACTTGCCGATCTCAAGGACGCGTTGGCCAAGGGTGTCGCGGATTTCCAGGCGATGCCCACGCATGCCATGTTCCTGTGCCTTGTCTATCCGATCATCGGCCTCCTCCTGGGGCGGCTCGCCTTCGGTTACTCGATCCTGCCGCTGATCTATCCGCTGGCCACCGGCTTTGCCTTGGTGGGCCCGTTCGCCGCGCTCGGCCTTTACGAAATGAGCCGCCGGCGCGAGGCAGGCGGCGAGGTTTCGGCGGCCGATGCCTTCGATGTGCTGCGGTCGTCGTCGATCGGCGCGATCACGGCGCTCGGCGTTCTGCTGCTGCTGGTGTTCGGCCTATGGCTGGCGGTCGCCGACGCGATTTATGTGGCGAATTTCGGCTACGCCGAGCCGACCTCGATCGGCCGGTTCGTGCGCGAGGTGCTGACCACACAGGCGGGTTGGAATCTCATCGTCGTCGGCAATCTGGTCGGATTCTGCTTCGCCGTCCTGGTGCTGACCATCAGCGTGGTGTCTTTTCCGCTGCTGCTCGACCGCGATGTCGGCGCGGCGGTTGCGCTGTGGACGTCGGTGCAGGCGGTATACAAGAACGTGGCGGTGATGGCGGCTTGGGGTTTCATCGTTGCGCTGCTGCTGGCGATCGGCTCGCTGCCCTTGTTCCTCGGCCTGACGGTCGTCGTGCCGATCCTCGGCCACGCCACTTGGCACCTTTACCGCAAGCTGATCGAGCCTAACGGCAGTCCACGTCCGCAGTTGCGTCGGCAGGCCCCTAGGCGTTCTGGGGCGGATTTTCCGGTCAACCTCTTCCCCGGCGCGCGGGAGTAAGTTGCCGGTCCCGGCATTGAGCGCGGCTCAATAGCCCATGCGTCGGTACATGCGCGCGGCGACTGCCACCAGCACCGCTGTGATCGTCGCGAGGATGGCGAAGTCGAGCGGCAGGCCGTAATCCGATACGCCCTCAGTCAGCATCAGCGCGCGCAGGATGTCGACCTCGTAGGTGAGCGGGTTGACGTGCGAAATCACGTTCAACCACGCCGGCATCAGCGACAGCGGATAAATGGCGTTGCTGGCGAAGAAGATCGGCATGGTCAGCACCTGGCCGATGCCCATGAAGCGCTCGCGCGTCTTGACGATGCAGGCGATGATCAGCGACAGCGTGGCGAACAGCCCGGAGCCGAGCATGATGGCGCCCGCGACGCCAAGGATGTTGAGCGGAGCAAGATCGATGCCGACGCCGAGCGCGAGCGCCAGCAGATAGACGATCAACGCCTGCGATAAGCCGCGCACGCCGGCCGACAGCGCCTTGCCCAGCACGAGCGCCGCGCGCGGCGCCGGGCTCACCAGATAGCGCTGCAGCACGCCGAGATCGCGTTCCCATATTGCCGAGATGCCGTAGAAGATCGCAACGAACAGCGCGCTCTGTGCGAGGATGCCGGCGGCCAGAAAGTCGAGATAGGGAATGTTGCCGGGCGCCACGCCGCGCACACGCGCCATGACCTCGCCGAACAGCATCAGCCACAACACCGGCTGCACCGCGCGCGTGAACAATTCGAGCGGATCGTGGCGCAACTTCTGCACCTCGGCAGCCGCGACCGCAAACGTTTGCGTTACGAAGCTTTCGAGCGCCCAGAGCGCGTTTCGTTCAGCCGTGATCGCGCTCGGCGCGGCGGGCCCGTCTGACCTCGACATAGCCTCCTCCGGATTCAGTCTGGCCGGTCGGCGCCACAAGCTTGATGAAGACGTCGTCGAGGCTGGCGCCGGGCCCGACGCGCGCTTTCAGTTCGACAGCGGTGCCGACCGCCACGATCCGTCCGTGGTCGATGAGCGCGATGCGGTCGCAAAATTCCTCGACTTCGTCCATATGGTGGGACGTGATGACCATCGTGCGCTGGAAGCGGTCGCGTAGGTCGACCACGCGCTCCCAAACCGTCTCGCGTGCGCCGGGGTCGAGCCCGACGGTCGGCTCGTCGAGAAACAGTACGGTCGGCCGGTGCAGCAGGCTCTGCGCGATCTCGAGGCGGCGGATCATGCCGCCGGAATAGTGACCGACCACGTGATGCGCCGCCTCGCTGAGCCCCATGCGCGCGAGCGCGCGCGTGATGCGCTCGGCGCGCTCGCGGCGCGGCACGCCGTAGAGGCGGGCGGACAGCAGCATATTTTCGTAGCCGGTGAGCGAGCCGTCGGCCGACAGCAGTTGCGGCACGTAACCGATTTGACGGCGCACCTCAGCGGGCTCTCTGACGATGTCGTGGCCGGCAATGCGGGCGGTGCCGCTGGTCGGCGGCAGCAACGTGGTCAGCATCCTGATGAGGGTGCTCTTGCCGGCGCCGTTGGGGCCGATCAGGCCGAAAATCTCGCCGCGATCGATGGTCAGCGTGACCGCGTCGACGGCGGTCAGGTCGCCGAATTTCCGCGTCAGCGCCGCGATTTCAACCACTGGGTCCGGCGCCTGCGCCTTTGCCGAGACGTCCGCCATGGCCGGCAACTTTCTCGTGCCCCGGCCGATATATAGCGGCGGCGGCGGAATTTGCGAGTATCGGTGAATGCCACCGTTATAAAGAACGTGTATGCTGGCCATGGGGGGCGAACCGCCGGAGGCTATCATGTCCCAACCGAACATCGGCGATATTCAACGCGCGATGAGGCAATCGCTGCACGAGCATTGGGTGCTCTATCTGGTCGAGGGCGTTGTGCTGGTCGTGCTGGGCGCGACAGCGATCGTGCTGCCGCCGCTGGCGACGCTGGCGGTGACCATCATTCTCGGCTGGCTGTTCCTGGTGAGCGGCGTCATGGGTCTGTTCACGACCTACTGGATGCGGCATGCGCCTGGATTCTGGTGGGCGCTGCTCTCGGCCGTGCTCGGCATCGTGGTCGGCTTCATGCTGCTGGCGATGCCGCTGACGGGAGCGTTTTCGCTCACCCTCGTGCTGATCGCCTTCTTCATCGTCGAAGGCGTCGCTTCGATCATGTTCTCGCTCGACCACAAGCGCGAATTGTCCGGCCAGTGGGGCTGGATGCTGGTGAGCGGCATCGTCGATCTGGTGTTGGCGTTGATCATCTTCACCGGGCTGCCGGGCACGGCCGCCTGGGCGCTCGGGCTGCTGGTCGGCATCAACATGTTGTTCGGCGGCTCGGCCTTGATCGCTATGGCGCTGCACGCGCGCAACGCGGCCGCGTGACCGGCTATTTGCCGTAGCGCTCGGCCAAACGCCGGTCATAGTCGAGCACGGCCTGCAGCAGCACCTGCGCGCCGGCGGCGCACTGCTCCTTCGAGGAATATTCCGCCTCGTTGTGGCTGATACCGTCCTTGCACGGCACGAAGATCATCGAGGTGGGCGCCACACGCGCCACATAGGCCGCGTCATGGCCGGCGCCGGAGATCATGTCGCGGGTGCTGAAACCGGACACGCGCGCGGCCTCGCGCACGGCGGCGATGCAGTCGGCGTTGAATTGCGTGGGCGGCTGCGCCCAGATGTTCTTGATCGCGATGGCGATGCCGAGCTCGCCGCGCAGCTTGTTTGCCGCCTCCGTTACTTCATTTTCCATCCGGTCGAGCACGGCCGGGTCGGGATCGCGCATATCGATGGTGAAATAGACCTCACCCGGCACGACGTTAGGCGAGCCGGGCTTCACCTCCAGCAGTCCGACCGTGCCCACCGCGGTCTTGGCGCGCAGCGCCGCGGCGTTGACCGCCTCGACCAGGCGCGCCGCGCCAAGCAGCGCGTCGTGCCGGCGAGCCATCGGCGTGGTGCCGGCATGGGTATCCTGGCCGGTCACCGTCACCTCATACCAACGCATGGCTTGCACGCCGGTGACGACGCCGATCTCCTTGCCCTCGGCTTCGAGGCAGGGGCCCTGCTCGATGTGTACTTCGAAAAACGCCGACAGCTTGTGATCGCCGCATTTCTGCGGCCCGCGATAACCGATCTTGTCGAGCGCGGCGCCGAAGGTCTCGCCGCTGCGGTCCTGGCGGCTGGTCGCCCAGTCGCGCGCGAACACGCCGGCGAACACGCCCGAAGCGATCAGCGCCGGCGAAAAGCGCGAGCCTTCCTCGTTGGTCCAGTTCACCACCTCGATCGGCGCGAAAGTCTCGTAGCCGGCCTGGTGCAGCGTGCGCAGCGCCTCGAGTGCAGCCAACACGCCGAGCGCGCCGTCGAACTTGCCGCCGGTCGGCTGGGTGTCGAGGTGGCTGCCCATGGCGATCGGCGGAACGTCGGCGCGCTGGCCCTGGCGCCGGGCAAACATCGTGCCCATGTCGTCGACCGTGACGATGCAGTCGAGCTTTTGCGCCTGCGTCTTGAACCAGTCACGCACCTCGCGGTCGAGCTCGGTGAGGGTGAGGCGGCAGATGCCGCCCTTGGCCGTACCGCCGATCTTGGCGGTTTCCATGAGGTCGTCCCACAGCCGCTCGGGATCGATCGTGAGGTTTTTCATTGTTACATTGCGCATGATCTTTTCCGAAAACCGGTGCCCACTTTTCGGGATCGTGCGTTAGGTTTCGACTTCGCCCGCTTCCGCCTCGGCGAGCTCGGCGCGCCAATCGCGCCGCTTGAGCACGAAGGAGATGGCCGCCAGCGTCAGCAGGCCGGCGCTGACCAGCAACAGGGCGAGCGAAATCGGCCGACCGAGGAAGATGGTGTAATCGCCGTTCGACATGATCAGCGACTGGCGCAGGCTTTGCTCCAGGATCGGCGAGATCACCAGGCCGAGCACCAACGGCGCCGGATCGAAGTCAAACTTGCGCAAGGCGTAGCCGACCACACCCATGATCAGCATGATCCAGACGTCGACGACGGAATTGTTTACCTCGTAGACGCCGATGATGCAGAACATGATGATCATCGGATAGAGGTAGGCGTAGGGGATGCGCAGCACGGTCACGAACACGCTGACCAGCGGCAGGTTGAGCAGCAGCAGCATGACGTTGCCGACATACATGGAGGCGACGAAGCCCCAGAACACGTCGGGGTGCTCGTTGACCAGCGTGGGCCCGACCGAGACGCCGTGGATCATCAGCGCGCCGATCAGCACGGCGGTGATCGGACTGGTCGGGATGCCGAGCGCGAGCAGCGGCACGAAGGCGCCGGTGGAGGCCGCGTTGTTGGCGGTTTCCGGGCCGGCGACGCCGGCGACCGCGCCTTTGCCGAATTCTTCGGGGTGCTTGGAGACGCGCTTTTCCAGCGCGTAAGACAGGAAGCTGGAAATGATATGCGCCGAGCCCGGGATGATGCCGATGATGAAGCCGAGTACGGTAGCGCGCGTGATCGGCATGCCGGCTTCGCGCCATTCTTGCCGGGTCGGCAACAGGTCGCGCAGGCGCGGCGTGATGATCTCCTTGACCGCATTGCTGCTGGGCGTCGCTAGAATCTCGCCGAGGCCGAACAGGCCTACCGCCACCGGCACGATGCCGATACCGTCGCCGAGCTCGGCGAGATTGAAGCTGTAGCGGAAATCGCCGGTCATGTTGTCGATGCCGATCATGCCGAGCAGCAGCCCCAGGCAGGCCATCAGCAGCGTGCGGATCAGGGAGGTCGACGACATATAGGCGAGGAAGATCAGGCCGAGCACCAGCAGCGCAGTGTATTCCGGCGGGCCGAAGCGTACCGCGATGGTCGCAAGCGGCGGCGCCACCACGGTGAGCACCAGCACGCCGAAGGTGCCGCCGATCCAGGAGCCGACCGCTGCGATGCAGAGCGCGGAGCCGGCGCGGCCCTTTTTCGCCATGGCGTAGCCGTCGATGCAGGTCATCACCGAGGAGGCCTCGCCCGGGATGCGCATCAGAATGGAGGTGGTGGAGCCGCCATATTGCGATCCGTAATAGATGCCGGCCAGCATGATGATCGCTTGCGTGGCGTTGAGCCCGAAGGTCACCGGCAGCAGGATCGAAATGCCCGAGAGCGGGCCGATGCCGGGCAGCACACCGACCAGCGTGCCGACCAGGCAGCCGAGAAACGCGTACCAGGCGTTGGACGGCTCAAGGGCGACCGAGAAGCCAAGATAAAGGCTGTGCAGGGTAGTTTCCAAGACTGCCCCTAGAATCCAAATGGTCCGGTTTCGAGCGGAGTCTTGAGCGCGTAGACGAACAGAAGGTAGGTGATGCCGACTAGCCCGATGCTGTAGGCGGCGGCCGGTAGCAGGCCGCGCCGCTCGATAATGACGAGCAGCGCAAAGACTAGCAGCGTCTCGGTCATCAGGAAGCCAAGCCATTCGAACAGCGCGATCGACACACCGGTGATCACGACCACGAGGGCTGCGTGGAGGGCGTCATGCCAGGACAGGCTGGCGAACGACCTGCTTTCCTCGGCGCGCAGCGCCAGCGCTGCCCCGAACAGGATGGTCAAGCCGGCGACGATCTTCGGCATGAAACCGGAGCCCGGCAGTGACAGCGTGCCCACCGGCAGGTCGCCGCTGAGCGCGATCACCAAGACGCCAAAGGCGATGAAGAAGCCGCCGGCGACGTGGTCAGCACGGAGATTCATGTTTATACCCGGCCGATCGCGTTGATGGCGTCTTCCATCTTCTTGGCGTCGGCCGCCCAGAACCTGGCGAATTCGGGCTGGTCCATATAAGCGAGTTCCTGACCCAGATTGGCGAGCGTGGTGAGGAATTGCTGGCTGTGGGCGGCCTTGTTGAGGCCATCGCGCAGTACATTGATGACCGGCACCGGCGTGCCCTTGGGCGCAAAAATGCCGACCCAGAAGTAATATTCGAGGTCGTAGCCTTCTTCCTTGAAGGTCGGCACATCGGGCAGCGACTTGGCGTGCTGCGCGCTCGACACCGCCAGCGGGCGCACCTTGCCTGCCTTGATATGCGGCAGCGCGATCGATGTCGGCGACATGAAGAAATTGGCATTGCCGCCGAGCACGGCGGTGATGGCGGGGCCGCCGCCATTGGTCGGCAGATGCCGCATCTTGAGATCGCCGGCCGCCTTGGCGAACAGCGCGGTCGGGATATGCGAGGCGCCATAGAGGCCGGACGAGGTGAAAATCAGTTTGTTGGGATTGGCTTTGGCGTCGGCTACCAGATCCTTCACCGTCTTATAGGGCAGGTCGTTGTTAACGATCATCACGATCGGATCGGCGACGATGCGAGCGATCGGAATGAAGTCGGCATTGGTGAATTTCGGCTTGCGGCCGAACAGCCGGTCGACCGCCGCAAAGCCGGAAATCGACACGATGTGGGTGAGCAGCGTGTAGCCGTCCGGCTTGGCGGCGGCGACATATTGCGCGCCGACCGCGCCGGCGGCGCCGGTCTTGTTTTCGAGCACCACCGGCTGCTTGAGCACGACCTCGAGCGCGGCGTCGAGCGGCCGCGTGATGACGTCGCTGACGCCACCGGGCGGAAACGGGCTGATCACGGTGATGGCGTGGCTGGGATAAGCATCGTCCGCCTGCGCGCCTCTCGACGCAAGAGCCGCGGCCGATGCGGCCGAACCGATGACGAAGCTGCGGCGATCCATTTGGTTCTCTCCTTTTGCCGGAGCGGCTCTCCGGCCGCCAATCCGTGCGCTAGACGCGCCCGATGATGTCCACTGCCTCGATCACGCGCTTGGCATCGGCCGCCCAGAAATTCGCAAAATCAGGCCCGTCCAGATAGCCGAGCTGCAAGCCGATATTGTTCAAGGTGGCCTCGAATTGTTTGGTGTGCACGGCCTTGTCCATGGCGCTGCGCACCGTCATGACGGCGTTGTTCGGCGTGTTCTTGGGCGCGAAAATGCCGACCCACAGATAGTATTCCAGGTCGTAGCCCAGCTCTTTCATGGTCGCCACGTCCGGCAGCGCCTTCGAGCGCTTGCCGCCGAACAGCGCGAGCGGCCGCAACTTGCCGGCCCTGACCTGCGCCAACGAACCGGAAACCGAGATCACGCCGATCTGCGCGTTGTTGCCGAGCAGCGCGGTCAGCGCCGGGCCGCCACCGTTGGTCGGCAGGTGACGCAGCTGCAAGCCGCCCGCCGCCTTGGCGAACAGCGCCATGGGAATATGGATCGCGCTGTAGAGTCCGGCCGAGCTGAAGATGATCTGATTGGGCCGCTTCTTGGCGTCGTCGACCAGCTCCTTCAGCGATTTGTAGGGCTGCTGGTCGTTGACCACGAGCGCGCAAGGATCGGCGACGATGCGTGCCAGCGGGATGAAATCGTCGTTGGTGTATTTCGGCTTGCGGCCGAACAGCTTGTCGACCTCGGCGGCGCCCGAAATCGACGTGTTGTGCGTGAGCAGCGTGTAGCCGTCCGGCTTGGCGCTGGCGACATATTGCGCGCCGACCTGACCGGAAGCGCCGGCCTTGGTCTCCATCACCACCGGCTGCTTGAGGATGGGCTCCATGGCCGCCGCCAGCGGGCGCGTCACCAGCTCGTTGGCTCCGCCGGGCGGATAGGGATTGATGATGGTGACGGCGTGATTGGGATAGGCGTCCTCCGCTCGCGCGGCCATGGCGGCGGCGGATGCAACGCTGCCGATGACGAATGTTCTTCGATCCATCGCTTCCTCCCCTCGGGTTTGCGCCGGTTGAGCTCCGGCTGTCTTTGTAATCCCGGCTGCGCGAGCGGCCGGGCTTCGACTTCACCTGTGTCGGCTAGACGCGGCCGATCGCCTGCACCGCGGCCTCTACGCGCTTGGCGTCATCGTCCCAGAATTTGGCGAAATCCGGCTGATCGAGATAGGCCACTTCGTCGCCGATGTTCTTGATCGCTGTTTTGAACTGCTCGCTATTGGCTGCCTTGTGCACCGCGTCGCGCGCGACATCGACATTGGCCGCCGGCGTCGCCTTCGGCGCGAACAGGCCGACCCAGAGCGAGAACTCCACATTGTAGCCGAGCTCCTTGAAGGTCGGCACGTTCGGCAGCGAGGCCGCGCGTTGCGACGAGAAGCAGGCGAGCGGGCGCAATTTACCGGCTTTGATCTGGCCGCTGGCCGCCGCGATCGAGGTCGCCAGCACCTGCGAATTGTTTCCGAGGATGGCGGTGAGCGCGGGGCCGCCGCCGTTGGTCGGCAGGTGCTTCATCGTGATGCCGGCGGCTTTCATGAACAGCGCGGTCGGCAGATGCAGCGCGCCGTAAAGTCCGGAGGAGCTGAAGATCAGCTTGTTCGGATTCTTTTTGGCGTCGTCGACGAGTTCCTTGAGCGTCTTGTAGGGTTGCTGGTCGTTGACCACGAGCACCATCGGCCCGGCAGTGAGCCGCGCGATCGGCGTGAAGTCGGCGCGCGTGAACTTGGGCTTGCGCCCGAACAGCTTGTCGACCTCGGCGAAGCCGGAGATCGAGACGATATGGATCAGCAGCGTGTAGCCGTCCGGCTTGGCGGCCGCGACGTATTGCGCGCCGACTTGGCCGGCGGCGCCGGCCTTGGTTTCGATCACGCACGGCTGTTTGAGGGTCGGCTCGAGCAGCGCGGTGAGCGGGCGTCCGACCACGTCGGCTGCGCCGCCCGGCGGAAACGGATTGACGAAGGTGATGGCGTGATTGGGATAGGCGTCGGCGGCGAAGGCAGGCCGGATGGCGAGCGCAGCGGCAGCGGCGCTGCCGCCGGCAACGAAACGGCGTCTGTCCAAATTGATCCTCCCCGTTTGTGCGCAGGATTGCCTGTGACCGGCCCTGTCTTTGTGGGCGGGATGCTATCGCCCGCTATAGTGGGCAATCAAGCGGCCTCACTCGGGCGATGCCATAGACCCGCACGCACGCATCCGCTTCTATAACAAGGTCAGGGGCAGAACGCTGAGGAGACCAGCATGCCGGCCTATTGGGTTGCCCGTTCCAAGATCAACGACCCGGTCGAATACAAGAAATACACCGACTTGGTGCCGGGCATCATCGCCAAATACGGCGGCAAAGTACTGGCGCGCGGGGGCAAATTTCAGATCATGGAAGGACCGGCCAAATTCCACCGCTTCATCGTGATCGAATTTCCCACCTTCGAGCAGGGGGTCGCCTGTTTCACCTCGCCGGAATACGACCGCGCCGCAGCGTTCCGGCGCGCAGGCGCGGGCGAGGTCGAAACCATCATGGTGGAAGGGGCATAGCCCACCTTGGTAGTAGATGTTCCCCCTAGCTTCCGACGGTGAAAAGCGCATAAGATGACAAAAAATAACGTCTAAATGGGAGGACATTATGCTGCGATATCTTAAATCTGGGGCATTTGCGTGGATTGTCGGGGCGGCGGTCATGTTGACGGCCGGCGCGATGTTCCTCGTCAATTCCGCTACCGCACAAAACAAAGAGCCGATCAAGATCGGCTTCAGCATGGCGCTGACCGGACCGCTCGGGCCGAACGGCAACCAGGCTCTGCTCGGGATGAATATCTGGGCGGAAGAGATCAACGCCAAGGGCGGTCTGCTCGGGCGCCCGGTCAAGCTCGTTTACTACGACGACCAGAGCAACCCCTCGACGGTGCCGGCTATCTACACCAAGCTGCTCGACGTCGACAAAGTCGACCTCGTGCTCGGCGGATACGCCACCAATCAGGTGGCGCCGGCCATGCCGATCGTCATCCAGAAGGGCAAGGTCTTCATTAGCCTGTTTGCCCTCGCGGTGAACAGCGAGTTCCACTATTCGAAATACTTCTCGATCCTGCCGAGCGGCCCGACGCCGAAGACGACGTTCACGGAGGGCTTCTACCAGGTCGCGATGCAGCAGAATCCGAAGCCCACGACCGTTGCGCTGGCGGCCGCCGACAGCGAGTTCTCCAAGAATTCATGCGACGGCGCGCGCGAGAACGCCAAGAAATTCGGCGTCAAGGTCATCTACGATAAGACCTATCCGCCCACCACCACCGACTTCACGCCGGTGGCGCGGGCGATCCAGGCGGCGAATGCCGACCTCGTCATCGTGTGCTCCTATCCGCTCGATTCCGTCGGCATGGTTCTGGCGGCCAACGAGGTCGGCTTGAAGCCCAAGATGTTCGGCGGCGCCATGGTCGGGCTGCAGGCCACCGTTTTCAAGAACAAGCTCGGCCCCGCGCTTAACGGCATCGTCAATTACGAGACCTGGGTGCCGGAACCGAAATTGATGTTCCCGCAAACCAAAGCGTTCTTCGCGACGTATCAGTCGCGGGCGCCGGCGCTGAAAATCGATCCGCTCGGCTACTATCTTGGCGGATGGGGCAATGCCTATATCGACGTTCTCGGCCAAGCGGTCGCGGCCACCAAGAGCCTCGACGACAACAAGATTGCCGACTACATCCGCAGCCACACCTTCAAGACCGTGATGGGCGACATCAAGTTCGGCAAGGACGGCGAATGGGCAAAGCCGCGCTGGATGCAGGTGCAGTATCACGACATCAAGAAGGGCGCCGGGCTCGAAACCTGGAAGGGCATGAGCTACCAGACCGTGCTCACCCCATCCGATCTGGCCACCGGAAAGGTGATCTATCCTTACGAGAAGGCGCACAAATAATCGGGCGTCTCAGTAACGCGAACGACCGGCGCGGGGGATCCCGCGCCGTTTTTTTTTCGCAAAGGGGAACTCACAGCCCGAGATAAAATTGGCGGATCAGATCGTTGTTGTTGAGCTCGTCGGCCGAATTGCCCTGGAAGGCGATCTTGCCGTGCACGATGACGTAGCCGCGGTCGGCGATGCGGATGGCCTGCGTGAAGTTTTGCTCGGCCATCAACACCGTGAGCTGGTAGTGGTCCTTGAGTTGCTTGATGGCGTCGATGGTGCGCGCCACCAAAAGCGGCGCCAGGCCGACCGACGGCTCGTCGACCAGCAGAATGCGCGGGGCAAGCATCAGCGCGCGCGCCAGCGCAAGCATTTGCTGCTCGCCGCCGCTCATGGAGCCGGCGAGTTGGCGCCGCCGCTCGGCCAGCCGCGGGAAGGCCTCGAAGCAGAAATCGAGATTGGGTTTGATCTGCGCGCGCGCTTTGCCGCGGAAGGCGCCGAGCAGCAGGTTCTCCTCAACCGTCAGCCGCGGGAACAGCCGACGCCCCTCCGGCACCAGCGCGATGCCGAGGTCCACGATCTGCTCGGTGGGAAGTCCGACCAGGTCGTGTTTTTCCCCGTCAATCTCGGCGATGATACGGCCGGCCACCGGGCGAACGATGCCCATCACGCATTTCATCAGCGTCGACTTGCCGTTGCCGTTGGTGCCGAGCAGCGCCACCGTCTCGCCGGCGTTGACCTTGATCGAGACGTCCTCGATCACGCGGACCGCGCCGTAGGCGGCGTGCACGCCCTCGATGCTGATGCTACTGGCCAAGATATGCCCTCACGACCTCGGGATCGCGCACCACGTCCTCCGGCTTGCCGTCGGCGATCTTCTTGCCCGAGACGAGCACGGCGAGCCGCTGCGAGAAACTCATCACCGCGCGCATGATATGCTCGATCAGGATGATGGTGATGCCGGCCTCGTTGAGCCGCACAAGCAGCGCCAGAATGTCGTCGATCTCCGAATGCGACAGGCCGGCCATCGATTCGTCGGCGATCAGCAGTTTCGGCTCCGCCGCCAAGGCGCGCGCGAGTTCGAGCTTGCGCATTTCGACCTGGGTCAAGTCGCGCGGGCGTTGCCGCGTCTTCTTTTCAAGCCCGACCATCTGCAGCAGCTCGGCGCAACGCGCATCGATGTTGTCCGCATGCAGCGGCCCGCTGCGGCTGTGCACGGTGTAGAGCATGGGAATACGCACATTGTCGGCAAGGGTCATGCTGTGGAACGGGCGCGGCAGCTGGAAGCTGCGGGCGAGCCCGCGGTGCGTGCGCTGATGGGCGGCCAGCCCGTCCATCCTGTGACCGTCGAAATGCACGCTGCCGGTTTCGTTCTGCAAGGTCCCGCAGATGCAATTGACCAGCGTGCTCTTGCCGGAGCCGTTGGGTCCGATCAGGCCGAGTCGCTCGCCCGGCTGCACTTCGAGATCGATGCCGTCGAGCGCGACGAAGCCGCCGAAGTGCTTGCCGACCTTCTCGACGTGCAGCAGCGCGCTCATGGCTCCCTCCAGGCGCGCAGGCGCTCCTGCACCAGCCCGACCAAGCCGTTGGGCGCGATGATGACGAAGGCGACCAGCATCAGACCGACAATCAGCAGGTTGACCGCCGACGAGATGCTGACCGTGGCGTATTGCTGCGCCGAGCCGAGCACGATCGTGCCGACCAGCGGGCCGACCCAGCTTGTGGTGCCGCCGATCATCGGCATGGCGATGGAATTGACCGCGTAGTCCAAGGCGAAGGCCGATTGCGGCTGCAGATAGCCGATGTAGTAG
>Ga0335081_10003673_pt1 | contig 24150 bp, 17 predicted proteins | sample Lox_Sample_35_FD_206713 | JGI IMG/M metagenome (GOLD analysis project Ga0335081, IMG submission 206713) | Soil microbial communities from Loxahatchee National Wildlife Refuge, Florida, United States - Lox_Sample_3.5 | ecosystem: Environmental > Terrestrial > Soil > Wetlands | place: USA...
CGCTGGCGAAGAACGGCGACGGCACGACGATCGCCTGCGCGATCTGCCACGGCCCGTCACTGACCGGATTGGGCGAGGTGCCGCCAATCGCCGGCCGGCAGGCCAATTATGTCGTGCGCCAGCTGATCACCTTCCAGGACGGCAGCCGCGCCGGCTCGTGGGCGCCGCTGATGGCGCAAGTGGTGGCGAACCTCACCGTCGACGACATGCTGGCGCTTGGGGCCTATACGGCGTCGCTGAAGCCGTAGCGCACCAACTTTGTTTGCCGGACGCAGCGCAGCACGAAGTGGTGCGCTGCAGAACCGGGACCTTTGCAAACGCGGAGTTTGTAACGATCCCAGATCAGCGGTGCGCTGCTGCGCGCTGCACCGCGTCTGGGACACATATCTACTCCGGCGGCGTACCGTTGGCGGCTAAGACCTCGCCGGCGAGATAGAGCGAGCCGGTGATCAGCACGCGTGGCGCGGGATCAAGGTCGAGCTTGCCGGCGACGCCGAGCGCAGTCTCGATGGTGTCGCGCGCGATCGCCGGGATGCCGATGGCCTGCGCGGTTTCGGCGAGCGCTTCGGCCGGCACCGCCTTGTCCTGGTGGATCGGCACGGCGATGACGCGGCGGGCGAGGCCGGAGAAATTGCGCAGAAAACCTTCGGCGTCCTTGGTCGACAACATGCCGATCACCAAAACCAGCGGCCGCGACACGCGTTCTTCCAGGTCCGCCAGCGCGGCCGCAATGGCGCGGCCGCCGTCGGCATTGTGGCCGCCATCAAGCCAGAGCTCGCTCTCGGGCGGCAGCAGCGCCGGCAGCGGGCCGTGGCCGAGCCGCTGCATGCGCGCCGGCCATTCGACCTTGGTCATGCCGGCCTCGAACGCCGCGGCGGGCAGCCGCAAGCCGGCCGCGCGCAGCGCCGCGATGGCGGTGCCGGCGTTCTCGAACTGATGGCGGCCGTAAAGCTTCGGCGCCGGCAGGTCGAGCAGGCCGTCATCATCCTGATAAACCAGGCGGCCGCGCTCCTCGGTGGCGGTCCAAGTCTCGCCGGCAACGCGCAGCGGCGCCTTCATGCGTCCGGCTTGGCGCTCGATCACGGCGAGGGCCTCGCGCGGCTGGCTCGCGATCACCGCCGGCACACCGCGCTTGAGGATGCCGGCTTTCTCCGCCGCTATCTGTTCGATCGTATCGCCGAGAAAATCGCGATGATCGATCGAGACGCGGGTGATGACGCTGGCGAGCGGCCGCTCCACCACATTGGTGGCATCGAGCCTGCCGCCGAGCCCGACTTCCAGCAGCAGCACGTCGGCGGGATGCCGCGCGAACAGCAGAAACGCCGCCGCGGTCTCGATCTCGAACACGGTGATCGGCGCATCGCCATTCTTGTTCTCGCATTCAGCGAGCGCGTCGGTCAGCGCCGCGTCATCGACGAACTTGCCGCCGCCGGCGCGGCCGATGCGGAAGCGCTCATTGAGGCGCACCAGGTTGGGAGAGGTGTAAACGTGGACGCGCCTGCCCGCCGCTTCCAGGACCGCGCGCATGAACGCGACGGTCGAGCCCTTGCCGTTGGTGCCGGCGACATGGATGACGGGCGGCAGCCGCCGTTCCGGGTGATCGAGCGCGGCCAGCAGCCGCTCGATGCGGCCAAGCGAAAGATCGATGCGCTTGGGATGCAGCGTCAGCAGCCGCGCAAGAATGGCGTCGACCGCCGCGCCGTTGAAGGCGGGCGGGCTCACGCCGGCGCCGGCAGGCTCGGGCGCGACGGCAATGCGACGGCGCCGTTGCCGGCGGGCGTCTTGGTCAACAGCCGGCACAGCCTGGCGATGGTGGCGCGCAAATCGTGGCGATGCACCACCATGTCGACCATGCCGTGGTCGCGCAGATATTCGGCCTTCTGGAAGCCTTCCGGCAATTTCTCGCGGATGGTCTGCTCGATGACGCGCGGGCCGGCAAAGCCGATCAGCGCACCGGGCTCGGCGATGTGCACGTCGCCGAGCATCGCATAGGAGGCGGTGACGCCCCCGGTGGTCGGATTGGTCAGCACCACGATGTAGGGGCGCCTAGTTTCGCGCAGCCGCTGCACCGCGATGGTGGTGCGCGGCATCTGCATCAGCGACAGGATGCCTTCCTGCATGCGCGCGCCGCCGGAGGCGGCGAACAGCACAAACGGGCAGCCCTTCTCGACCGCGGTGTCGAGCCCCTTGATCACCGCCTCGCCGGCCGCCATGCCGAGCGAGCCGCCCATGAACTCGAAGTCCTGCACGCCAATCACCACGGCAAAGCCGTCGAGCCGGCCGAAGCCGAGCTTGACCGCGTCGTTCAGTCCGGTCTTGGTGCGGGCGTCCTTCAGCCGATCGCTGTAGCGGCGCTCGTCGCGGAACTTCAGCGGATCGGCCGCCACCGCCGGCACGGCCACGTCGATCCAGGTCTGATTGTCGAACATCGATTTCAGGCGCGCCGTGGCGCTCATGCGCATGTGGTAGTTCGACACCGGAATGACGAACTGGTTGGCCTCGACGTCCTTGTAATAGACGAGCTGGCCGGTCTCCGGACATTTGATCCAGAGATTCTCCGGCACCTCGCGGCGCAGGATGTTGCGGATCTTCGGCCGCACGACGTTGGAGATCCAGTTCATCGCGTCACGCTCACTTTGCGGCCCACCGTCATCCTGAGGCGGCCGCGAAGCGGCCCTCGAAGGATGCGGCCGAGGCGCCCGGGCCGTCGCCCTTCGAGGCGAGTTTCGCTCGCACCTCAGGGTGACGGAGCAGTGTCTGAAGAATATAGGCTCACGGCCTACTTGCGCAATTCGCCCAGCGCCTCGTCCAGCGAATAGGACGCCAACAGATCGTCGACCAGGCCGGCGGCGGCGGCCCAGTCGAAGGTGCGGAAGCTGTGGCCGGTGGTGACGAACCGGGCGCCGGCATAGAACATCTCGTATTGCAGGTGGCGCGAGCCGAATTCGGAGCCGATGGCGTCCCAGGCGGCTTTGAGGAACTTGACCTTGTCCTGCGGCGCCATGGTGGCGGAGCGTTGGGTCTTGCCGATGATCGCCGCCAGCTCCGGATTGGCGAAGTCGGCGGCCGAGGACGGCAGCATGATCAGCGCGCCGCCCGCCAGATCGCGCACGCTTTGCGCGAAGCGCGGGTAGAGCTCCTGGGTGATGACCTGGGCCGCGTACATGTAATGCTTGTTCGGCACGTACCATTCGCCGACCTGCACGCCGGACGCCTCCATCCCTGACAGCATGGAATTGACCATGCCGACCTGCGCGGCCAGGGTGCCGAGCTGCTCGACGATCGAGGGAATTCGCGTCGTGCCGATCGCTTCGGTGACGCGCCTGGCGAGGCCGGCGAGAAAGGTCAGCTTCACCGTGAGGCGAATTTGCGCCTGGTAGTTCTGATAGACGTGACCCGGCGTGTCGTGGAACTGCGCCCGGCACATGTCGGTGTCGCGGTAGACGAAGATGCGGTCCCACGGCACCTTGACGTCGTCGAAATAGACCAGTGCGTCGTTCTCGTCGAAACGCGACGACAACGGATTGTCGAACACCGATACTGCGTGGGCCTCGTAGGATTTGCGCGAGAGAATGCGCAAGCCCTTGGCGTTCATCGGCAGCGCGCAGGAGAACGCGATGTCCTCCTCGCCGGGCTTCAGCGGCTGCATGTTGGCGACCAGCAGCTCGTTGGCCATGACCGCGCCGGTGCCGAGCATCTTGGCGCCGCGGATGGTGATGCCGGTCGAATCCTCGTCGACGATGCGCGCGACCAGCTCCTCGACCTGCTGGCCCCAATCCTTGGTGCGTTCGGCCTGAGGATTGATGATGACGTAGCTGATGTAGAGGTCGTCGTTGCGGGCGTAGTCGAAATAGTCGGCGAACGCCTTGGCGCGCGCCGGGCCGTGTTTGGCGAAGACGTCGAGCCCCATGCGCTGACCAATGAGCGACGACGACAGATGATCGGGCGAGCGGCCGCAGAAGCCGCAGGATAGTGCCGCCCAAGCCTGCAGCGCCTTGCGCCGCTGCACCAGCTCCTCGTAATTGCGCGGCATCTGCCAGCCGCGGTTGACCCGGCGGTTGCAGCCGTCGGGCTGAAACGTCATCAGCTCGATATTCTCCGGCCGCGCCTGGAAGTCGTAAAGCTCGGCGGCTGCGCGCACCGCGTTGCGGAACGCCGGATGGGTGGTGACGTCGGCGACAAGTTCACCGTCGATAAAGACGGCACGGCCGTCCTTGAGCGAGGCGATGTGCTCGGCTCCGGTCCTCAAGCTTGTCATCCATTCGCTCCGTGCATGGCGCGCGTTGGCCCGCGATAAACACCTTTAACATCGGCGTTTTCGCCGATCCAGGCGGCCATCCGGCGGCCAGCACTGGCTGAAGTTTGACCTAAATCAAGGCCCGTCGGCCATGCGCCGCCAAGCTGCGCTGACGACGGCTGTGACGGAGCTCGCCATGCAGCAGGATATCCCCGGCACCACGATGTTCGACGGCACTCAGGCGCAGCTTGGGCTGGCGCTCAATCGCATGTGCTTCTCGTTCAACAGCGCCGAGAACCGCGCTGCATTCCTGAAAGATCAGGACGCCTATTGCCGAAAATACGGCCTCAACGACGAACAGCGCGAAGCGGTCAAGAGCCTGAACGTGCTGAAGATGATCGAGGCCGGCGGCAACATCTATTACCTCGCCAAGCTCGCCGGCATTTTCGGCCTCAATGTGCAGGATGTCGGCGCCCAGCAGACCGGGATGAGCGTCGAGCAATTCAAAGCCAAGCTGCAAGCAGCAGGAGCTTAGATCATGGCCACCATCATCGGCGGCGTTGCCACCACCCACGTGCCCTCGATCGGCAAGGCGATCGCGGACAAGAAGCAGAATGATCCGTACTGGCGGCCGTTCTTCCGCGGCTTCGACTACGTCCACGGCTGGCTCGCCAAGGAGAAGCCCGACGTCGCCGTGGTGTTCTACAACGACCACGGCCTGAACTTCTTCCTCGACAAGCTGCCGACCTTCGCGGTCGGCGCCGCCAAGGAATACCGCAACGAGGACGAAGGCTGGGGCATCCCGGTGTCGCGGTCGATCGCCGGCGATCCGGACTTGTCGTGGCATCTGATCAACGCGCTGGTCGAGGACGAATTCGACATCACTATGTGCCAGGACATGCTGGTCGATCACGCCGTCACCATCCCGATGGCGCTGATGTGGCCCGGCGAGAACTGGCCGGTGAAGATCGTGCCGGTCGCCATCAACACCGTGCAGCATCCGCTGCCGTCGCTGAAGCGCTGCCTCAAGCTCGGCCAGTCGATCGGCCGCGCGCTGGAGTCCTATCCGCAGGACTTGCGCGTCATGGTGGTCGGCACCGGCGGCCTGTCGCATCAGCTCGACGGCCCGCGCGCCGGCTTCATCAACAAGGCGTTCGACCAGCTCTGCCTCGACAAGATCGTGGCCGAGCCGGAGACCCTGGCGCGCTACTCGATCCACGACTGGGTCAAGGAATCCGGCGCCCAGGGCGTCGAGTTCCTCAACTGGATGGCGATGCGCGGCGCGCTGACCGGGCGAGTCAGCGAACTGCACCGCAACTACCACATTCCGATTTCCAACACAGCGGCGGCGACGGTGGTCTACGGCAACGCAAAGGAGGTCCAGCGCAAAGCGGCATGACCGCCCGGTCCGGACCTCGGTTTCCCCCTGAAAGGTCCGGACTGACGAACGCAGTCCATTTACGACATTGATTCCCTGATCACAGGGAAAAATACAGGGAATTTCGCGAAACTTAACAACTTGCGGCTCCGTAAAACTCTAATAATGCCGATGGTAATCGGGGATTTCTGATCAAATTCCCTGCGTACCGAACAGGGAACTTCCCAAGCAATAACAGGGAAGGAAAGCTTCAGAACAGGGAATTTAGACCGCCCTGCCTGCTAATCCGCGTTGTCCGCTTTCAAAGGCTAAACGGACCTAGCTCGGGCATCGATTGCCGCCTTAACCACTGGCCACGACCTCCCCCTCGTTCAAAAATTCTCACGCGCACTGAGGCGAAAAGTCCACGTTTTTTGTTGGATGGGTGCGAGAATAATGATAAAAATGGAGGCGACCCGGAGCTTGGGTTCGTGTCTAAAATGAAAAAGTTTTAAGGCGCCGCATCGGCTTCTCTCACTGGCGTTAAGTTATTTCTATTGCGAACAAGAGCCCGGCAACGCGGGTCGCTTCTGATGCATATAGGAGAGCATAAAATGTTTGCCGCAGAATTGATTTCGACCTCACCTGTTCTCGGGATGCCAACGTTGGGCCAAAGGCACCACCTCGAGGCGAGCGGGATAGCGCTGCCGACATTTGCAGAGCTGCCCGCCGAGGGCTCGGTTCATCCGCTCAAAGCGATTGGCATCGGAACAAAATCCAAGCTCGGCCGGCCCAAAGCATTTGAATCAGCGCTCGCGAACGAACTCATGCGCCTATTGGAACTTGAGCTGCGGAGCAGATCTGAATTTCCAAAATTGCGGGTGCAGAAATACAGCGTCCGCTTCGTAGAGGGTCAGCTCAAACTTAGGGGACTGCGATTACGGAGCGCGAAAACGACTACGTGCAAAATCGTTAGTCCCGTCCATCAAAAGTTGCGAGCCGAAATTGCCAAAATCTTTTTGGTGAAAAAAAACGACCATAAGTTTTTTCGTCGAACTTTGCTGTCCATCGACAATGCTTCTATGCTAGATGCGCCGCGAAGCGACGCTGAGCGTCTTCGGGAAGCCGAGGCCGATCCGTCATAGGGTTAGTCGCGAGACGCCGCCCCAACAGAGACTCGCTGCCGCCGGGCCACTTCGGGACCGACATACAGAGCGCTCGCGCGGCATCGAGTGCAACCGGCGAGAACGGAATCGCCTCCTCAAGGAGCGTGAAGAAAGAGAGAATGCACGCAAACGGCAGTGGGCCCAAATGCAAGATAAACGCGAGCAACAATACGCAAAGAACGATGAGGAACGCGACCGGAAGCGTCTCGCCAAGGAGGCGGAACGAGAGGGGCGGCGGGCCGAGCGGGAAGCCGAGCGGAAGAGCAAGGAGAAGGCGAAGGGGTTCGGCAATATCTTGCGACTGCCCGTCGCTCGCCACGACAAGGAGTTGCGGAAGCTGGCCGAGCGACTCGGCGGCGACGAGCCGACGCCGCGCCAGGAGTTTGATGAACTCCTCGGCGTCGGAGGCGACGAAGCATCACGCAAGAAAGTCGAGCCGTGGCCTGAGCCGGTAGATACCGCGACGCTGCTGCGGGAATACGGCGACAAGATTTGCAGGTATGTAGTCTTGCAAGAACACCAACAGATGGCGGCGGTGTTATGGACAGTGCACGCGTGGCTTTACGACCATAATATATTGACACACTCGCCAATCCTGGCAGCGACCTCGGCCGAGCCTGATTCCGGCAAGTCCACGCTGGTTGCCGTCGTCGGGCACGTCACGCCGCGGTCTTCCTTGAACATTGAGATGACTGGGCCGTCGCTCTACCGCCACGTCGACGCGGTCAAGCCGACGCTTCTGCTCGATGAAGCCGACGATTTGTTCACTCGCCGGAGCGACCTCAAGCACATCATAAACGCCGGCTGGACGCGGGGCGCCAGAATTGCCCGGCAAGTCAATATCGGCGGTGCGTGGGTGACCGCTTACTTCGATCCATTCACGCCGAAGGTGATCTCCTTACTGGGCCGTAATCTGCCGCAGGCGACACGAACTCGCTGCATCGAATTGCGCATGCTCCCCAAGCGGGCGGACGAGAAGGTCGAGCCGTTCAATCAAATGGACGACGCCGAATTTGCAGTCCTGCGGCGCAAGGCGGCGCGTTGGGCCGCCGACAATGCCACAGTGCTCAAGGACGCGAAGCCGACGATACCGGTCGGGCTCAACAACCGCGCTGCAGCGAACTGGTGGTCGCTGCTCGCGATTGCCGAGCTGGCGGGCGGGTCGTGGCCGCAACGGGCAGGCGAAGCAGCGGAACGGTTGACCCGGAGCGGGCGTAGGCCGTCCGACGGCATAAAGCTGCTGGCCGCCTTAAAGGAAATGTTCGCCGACCGACGCGAGGAAATCACGTCCGAAACCGTCGTCGCTGAGTTGATAGCTGATCCCACATCGGTATGGGTCGATTATAACCGCGGCGGACCTGTTACTCAGCGTCAGGTCGCACACCTCCTCGACAACTATGACATCGGTCCGGTGTCGCTGCATCCGACCAAGCGCAAGGATTTCTCCCGCCAAGGCTACAAGCTTTCGCAGTTTGGCGACGCGTTTGCTCGGTATTTGCCCGCCGATCTAATCATCTAATCACCGACGAGACCAGCGAAGCGGAAAGCGTCGGCGACGTAGCGGACGAACCGAACGACCGCAACGGCGGCATGATTGGATGATTGGATGTCTGGACCTATCACCGCGCAAATAATTCAATGAAACGCGCCAACCCAATCAACCGCTCTCGCCTTCGCGACGGCGGCCAGATTCTGACCCTCCCCGTGACGGTGGTGGAGATCACCAGCACGCCGACATTTGCACTCGGTGTCGACGATGTTCGCGCTGGGTGGGACTATCACCCCGATTACGGGAAATGGAAGCATACTGGTGATCACTGGACTACGAGCGCGGACGTCAATGGATGCGGATTGCGCTGCGCCACGCCTCAAGGTCGATGGCAAAATCACCCTACAAGTCTTATGGTTATTACGAAATCACGTGGAGGACATTCCATGAAAGGTCGCCGTGGGCGGCGGCGTGGCTCGGCGACGCCGGTACACAGGGCTCGATAATACCACAGCGACACATTCTACCTTGAAGCGCCGCTCGTATTCCGTCTCGGCGACCACTTCACGATCCTGGCAAAATGCCAGACGCGATTCATGATGCTGGACAGCGAGTGCCAAATCCGAACCCGGCCAGTCAAAACCATTTACACCGGCGCTCGCGAACGAATTAATACAAGGACAGCATCGGAAGTTGAGCTGCGCAAGAGGCCCGAATTTCCAAAAATTGCCCTTGCAAGAATATCGTATCCGCTTTGTAGAGGATCGGATTAAATTTGAAGGCACGCGGCGACCGAGCGCCATCACTATTGCGCACCAAATCGTCAGTCCACCCCATCGCAGGCTGCGGCTCAGAAGGCCAGAATAACTTAGGTCGAAAATTAAACCGACCAAAATATTTTAGGTCGCACTTTTCTATCCTCCGACAATCTGGCCTACGCTAAATGTGCCTCGGAGCGATGCAATGCGTCGACGAGGCAACCGTGATGTCAACCCGTCGTAGGGATCCCGGCAACACCCGGGAGGCAATCCTCAACAGAAGACCCGTCATGGGACAACTTCGGGACCGATACAAGAACGGGCGAGGCAAAATGCCAATCCTTAAAAACTCAAACGAGTGGAAGTGGGTTTCGATCAAGGCTGTAAAGCCTTACGCGCGCCATGCGCGTCGTCACCACAAGCGCACGATTGAGAAGGTCAAAAAAGTAATTGCCCATTACGGGCAGATCGTACCGATCATCGTGGATCCGAACAACGTGATCATCGACGGGCATGCCGTCTGGCAATCGATGACCGAACTCGGCAGTGGCGAGATCGCTGTCGTTGTTGTCGCCGGTCGTTCCGACCCCGAGATCAAAGCGCTACGGCTTGCACTCAATCGAATCCCATCCGACACTGCATGGGATAATGAGCGGGTCCGCCAAGAATTGCAGGAGCTTGTCAGCCTCAGCTTCGATCTCGAACTCACAGGTTTCGATACACCGGAGATTGACCACATCCTGGATGTGGATCTGCAAAAGCTCAACGTGGTCGACGCCGATATCCCAGCAATCGACAAGGCAGCAGTCTCAGCCATTGGCGATGTCTGGCTGTGCGGCGATCATCGGGTCGGCTGTGGCGATGCGCGTGATCAAGCATTTGTTGACCGGGTTCGGAACGGCAAGGTGTCTGACATTTGTTTCGTTGACCCGCTGTGCAACGTACTGAGTGCCGGCTTCGTATCCGATGAGGGGCGTGCGCGGCGCCGTGAATTCGCTCATGCATCTGGCGAAATGTCGCGGGATGAATTTACTGCTTACCTCGGTGCATCGCTCGAGGTTCTGCGAGCCGCCAGTACGCCGCAGGCGTACATCTTCGCCTGTGTGGACTGGCGACATATTTTCGAGCTTATCGGCGCCGGCCGGCAGTGTGGACTTGATCTCGTCAACTTGGGTCTCTGGACGAAAACCAACGCCGGCATCTGCTCCCTTTACCGAAGCCAGTTTGAACTAATTTGTGTTTTCAAGGCAGCCGCAGAGGCCGACACAAACAATATCGAACGCGGACGCCACGGGCGCAACTGCTCTAATTTCTGGTCGCATCGTGGGCATAACGCCTTCAGCAGCGACCTACCAGTGAAGCCCGTCCTGATGATCGCTGACGCGCTACGCGATGTCACCAGGCGCGGCGGCATCGTTCTCGACACCTTCTTGGGCTTTGGCTCGACCTTGATGGCGGCCGAGCAAACCGGGCGTCACTGCTTCGGCATCGAAAAAGACCCCCTCTATGTCGACCTTGCCATCCGCCGCTGGCAGACGAAAACCGCGCGCGATGCGATTCATGCCGAGACCGGCGAATTATTCGAAGCTCGGGCGCGTCACCTGACTGCAACCGCCGAGGAGTCGCGCCATGGCTCATGATGACGAGCCCGTTGGTTACAAGCGCCCCCCAAAGCGCACACAATTTCAGCCGGGGCAAAGCGGCAACCCGACGGGCCGCAGAAAAAATGTTCGGAATTTCAAGACCGATCTAGATGCCGAACTTCACGAGCAAATTCCAATTCGGGAAAACGGCCGTGAAATGAAAATCACAAAGCAGCGAGCGTTCATAAAGGCCCTCGTGGCGGCCGCGATCAAGGGCGACATGCGCGCGACAAATGCGCTCGTATCGTTCTGCACCCGCTCGCTCGGCAAAGAAGACCAGGAAGGAGATGTTAATGCAACACCGACAGACGAGGACATTGACATTATCGAGGCATTCGCCAAACGCGAGCGTACACGTAAGTCTACCGTACCAAAAAAGAGAGGATAACCGATGGTACTGAAGCCGGAAGATCTGATCCGCAACGACTTCGCGTCATTCGTGCGCAAGGCGTTTTACTACGAACATGGCGGGACAAAACTTGGGAATGAACCATACATCGAATATCTCTGTCATGAGCTCAACAAGGTTGCCACGGGCGAAACCCCACGAGCCGTCATGAATTTGCCGACGAGGCATCTAAAAACTTTTCTAGGGGCGATCTGTCTGACGGCCTGGGTTCTCGCCCATGCGCCGTCTGCCAAGATCATAATCGTGACCAACAATGATAAACTAACCGAGCACATTACCTATCACATTCGTCGTCTCCTTCAATCGCCGTGGTTCAAGAGGGTCTTCAAGACGCGCCTCGCAGACGATCGCTCCCGGGTAGGCGATTTTGCGACGACGCAGGGCGGCGAGGTGTTCGCAACCTCCGTGGGTGGAGTGCTCGCCGGACGGGGTGGCGACCTGATTATTGTTGACGATCCGTTGGATATCAAGGATGCCGGCAACATCAGGCAGATCGAGCTCGTCAATCAGCGTTTCGACAACGGGATCATCTCCCGGTTCAATAATTCCAGGACCGGGCGCGTCATTATCATCGCGCATCGGCTCAACAGCAGGGACCTCTCCGCGCATGTGCTGGAGCTGGGCGGCTGGCGCCATATCGTCCTGCCCCTGGTCGCGATTCGCAAAAAGACATATGAGCTTGGCTACGGCACGTGGTGCCGCAAACCAGGCGAATTATTGCGTCCTGGCTCGCACACCCCCAAACAGCTCCAGCAGCTCCAAGCGACTACGATCAATCCGGATTTTGAACTGTTTTACCAGCAAGGTGTCGGCGGCGGTGCACAAATCAAGATTCGGCGGGAGCATTTTAAATGCGGTTCAATGCGCGACCACCGCGCCTTGCCCGTAGTTCTCAGCGTGGATCCCGGTCAAGGTGACCGGTCATCTGCAAGCTATAGTGTGATCCAGGCGTGGGTGCAGGTCGAACGCAACAATCATCTATTGCTCGACCAATGGCGCGACCAGTGCGGCTACAGGGAATTACGATCCGCGTTTTGGCGAATGGTTCGGCGCTTTCGGCCGGCCGCCTGTATCATTGAAAATACCGCGAACGGACCGGCTTTAATTGAGGATGCAAGGCGCAAGAAATGGCTCAATGTAATTCCAATAATCCCGGACGGCCGATCGAAGACCGCGCGGCTAATAGCTCACATCGGCACCCTCCAAAAGGGTCACATTCACCTCCCCGCGAATGCAATATGGACGGAGGCCTACATTACCGAATTCCTCGAATTCCCTCATTGCCGCAACGACGACCAAATTGACGCCACCACACAGTATTTGGATTTCATGGACACGAAGCCGAACCTAGCGTTGCCCGCGCGATATGCCCTTGGCGCCTTCGGCATCAAACGGGCCCGATCAATAGGCCGATTCCCAGGCCGGCTTGATCTCGATAAAATAGGTCCCGTGGTGCGGCATTATCGTTAGTAGCCAAGTGGGCGGAGACGGCGTGCAACGACAAGACAATTTTGCAGCACGAACCGAAAACGGAAGAACCAATGCCGACTTACAGCATGAATATTGGGATGGCGCGGAACCGTCTCGACGTTCGATTCGAGCAAACAAGGACGGCCGGCTTCAACTTTCCACGGTTGTCGAGGCCCGCAATGCAAAAGAAGCTGAGGACAGGGTAGAAAGCGATCATCCGGGATTTCATGCTATTCGGGATGCGACCTTAATGATCGGGTAAACTTCAAATTCGTTATTGCGGCTGTTCGATCACCCCGTGCCGGGTGGTTCGACTATGCGAGGGTCGACGGCGCCTGCAGTCGCATAGGCACCGGAATAATCTTCGGAAAGCCGGTCGTTTGCCAGGGAAGCGCATATCGCTCGGGGAGACCGCCCTGGCTGGCTGGCGGTCGGTTGCCGCATTTGATCAAGATCAAGGACGTGCCCGAGCCTTAAGCCGACAGATAGTTGCGATCATCACAAATGGCTCTGGAGGGCCGACATGCTAAGAAAGGAGCAGAACGCGCTCGTCACACAGACCGGCCCGGCAACCCCGATGGGCCGGCTGTTTCGTTCGTACTGGCAGCCGGTGCTGCTGGCCGAGGAGCTTCCCGCCAACGATTGCCCGCCGGTGCGCGTCAAGGTGCTCTCGGAGCGGCTGGTCGCGTTTCGCGACAGCGAAGGTTGCTACGGGTTGATCGACGAGTTCTGCCCGCATCGCGGCGCCTCGCTGTGGTTCGGCCGCAACGAGGAATGCGGACTGCGCTGCCCTTATCACGGCTGGAAATTCGACGTGAACGGCCAGTGCGTCGAGGTGCCGTCGGAGCCGGTGGAGAGCGGCTTCGCCCGCAAGATCAAGGTGCAGTCCTACCCGCTGGTCGAGCGCGGCGGCGTGTTGTGGACCTATATGGGTCCGCCGGAGCAAAAGCCGCCGCTGCCAGAGTGGGAATTCGCGCTGGTGCCGCCGGCGCAGCGTTTCGTCTCCAAGCGCTTGCAGGAATGCAACTGGCTGCAGGCCATGGAAGGCGGCATCGATTCCAGCCACGTCTCGTTCCTGCATCGCGGCAATATCAATTCAGATCCGCTGTTCAAGGGCGCCAAGGGCAACCAGTACAACATGCAGGACCTCGCCCCGGTGTTCGAGGTGGTCGAAAGCCCCGGCGGCCTCTACATCGGGGCGCGCCGCAATGCCGAGAACGGCAACTACTACTGGCGCATCACCCAATGGGTCATGCCGTCCTTCACCATGATCGCGCCGCGTGGCGGCCACACCGTGCACGGCCATTTCTGGATCCCGATCGACGACGGCAATTGCTGGGCCTGGAGCTACGACTATCATCCGACCCGCGCCATCACCGAGGCCGAGCGCCGCGCCATGGAAGAGGGCAAGGGCATCCACTGCAAATACGTGCCCGGCACCTACCGGCCGCTCGCCAACAAGGACAACGACTATCTGATGGACCGCGCGGCGCAATTGCGCGGCGACACCTATAGTGGCATCGAAGGCATCGCCGTCCAGGATAGTTCGCTGCAGGAAAGCATGGGGCCGATCGTCGACCGCACCAAGGAGAACCTGGTCTCGACCGACAACGGCATCATCATGGCGCGCCACCGCCTGATGCGCGCGGCCAAGGCCCTGGTCGAGAAGGGCATCGAGCCGCCCGGCGTCGCTCTTGTGCACCAGCGCGTGCGCTCGGCCTCGGTGATCCTGCCGCCCGACCAGCCGTTCAAGGATGCGGCCAAGGAGGCGCTGAAGGTGCGCACCGGGGTCGCGCCGGCGACAGTGTGATCTTCAGCGCGTAACCAGGGCGACGCCGGTCGCGACCAGGACGGCCGCCAGGCCTTTCTGCAGCAGATCGCGGCCCGACAAGGCCTCGCGCCCGAGCTTCGGAAAGAAGGCGCTGAGGACGACGCCGAAGATGAAGACGAACAACGTCGTGGTCGAGCCGATCGCCTGGACCAAACTGAGCGGCGCCAGCAAAAATGCGTAGCGGTTGCCCAAGCCACCGCCCAGATTGATCAGCTCGTTCGACGCGTTGATCGACAGCAGCGCCCCGGTATTGGTGCGCAGCAGCGTCATGAATTGTTTCCGGTATGACGAGATCAGCAGCAGCACCACGCCGAAAATTCCTTCGCCGACGAACATCCAGAACGTGGTGGTCCAGAATTCGACCTTCAGCGCGAAGACTTTGAAGATCAGGCTCGACAGCGCCATGATGAAACCGCACGCCACCATTAGGGCCGCCAGCCGCGCCTTGAAGCTGCGCCGAACCGCCGCCCCGTGAACGGACGATGCATGGAAAGGGCCGATGCGGATGGAGACGAACAGCGCGCCGATGATGATCAAGGCGCCGCCGAGCAACTGCCGCGGCGACAAGGTCTCGCCGAGCACAAGGTACGCCAGCACATAGCCAAACAGCGGGCCGGTCTGGAAGAACGGCGCGACTACCGACGCCTCTTCGTTCTGCAAGGCACGCAGATAGAACAGCATGCCAGTCATGTAGAGGATGCCCGCAAGGATGATCAGTGCAATGCTGCCAGCGCTCGGATTGAGCACACTGGGTTGGAAGTACCAGATGATCGGCAGCGCCAAGACCACGACCAGCGCCGTGAACAGCACCATAATGGCGACGTCGCTTTCCTTGAAAAAGCGCTCGACCAGGTACTTGTCCAAATGCACCGACATGGCCCACAGCACCGGGCCGCAGAAAGCAAAGAAGAGCCAGGACATTCGCGAGTAGCTCAACCCTTGTTTCCCGGGCGCGCAGCGCGGCACGAAGCGAAGCGGAGTGATGCGCTGCCGACCCGGGATCGTTAAGTACGCGGAGTCTGCGACGATCCCGGATCAGCGGCGCACCGTTTCATGCTGCGCCGCACACGGGAAACGCACTTCATCTACTCGCCCGTGGCGCGGTGACCGAGCGCATGGCTCGCCTGGCGCTCAGCCGGCGGGTCGACGTGCAGGTCGATGACGCAGACGCCGCCTTTCTTCAGCACGTCGACGCCGCGGGCGATTGCCGGCGCGACATCCTCGGCCTTGGTCACCGGGCCGATGCCGATCGCGCCCTGGGCCTCGGCGAGCTTGGCGATATCGGGCGAGGGGTCTTCCATGCGCAGCCCGATCCAGCGGTTGTTCACGTTGCGGCCGCGGGTCTTGGCGACGTTTTCCTGGTGCAGCTCGTCGTTGAAATAGGAGCGGTTGTTGTTGATCAGGACCAGCAGCGGAATGCGGTGGTGCGCCGCGCTCCAGATCGCGGTCGCGCCCATGCAGAAGTCGCCGTCGCCGAGCATGGAGATGGCGTAGCGGCCCTGCTCCTGCAGCGCGAGCGCGGCGCCGACCGAAAGCCCCGGCCCCGAGCCCAGGCCGCCGCCGCCGTCTTTGCCAAGGTAAGCCATGCCGTTGTGCAGCGGCCAGAGGTCGAACGGCCAGCCGCGGCCGAGCGTGCAGAAGGTGACGTTCTCCGGATCGTTGAACTGATCGCGCAGCGCAGTCGCCACTTGTTCCATACTGATGGCGGCACCGTTGCTGGCCTTGGTCTTGGCCGGCACTTTGACCTTCCACGGCGGTTTGCGGCCCGCGCCAAGCGCGTCGTTGAGCTCGGCGACCACGACGTCCGCGGTCGAGGCCATCGCCACGTCGACCGGCGGCAGCGCCTGATATTCCATATTGGCGCCGGTGTGCAGGTTTTGATCGAGCGAGCAGGCGATGATCTTCGCCGTCACCGCGCCGGCGTTCTTCGCCTGCCGCAGCGCGCCGCCGAGATCGACCCAGTCGAGCGCCAAAATGACGTCGGCCTCGCATAGCAGCTCGCGTGCGTCCTTGCCCAGCACGTTGAACGGCGGGCAGTAGTGCGCCGGATGATCGGTCGGGAACGTCGCGCCCTGCTTGAGGTCGGTGACCACGCAGGCGCCGAGCTTTTCGGCAAGCTTTATGCGCGGCGCCCAATATCTGTCCGCCCGCGAGCCGCGGCCCAACATGATCACCGGCCGCTGCGCATCGTCGAGCAGCGCGACCGCGGCCTCGACCGACTCCTTCGACGGCCGCGGCGGCAGCGGCGGCTTGAAGCGCGCGACGTCCGGCCATTCCGGCTCGCGCTCGAGCTTCTGCTCCTGGAAGCCGGCATCGAGGCAGATATAGACCGGCGCCGTCGGCGCCGAGCGCGTCAGCATGTTGGCGCGCGTCATCGACTCCACCAGCGCGTCCGGCGACGTCGGCTGGTCGTCCCACTTGATGATGGAGCGGATATAGGCGCCTTGGTCGCGCGAGGTGTGGATCCAATCGATCCACGGCCGGCGCTTTTCCGCGGCCACCGGACCGGTGGCGCCGAGCACGAACATCGGCGCCCGGTCGCACCAGGCGTTGAACAGGCTCATCATGCCGTGCAGCAGGCCGACATTGGAATGCAGCACGCAGGCCATCGGCTCGCCGGTCGCCTTGGCAAAGCCGTGGGCGATCGCGACCGAGTGGTCCTCGTGCAGGCAGAGAATGATGCCCGGATTCGCGTTGCCGAGATGATTGACGATGCTGTCGTGAAAACCGCGATAGCTGGCGCCGGGATTGAGGCTGATATAGCGGATGCCGAAGCGCCGCAGCATCTGCGCGGCGATGTCGCTGCCCCAGGCCACGCGGCCGTCGGGCTGTCCTTCCAGTCGGTCGAGACGCATTTTTTCGAGCTACTCCCTCATTGCAACCGCCGTCGCCGCGGCGAGCATAGCCGGCCGCGGCGAAATGCGATACCAGACGGGACAAGAAAGCAGAACCGCATTGGGGAGAAGCGTGGCGGGCGTAGCGGGGAGTGACGGCGCATTGCGAACGCCGGCGAGCGTGCTGCGGGCCCAATCGGTGGCGATCGTCGGCGCCTCGGAGCGGGCGCGCTGGGCGACCCAGATTTTCGGCAATCTGCGCGGCAACGGCTATGGCGGCCGCATCCATCTGGTCAATCCGCGGCAGCGCGAGGTCTACGGCGAGCCCTGCCTGCCGTCGCTGCGCGACATCGGCGAGCCGGTCGACCATGCCATGGTGATCGTGCCGGCGCCGAGCGTCGCCTCAGTGCTCACCGACGCCGAAGCGGCCGGCGTCAAATCGGCGACCATCTATGCCTCCGCGCTTGGCGACGGCGAGAGCGAGCCGTCGCGACAGCGCGGCGCCTGGCTGAAGGAGTTCCTCTCGACCAGCAAGCTGCGCGTCAGCGGCCCGAACTGCATGGGCTCCTATTCTTATCGGGAGAAGCTGTTCGCCTATCCCAACACCGAATTGTGCAAGGTGCCGCCCGGCCCGGTGGCGGGGATTTTCCAGTCCGGCGGCACCATGCAGTTCTGGCTGAAAAGCGCCTCCGACCGCGGCTTGCGTTTCTCCTATGCAGTGTCGTCGGGCAACGAGGTCGATCTCGACCTCGCCGACTTTCTCGATTTCATGGTGGACGACGCGCACACCAAACAGATCGTTCTGTTCATCGAAGGCATCCGCCGGCCGCAGGCGTTTTTGCGCGCGGCGGGGCGGGCGCTGGAAGCCGGCAAGCCAGTGCTTGCGATCAAGACCGGCGCCACGCAGAAATCGCAGAACGCGGCGCGCTCCCATACCGGCGCCATCGGCGGCGACTACGCCGCCTATCTCGCCATGTGCGAGCGCTACGGCATCGTGAATTGCCGCTCGCTCGACGACCTTCTGGAGTGCACGCTCGCCTTTCAGTGCGGCCGGTTGCCGAAGGGCCCACGCATCGGCTTTGTCACCACTTCGGGCGGCACCGTCGATCTGCTCTACGACTATGCCGAAGCCGAGGGCGCGGTGGTGCCGGAATTCTCCGACGCCACCAATGCGGCGCTCAAGCCGCACATGCAGGAAGGCATCGCGCCGAAGAACCCGCTCGACGTCGGCATTCCGTCGACACTGAAGGCGGCGGCCGACCAATGCGAAATCGTAGCGAACGACCCGAGCGTCGATATCGTCGCCTGGGCTTCATCGCTGCCGGGCAAGGGCGGCGTGTGGGACGACGTCGATCAACTGCGCCGGCTGTTGTCGGCCACCGACAAGCCGGTGCTTGCCTTCGGCCGCATGATCCATCAGGTGACGCGCGAAGGCCTCGACATCCAGGACAAGGCCGGATTTCCGTTCCTGCAGGGGCTTGAGCCGACGCTGCGCGCCATCAACTCGCTGTGGTTTTTCGCCCAGCGTACCGGCCGCGCACCGGCGGTTCCGCCACCGGCGCCGCCGAGCGATCTGACGCTGGCCAATCTCGATGCGACGCTTGCGCGCTACGGCATCGTGCAACCGCAAAGCCGCATGACGGCGAGCGCGCACGAGGCAGCCGACGCGGCGGCTGCGATCGGCTTTCCGGTGGCGCTGAAAATCCGCTCCACCGATATCGTCCACAAGACCGAAGCCGGCGGCGTTGCGCTCGATCTGAAGAGCCGGCAGGACGTGCTCGACGCCGCGGCGGCGCTGACGCAGGCCGCGCGTGCTGCCCATCCCAACGCCGGGGTCGACGGCTTCCTGGTTCAGGAGATGGTGTCGGGCGTCGAAGCCATCGTCGGTGCGCACTCTGATCCGCTCTACGGCCCGCTGCTGCTGGTCGGCTCAGGCGGCATCATGGTCGAGCTTATTCGCGACGTGGCGCAGCGGTTGCTGCCGGTCGGCGAGCGCGACGCGTCAGCCATGATCGACTGCCTCAAATTAAGCCGCTTGCTGGCCGGCTATCGCGGCAAGCCGCCGGCCGACCGCGCGGCGCTGGAGGCCGCGGCGCTCGCGCTCGGCCGTTTCTATCTCGATCACCGCGCCCGCATCGCCGACATCGAGATCAATCCGCTGATCGTGCGCCCCAGCCCGCACGGCGCGGTCGCCGTCGACGTGCGCGTCGCCTGGCGCGACGCTTGAGGAGAAACGCTGATGAACTTCGAGCTGCCCGAGGAGTTGCGCATCTTCCAGCAAACGCTGCGGCGCTTCGTCGATACGGAGATGATTCCGATCGAGCGGCAGACCACCCTCCCGGGCGGCGAGAAGCTCAAGCCCGAATATTACGAGCGCTTCTGCCAGCACGCCAAGGATCTCGGCTTCTGGAAGATGGACATCCCCGAGGAATACGGCGGCGCCGGCTTTTCGGTGCTGGCGCGCTCGATCGTCGAGACCGAGCTGTCGCGCAGTATCGCGCTGCCGGCCCGCGGCATGGGACACATCACCGGCCCGAGCGTGCGCGCCATTCTCTATTCGCTCACCGGCGAGATGAAGGAAAAGTATCTTCTGCCGTCGGTGCGCGGCGAGAAGAAGGCCTGCTTCGCCCAGACCGAGCCGGATGCCGGGTCCGATCCCGGCGGCATGCGCACTGTTGCCGTAAGAGACGGCGACCACTACGTCATCAACGGCGTCAAGCGCTTCATCACCGGCGCCGGCGACGCCGATTTCATGCAGCTGATGGCGGCGACCGACCGCGCCAAGGGCTCGCACGGCGGCATTTCCTGTTTCATCGTCGATATGGACACACCGGGGGTGAAGCTCACCACCCAGTACAAGACCATGATGGGCGACGAGCCGTGGGAGATCGTGCTGGAGAACGTGCGGGTGCCGGCGAGCCACCGCGTCGGCGAGGAAGGCGAAGGTTTCCGCCACGCCCAGCAATGGCTCGGCGCCGGCCGGGTGCGCCACGGCGCCCGCGCACTCGGCGTCACCGAGCGCTGCCTCGAGCTCGCCACCGCCTATGCCAAGCAGCGCTCGACGTTTGGCCGGCCCTTGGCCGACCGCCAGGCGATCCAGTGGATGCTCGCCGACATGTATGTCGAGCTCGAAGCGGCGCGGCTTCTGGTCTACAAGGCCGCCACCCGCCTCGACAAAGGCGAGGACGCCCGCAACGACGCCTATGTCTGCAAATATTTCGCCGACGAGATGGCGTTCAAGGCCGCCGACATGTGCATGCAGATCTACGGCGGCATCGCGCTCACCACCGACCTGCCGATCGAGAAATTCTGGCGCCAGCAGCGAAGTTTCCGCATCACCGAGGGCGCCACCGAGGTGATGAAAATGGTGATCGCCCGCCACGTGCTGAAGACCTACGGGTAAGCAGGGCGGTCCAGGAACAACGGAATGGACCAGCGGAGCGCCAACCGAGGGCGCTGTTGCGATTGATTAACCAATCGTAAACACGTTGTCGCCGATCATCGGCTACGCACCCTTATGCTTAAGCGGGCGATAACCGGCTGACACGGCGCCAATGGCTTATTACCCCTCCGTTCGCGAAGGATCGACGGCGCAGGCGGCGCAACTCGATCAAATATTCGCCGTCCTGATTGCGCTCGCGATCCTCGGCATTTTCTTCATCACGCTGGATCCCCTGCCCAACCTGGCCGATGCATCGACGGCGCTGGTGGAAACGACCGGACGCCTCGCCTCCACCTACATCACGTGCTTCATCCTGACGGCGTTGAGCCTGCTCGTCATAGCGCAACGCGGCGACATCGCGCATGTACTCGCCGGCACCGCGCCGGTATTCATTCTGTCCGGATGGCTGTTCGTTACACTCCTGTATTCCAGCGACCCTGCAACATCGGCGCAGCGCCTGACCTTGTCATTGGCGACCTATGCGCTCGCCGGCATGCTGCCATGGCTGACCCGGGGCATGCACCAGTTCGCCAATCTGCTGCTGGTTGCGGCATTGAGCGTCGTCGTCCTGTCCTATGTCGGGGTCGCCTTTTTTCCGCATCTTGCTGTTCATCAGGCGAGCGACCTCCTCGAAAACGCCCAGGCCGGCGACTGGCGCGGCATCTATCAGCACAAGAACGAAGCGGCGATGATGATGGTGGTCTGCCTCCATATCGGCTGGCTCGCCGCCCGGACCGGGAAGCCGATCTTGGGTACCGCCGTGGCGCTGGCCGCACTGACGTTCCTGCCGTTTTCCGGGGGCAAGAGCGAACTCGGATTGCTGTTTATCGCGTGCGGCCTCGCCTTCATGATCACCAAAACCCAATCGTTCTGGTGGCGCGCCGCCATCGCATTGGGCCCGCTGGCGATGATCGGCTTTCTGACGGTCGGCTCGGTGATGAGCAGCACGGCGCAGTCGATCCTCGACCTGCTGCCGATCGACCCGACGTTTACGGGCCGCTCCGGTATTTGGCAATTTGCCATCAGCGCCGCCAAGGAAAGCTACTTGACGGGATATGGCTTCGAGGCGTTCTGGCACAGCTCCACGGTCGAGTCCGGCGCCGAAGGCGCGGGCTGGGAAAGGTTCGCCCATACCAGCCATAACGGCTATCTCGATATGGCGCTGACGATCGGCCTGCCGGGACTGGTATTGCTGGTATTTGCTTTCGTCATTACGCCGCTGCGCGACTTTCAGCGAACGCTGCAGACGCCGGAGAACGAGACGCTTGCCTTTTTCTTCCTGAACGTCTGGCTGTTCATGCTCTACCAGAACATGTTCGAGGCGTTCTTCCTGAGCCGGGCCGATCCGATGTGGTTTGCGCTGGCGCTCGGCATGTGCGGCTTGAGATATACCGCCCGATATCCGGTGCGGGCTTAGCGGCACAAAGCTATTTGCTGCAAAAGTAATCGATCACGCGCCACAACGGCTTCGGCTGATAATTCGCGTCGAGCGGCAGCGGCCGGTTGGGCAAGCCGTCCTTGCGCTTGTTGTAGACCGGCACCCAGGTGTAGCGGTCGGTAATGCCCCAGGTGGCGATGACCGACGGCTGGATGGCGGCACAGATCGGCTCGAGAAAATCATAGGCGCGGGCGGCGACCATGGCGTCGCGCACGGCGACCGGTCCCGGCAAGGCGTTGTCGATGACGTCGAGCTCGGTGACGTGCACCGACAGCCCGAGCGAACGGACTTCGGCGACGAAATCGTGGAGGCCGTCGCGGTCGATTTGGTAGCCGCCGAGGATGTGGCCCTGCAGCCCGACGCCATGCAATGGCACGCCGCGGTCGAGCAGATCGCGAATGAGGTTGAGGAAGGCCTGGCGCTTCTTTGGTTGCTTGCCGTCGGCACATTCTAGGCCGTAGTCGTTGAGAACGAGCTCGGCCGCCGGGTCGACGCGGTGCGCGGTCCGGAAGGCGAGATCGATATATTTGTCGCCGAGATTCTGCAACCAGATGTTCGGCCGCAGGCCCGGAACTTCGCCCTTGGAATCGTCGATCGCCTCGTTGACGACGTGCCAGGTTTTGATCTTGCCGCGATAGCGCGACATCACCCGCTCGATGTGCGCGGTCATTTCGCGCTCGGCCTCGGCCGCGCCGGAAATGGCCTTGGTCCAATCCGGCATGGCGCCGTACCAAATGAGCGTATGGCCGCGCAGCGTCATCTCATTGGCGTCGGCGAAGGCCAGCATGGCGTCGGCCATGTCGAACTTGAACTGATCGCGCGCCGGCCGCAGGTCGAACCAGAACAAGCCGCCTTCGGGCGTCAACTGGTCGCAATAGGCTTTCAGCGCCGCCCGATAGTCGTATTCCTTGGTCAACGGACCGTAGTTGACGCACGCGCCGTAAGGGATGTGCCGGGTCCTGCTCTCGGCCGCGGCCTGAGCGGCCGTCCGCGCCAAGCTACCGGCGGCGCATGCGCCGATTGCAGCTGCGGTCAGCGACAGCGCGCGTCGGCGCGACAACATGTTTTTAAGCCCGGTCAAATCGCGATGGTGGACCTCGACGCCGATATATAAAACGCCGCGGCGAACCGCCACCGTATGCGCCATATACTGCCGATTAACCTAAACGCGGCCATGCGGGGCGCTTTGGCTCGACCCGACCGGTAATCTTTACCGATAACCTTTACTGCACAAGTCAAGCGAACGACGCGGCGAAAGCTGGACACCTGGCGGCGCGTCATCTACCCGTGCAGATCTACTTTTCTCAGAAGTGCGGCATGAAATATCGTTCCGACGTCGATGGGCTGCGGGCCGTGGCGATCCTGCCGGTCGTCGCCTATCACGCCGACCTTACGCTCGTGCCCGGCGGCTTTGTCGGCGTCGACGTCTTCTTCGTCATCTCCGGTTATCTGATCTGTCGGCTGATCAACGACGAGATCAAGGCCGGCAGCTTCACCGTTGCCGGCTTCTACAAGCGCCGCATCATGCGGCTGTTTCCCGCGCTGTTCGCCATGCTGATCGCAACCAGCATCTTGGCCTACGTCTATCTGCTGCCGATCGAGCTCAAGGAGTATTCCGACAGCCTGATCGCGGCCGTGACCAACGTCTCGAACGTCTTCTTTGCGCTCACCACCGGATATTTCGACGCGCCCGCGGAAACCCGGCCGCTGCTGCACACCTGGTCGCTCTCGGTCGAGGAGCAGTTCTATATCGTCTGCCCGCTGTTCATGCTGGCCTGCTACCGGTTCTGCCCGCGCCGGCTGAACATGCTGCTCGCTCTCGGCGCGGCGCTGTCGTTCGTCGCCGCGTTCCTGGCCTACGGCCGAAACCCGAACTTCGCCTTTTTCCTCACCCCGTTCCGCGCTTGCGAGCTGCTGCTCGGCGCGCTGCTCGGCGTCAGGTTCTTTCCGGTGGCGGCGACACCGCCGCTGAAAAATACCATGGGCTGCATGGGGCTGGCGCTGGTGCTGTTCGCGGTATTTGTGTTCTCATCGGAAACGCCGCTGCCGCTGACCATGCTGGTGTCCTGTGCCGGC
>Ga0335081_10003674_pt1 | contig 24148 bp, 20 predicted proteins | sample Lox_Sample_35_FD_206713 | JGI IMG/M metagenome (GOLD analysis project Ga0335081, IMG submission 206713) | Soil microbial communities from Loxahatchee National Wildlife Refuge, Florida, United States - Lox_Sample_3.5 | ecosystem: Environmental > Terrestrial > Soil > Wetlands | place: USA...
CGTCTCCGAGACGCTCCCCTTTCAGAAAACCTATCTCGACTTTATCGATAATTTCAAAGACCAGGAATATCTCTACGTCGTCATCGACGGCCGCGACGCTGAAAAAGCCAAGGCCTTCGCCGATGACCTGGCCGCGCGTCTGGCCAAATCCCCCGATCTGATCAGGCAGGTGACCTACCGGATCGGCCCGAAGCAGCTGGGCAACGACATGCTGCTCTATCTCGATTCCGATCAGGCGGAGGCGCTCGCCCGGCAGGTGGAATCGTTGGCCCCCTCGCTCCGGCCGGCTCTCTTGAGCGGCCGCCTGGACGAGCTCTTCGCCTGGATCGGCCGGCGGCTCTCGGCGCCCCAATCCGCCGACCAGCAAGGGGGATCGGAGGTCTTCTTCGAGGTGCTGGAGCCGCTCTTCGACGGCCTGACGCAATCGGTGAAGAGCGGCGCGCCATATCACTCCCCGCTCGCCCGGTTCAGCGATGAAGAGCTGCACAACTACACCTTCAGCGACAACGGCCGGTTCCTGGTGATGCTGATCGACGTGCCGAAGGATTATTCAACGTCGGAGGTGATCGAACGGCCGCTGGCGGCGATCCGTCGGGCCATGACCGAAAGCCGGAGGGCGGTGCCCGGGGTCGAGGCGGGACTGACCGGCCGGCCCGTGCTGCAGGCGGATGAGATGCGCACGACCAGCCATGACATGACGCGGGCGACGATCATCGCCGTCGCCGGCGTCTCGCTCCTCTTCATCCTCGCCTTCGGCAGCCTGCTGCGGCCGTTGCTCGCGGTCGCCACGCTGTTGATCAGCATCGTCTGGACGCTGGGACTCGCGGCGGCGACGGTCGGCACGCTCAACCTGCTGTCCGGCGTCTTCACACTGGTGATCGTCGGGGTCGGGATCAACTGGGGGATGCACCTGCTGGCGCGCTATCAGGAGGAGCGGGAGCGCGGTCTGCCGGCCGAGGAGGCGTTGAGCGTGGCGATGACCACGGCGGCCGTCGGCAACCTGACCTGCGCGGCCACGTCGTCGGCCGCCTTTTTCTGCGCGCTCTTCACCGATTTCAAGGCGCTGGCCGAGCTGGGCTTCATCGCCGGCAGCGGCATTCTGCTGTCGCTCATTGCGATGCTCACGCTCTATCCCGCCCTGCTGTTGCTCGTCGATCGTCGGCTCGGGAGGGGAAAACAATTGCGGCTGGCGCGCCTGGCCCCGTTGCAGGCGCTGGTTCGCCGGCCGGGCCTCGCGCTGGCGGGCGCGGGGCTGATCACTGTGGCACTGTCGGTCTGGAGCATCCGGCTGCGGTTCGACGACAACCTGCTGAAGCTTCAATCCATGGGGCTGGACTCGGTGAAATGGGAGCTGGCATTGTTGAAGGAGGGGGGGGAATCGACCTGGTTCGCTGCCACGCAGGTCGATACGCTGGATGATGCGGAACGGCTGGAGTATCGCCTCTCCAGGCTGCCGACGGTGGCCAAGGTGACCAGCCTGCTTGACATCCTGCCGACCGATCAGTATACAAAACGACAATTGCTGGGGCAGGCCGGGCAGGCGCTGAGCGCATTGGCCCCGCGCACCGACGCGCCGGCCGATCCGGCGGCGACCGAGCGGGCGCTGCGGCAAATCGCCGACGGGCTGGAATTGATTGAGGAAAAGCTCTTCGCCGCGGGACGCGAGGCCGATATCACGTCGGTCCGGGCGTTGATCGACAAGGTGGACGCGGCGTCGACAGCCATCGGCCGCGGCGGGGATGACGTTGCCGGACGGCTGGCTGCCTATCAGCACGCCTTCATGGCCGATCTGGCCGGGCGGCTCGACCAGTGGCGCCCGCGTTTCCATCCCGGCCGGGTGACGCCGGCCAGCCTGCCCGACGAGGTGCGCGACCGGTTCATCGGACGGAACGCGCGGAAGTTGATCATGATCACGCCGGCCGAAAATATCTGGGACCCGAAGAAGATGGAGGCCTTCGTCACCCAGTTGCGCTCCGTCGACCCGACGGTCACCGGCGCGCCGGTCACCTCGTACGAGACGGCCCGGTTGATGCGGCGGGCCTTCCAGCAGACGGCGCTCCTGAGCCTGGCGGTGGTGATCGCGCTCGTCTGGATTCATTTCCAGCGCTGGCGCGCCGTCGCCCTCGCCTTCATCCCGCTGCTGATCGGCCTGGCCTGGTTGCTGGGTGGGATGGGCCTCTTCGATATTTCGTTCAACCTGGCCAACTTTTTCGCCATCCCGATTCTGATCGGCACCGGGATCGACGGCGGCATCCAGATGGTCCAGCGGATGTACGAGCAGCCCCGCCGCCCGATGCTGGAGACGAGCACGGCGACGTCGGTCGCGCTGTCCTCATTGACAACGCTGCTCGCGTTCGGCAGTCTGATGCTGGGGCAGCACCGCGGGTTGGCCAGCCTGGGAAAGATCATGGCGCTGGGGACCTTCAGCATTCTGATCGCCACGGTCGTCGTCCTGCCGGCGGTGCATGAGCGGTGGATCAGGCCCGGAGCGGATCGTGAGTAAAGCGACAGAGAATCGGACATCACACCTCACTTTCGTTCGGTGTACACGGCGGCTCGCCGTCGCGCTGCTGGGATTGGTCGTAATCGCGGCCGTTTACGCCGGCGGTCGCGCCGCCCACGCCCTCGACGATCCCATCCAGTTTCTGATCATCCAGCCCGGCTCGCCCGGCTCATCCGACGAGGCGGCGCCGCTGATGACGAGGCTGGCCGACTATCTGGCCGCCCGCGTGCCCGGGCGGCCGATCGTGAAAGCGCTTTATGTCAACACGCCCGACAATGCGGAACGCGCGGTGCGAACCCTGAACCCCCGCGCCGCCATCGTCACGCTGCCCTATTATCTGGAGCAGCGCGTCCGCCATCGCTTTCAAGCGAAACTGATCTCCAGGCCGGGCGGCCGCGCGGAGGACCATTATCATCTGCTCGTCTCCTCGGCCGGCGCCGTCACCGACTGGCGGGCGCTGCACGGCGAGGTGGCCGGCACGCTCTGTTTCACGGCCGACGCCGTCTCGCGCCTGCTCTTCGGCCGGCCCGCCTCCCTGCTCCCCTTTCGCTGCCAGCCCACCGACCGGCTCCTGCGCGCGTCGCGCCAGGTGGCGCGCGGCGAGCTGGCCGGCTTGATCGTCACCGACGAACAATACGGGTCGCTGACGGCGCTGCCGGAGGGGAAGGCGTTGAAGACGCTGCTGACGACCGGCCCGCTGCCGCCGCCGCTGGTCGTCACGTTCGAGCCGGCTGATGGCGCGTCATCCGGGCTGACGAAGGCGTTGCTCGACATGAAGAACGATCCCGCCGCGCGCGATCTGCTGGCTGAATTGAGGACCGACGGCTTCGCGCCGGTCGATCCGGCCGCGATCGAGCAGGTGCAATCGGCCTATGCGCGTTCCGCCGGGCTGAAGTAATGAGGCCATGGCGCGGGGGCGCGATCCGCCAGATCGGAATCATCGGCCTGCTGGCGGCCGGATGCGCCTCGATTCCGGCCGCCGTCCACCCGGCCAAGCTGCCGCCGGCCGAAGGGGGCATCGATCGGGGCGACTTGTTCTACGCCATCCCCCGCACCCCGGACCACGTCCGGCAGGCCGCGCTGTCGTATGAAGGGGCGGCGCAACGGCGCGACCAGACCTACCGGGGAGCCTGGATGGCGGCGCGCGCCTATGCCTGGCTGGCCCAATACGCCCGGGAGGATCGCGCGCAGCAGGAACGGGACCTCGCCAGCGCCGTCGATCTGAGCCGCCGCGCCGTCGCCGCCGCGCCGGATCAGGTGGAGGGCCATTATTATCTGGCCGTGTCGCTCGGCCTGTTCTCGCAGGCCCATTCCGCGATCAATCATTTGACCGAAATGGCGCGGGAAGGGGAGATCGCGGCATCGATCAATCCGAGGGTCGATCACGCCGGCCCGTACCGCCTCCTCGGGTCGCTCTACGGCTTCGCCCCGGAGCCGCCGATCAGCTTCGGCGATCAGGACAAGGGGCTGGAGTTGCTGCGTCAGGCGGTCAAGCTGGTGCCGGATGAGCCGGAGAACCACCTCCGCCTCGCTCAATTGCTGGCGGCGATGGGCAAGCGGGAGGAGGCGCGAAATGAGGTGCAAACCGCCCTCTTTCTCGACAGTTCCGGCAACGACCCGACCGAGACGCTGGCCTGGCAGCTCGACGCGAAAACGTTGTGGCAAAAGATCAAGTAGATTTCCACGGGCAAGCCCGTTCACGTTGAACCCGTTCAGGGTGAACCCGTGGCACTTAGAACCATGCACGTCGTGCGTAAAACTGTATTCACCCCCGCCTAAAGGCGGGGTCCTCTGGCTCGCGCCGCCCGTGGGAATCTACCCAGCGAGTACCGCGGGCGTGTGGGGGAGACTGAGGGGCGTGGGGGCATCGGAGGACGTGGTGCCGACTCCGCACGGGCCCCCACATCAAATGTCGGCGACGCGAGCCCCTACAATAGGGCGGTCGTCCACCTCTTCAAGAGGCACGATCTCCCTATTGTGGGGTGATGACACCCGCCCGTCAGTCACCGAGTCCCGACCCGGCTGACCTCTTGCCTTCGTCCTCCGGCCCCATCGATCGTTTCCCTCCCGTCATCCCTGACTGAAATCGTCTGTTGGCGCGATCGGCCGATTTGGCATGACCCTTGCTTCTCGGTGGCAGCGGTCACACCGCTGAAACGACGCCGCGTGGAAGGGAACCGGGGCGTCGGACGGATCGGCCGTCCTCGGCGGCGGGAGACCATGGACACAGGCACCACAGGCAAAGGAGAGAGAGACATGATCGCACTCATCGGATGGCTTGTCCCCCGGTCGCATTCGGCCCGTCTGGTCATGACAGGGCTGACGGCCGTGCTCGTCGTCATCGGTTTCAGCGCCGCGGCGTGGGCCGACCCGCTTCCGACCGGCGGAACCTGCACCATGCTGGTCGTCAGACCGATTCCCCCCCCGACCGACGACAATCACAACCGGCTGGTGAGCCGTCTGATCGCCATCACCTTCGGCCCGACGCTCAGCGTCGGCTTCAATGACGTCAAATTCAGCTGGAACAACCAAAACGACGTCGACAACGGCGTCGTCACCCAGGTGCAGGGCGTGCTGTCGAGCGTGGCGCTCACCCCCAACACCAGCTTTGACCCGTCCAATCCTCTAGCCGGCAACACCTATGTGCTGACCGGCACCACGCCGAAGGGCGAACCCGTGGCGGCCAATCTGGTTCCGGTGAACAACACCAACACGATCCTGGTCCAGATGTTCAGTCCGTCGGCTTTCAGTGGCGTCTGCCAGATGCAGTAATGGCGGCCGGCCCCTGGGACGCATGCCGTGCCCTCTACCGATTCGCGCCGGCGACGGCTTGACGCCGGACGGCGCCTGCAAGGAGGCGAGATGGAAATCATTCGAAAGGTTCTGATGGCAGTGGCGGTGACGACCGCGCTGTGCGGCCTGTTCGCCTGCGGCCAGGGCTCCTCCTCATCACCGGCCGCGATGAACAATGGCGCGGTCGCCACCGTGGCGACCACGACCATTGACGCCTCCCAGTGAACGGAGAGGAACCGGCGGCGATCGCTCGCCGAGATCCGTCGCGTTCGCCGGCCAGGGGGCGTCTGAAGCAGGACAGGTTCCCCGGTCATCGATTCTGACGGCGCACCGGCCACTGTTCGACACCGCCCCGTGAGCGATGAGTCACAGGGCGGTCATGCCGCCTCCCGTCCGATCCCCAGTCTCAGCACCGGCCGGGGAGGCATGGGCGCCGCGGCCGCCGACCCGTGGATATCGAGGTGTTGCTTGGGACGCGGAATAGTCTATACTGACATGGATGAGCAATGGCAATCCCCTGCACCTCCTCTATCGGCTCTATGAGAGGCGGCTTCTCCGGGAGCTTCACAAGGACCCCCTGCCCCGGCACATCGGCCTGATCCTTGATGGAAACCGGCGGTATGCCCACGGCCTGGGCTTTGACAATCCGCTGGAGGGGCATAAGATGGGCGCCCAAAAATTGGAGGCGGTGCTCCAATGGCTCACGGACCTTCGGATCAGGGTCGTCACGCTCTATGCCCTGTCCACTGAAAATCTGAGCCGTCCCGCCCACGAGCTTGACGGACTCCTCGCCCTGATCGAGTCGAAGATCCGGTCGATGGCGGCCGATCCCAGGGTCCATCAACAGCGGATGCGGTTCAGAGCCGTCGGCCAGCTCCACCTCCTGCCCGAATCGCTGCAAGAGGCCATTGCGACGGTTCAACAGGCCACCGCGGAGTACGATGGCTCTTTTCTCAACATCGCCGTGGGGTACGGGGGCCGCCAGGAGATCACCGACGCGGTGCGCCGTCTGCTGATGGAGCGGGCCGCGTCGCGCGAGTCGCTTGCCCAGATCGCCAAGGGGCTGACGGCGGAGGAGATCGGGAAATATCTCTCCACCTACGACCTCCCCGATCCGGACCTGATCATCCGCACGAGCGGAGAACTCCGGCTCTCCGGGTTCCTGCTCTGGCAGAGCGCCTACAGCGAGCTCTATTTCTGCGACACTTACTGGCCGGGGTTCCGCCGGATCGACCTGCTCCGGGCCATCCGGAGCTTCCAGCAACGGCAGCGCCGGTTCGGCAAATAGGGCCGCAGGCTCGCCACCCTCGTCACGATCCTGGGATCCCGAATGCCGGAAGTCAACGGCTGATCGTCGGCAGTCGGGACGCAGAACCCGACCGGCCTGGAATGACGGGCCGATTTCTCTGCGATGGCGTGGATCCGCCGGAGATCATCCCATTTGGTGCCCGGAGGAGACCCGATCCGCGCGGAAGACGTGAACCCGGTTCCGGCCGGCTCCCTTCGCCTCGTACAGCGCCTTGTCGGCCCGTCCAATCAGTTCCTCGGGCGCCGGCAGGCGCAGCTCCTTGTGATCGAGTGAGGCGATGCCAAAGCTGCACGTAATGTTGAGATCGTCGGGCAGGAGCCGTTCGTTGGCCGCCGCCGACCTCAACCGGTCGGCGACGGTCACGGCCTCGTCTTCCGACGTTTCCGCCATCAAGGCCAGGAACTCCTCTCCGCCGAAGCGCGCCAGGGTGTCGTAGGGGCGGACCACCACGGAAAAGAGCTGGGCCAATCGATGCAGGACCTGATCGCCGATCAGATGACCGAACCGGTCGTTGATCGATTTGAAGTGGTCGATGTCGATGAGCATGATCGAGAGGTGTTGGCGGAGTCGGTAGGCCCGCTCCATCTCGCTCACCATGATGCTGTTCAAATAATGGCGGTTGTACAGACCGGTGAGCGGATCCCGGATGGACAGGCTTTTGATCTTTTCAAAAGTCTGTTGCTTCTGAATCGCGATGACGGCCTGGCTTCCCAGTAATTTCAACGCCTCCACGATGGAACTGTGAAAGGTGCGCGGCTTGAAATCATCGGTATAGAGAATACCCACCGGCCCGTTCTCCGAGAGCAGAGGGAGCGCGATCAGCGATCGGATGCCTTCATCCAGCAGCACCGGGTTATTGAAGGCCGGATACTCGGCGATGTCGGGCACGATGACCGGCTCGTGTTGAGAGAGGATCGTTTCGGTCAGACCGCCCGGGCGGATTGGATAGACCGAATGGTCCTGATAAAAACGAAGGGAGAACCCCTTTGCCGAGACCAGATAGAGCTCCTTTTTTTCCTTGTTGTAAATCGACAGGGAGCCGGCGGGCATGGCGGCGATTCTCAAGCCCCCCGTGACGATGGCCTCAAAGATCTGCTCGGGCGTCTCGGACCGGCTGAGCATGAGGTTGATTTCCGACAGGGTCCGGTGCTCCCCCAGGAACTCCCGCAGTTTCATCTCCTGACGCTCGAGTTCATGGATCACACTCCAGATCATATGAGACACCTGGCCGGAAACAATCTCAAAGGATCGGTCCGGGAGCAGGCGCAGTCTGGCTTGAACGTCAGGTTTGCCGGTGAGATCGAACACCAGATCCGGCTTCAGCAGGTCAATCGTCTGGAAGGAATCGCCGGTGAAGATCGGCACACCGGATTCGCGCGCCAATGTGAGGCCCGGCGCATTCGGATCGACATCGGCCACCCCGGCGATTTCGAGCCAATCAAACCGCAGCAGCCGGCTGAGGACCGCCTTGCCTCCCTTGCCCGCTCCGATCAGGAAAATCTTCGGCATGAATCGCTCCACCCCGCGGCCGCTCTTCCGGCACGGATCGAGAGAATGTTCACGCGTCGTCTCTTTAAAGGTACCTCATACGGATGGGTTGTCAATCCGGCCGGGCCGACGAGGGTGTCGGGCCGGCCGTGGCGGCCTGTCCCGGTGTGCACAGGCATGGGGGAGGAGGGAATCGAACCCTCACGCCCTTGCGGGCAGGGGATTTTAAGTCCCCAGCGTCTGCCGTTCCGCCACTCCCCCAGTCAGCGAGGACGCTCCGGAGAGGATTGCCGGAGAGAATTGAACGATCCCGCGCCCGCCCCGATCGGGACCCGGGGGACAGTCAGCGCGGACGAATCGCACTGATCATCAAGTTCTTTCCGAACAGGCCGCCGACGAGCCGATCGCAGAGCCGGCTGACCGGAAAGACGATCGTATCATAGATTTTGACCGCCGTGGGGTTCAACGTCCCTTCCCGATTCCCGATGAATTTAAACAGCATGGCCGCGACGAACCCCAGGCTGTCGGCATAAGCGGCGTGCCGGACCTCAAACCCGGCCGCCCGCACGAGCCGAACGGCCGGCGCTTTGGTGTACCGGCGGACGTGTCCAACTTTCCGGTCCATGCTGCTGAAAAGGACCGGAAACGCGGGGACGTAGAGAAAGAGCCTCCCCCCGGGCTTGAGACGGAAATACAACTCTCGCAACGCGCCGAGATCATCGTTAATGTGTTCCAACACGTTCAGCGAATAAACATACTCGAGCGAAGCGGGCGCGACATCGTCGATGCGCGTGTGCGTCTCAAACCCCATGGCCTTCAGTCGGCCCGCCAGGTCCGGATCGGGCTCGACGCAGATTACCTTCACGCCCGTCTCCCGCAGGGCGGAGGGGAACAGACCGTTGCCGGCGCCGAAATCGAGCGCCGTCCGGGCCCCGTCGCCATGGCGGACGATTTCCCGCTTCAGAAACGCGTTATAGTTGACGGCCTCCTTGAGAACCTCTAAATTATCCGTTCCGGAATAGACCGAGCCCGCCCTGTTGAACGTGGGATCCACGCGTCAAGCCGTCTCGGCGGGAGTCATGCAGCGCAGGAGCGATCGTGAACCGAACGGGGCGGCCGGGATCGTCGGCCGTCCTTATCGGGAGCCCCTTCGTTGGACGTACGAATAGAGCTCGTTTAACCGATTCTTGATGCTGTCCAGAATCAAGCCGACGCCGAACATCAGGAAGCCGGACACAACGCACCCGACCGCCAGGATGGCCAACGGCACATGCGTGATGAACCGGGTATGAATGAATTCAATGACGACCACCGATCCGCTTGCGATTCCGATCAACAGGAGGAAGCCAGCCAGCAACCCGAAGAAGAGCAGGGGCCGATAGTCCCTGAAAATGATGAAGATCGCCTTGATGACCCGATAGCCGTCCGAAAAGGTCCTCAGCTTGGAATGACTGCCTGCGTGCCGGGCCCGGTACGGGATGTCTGCCTCCCGGATCACGAAGCCCTTGTTGAGGCATTGCAGGGTCATCTCGGTTTCGACCTCGAACCCCCCCGTCAGTATCGTGATCCCCTGCCCCACTTCCCTCGAGAAGACCCGATATCCCGACATGATATCCCGTAGGGATGTGCCGAAGAGTTTATTCACCAGCCCCCGGACCAGGTTGTTTCCCAGCACGTGAAACGGCCTGAACGCCGCCCCCTCATGGACGACCAGCCGGTTGCCCACCGCCATGTCCGCCCTGTCCTTGACGACCTCGTCGAGCAGCTGCGCGGCATACTCCGCCGGATAGGTGTCATCCCCGTCGACCATGACGAAATACTCCGCGTCCACCTTCTTCAGGATGGATTGGACCACATGGCCCTTTCCCCTCCGCTTTTCCCGGATCACGATCGCCCCGGCCTCCTGGGCGGCCTCGGCCGTCTGATCGCTGCTGTCATTATCGAAGACGTAGATCGCGGCCAACGGTAGGACCCGCTTGAAATCTCGGACGACCTTCCCGATGGTGACCGCCTCGTTGTAGCAGGGAATCACGACGGCGATGGCATCCTGCTGCTTCTGCATGATCGATCCGGCTCCCGGAATGGACAGGCTATATATATCCTATCGGCGACGGGCGGTCAAACCAGACAAGCGGAGAGGCTCGCTTTACAACCTTCAAGCGAGGAATTATAGTAATCACCATGGCCCAAGCGCAGAAGGAGACGGCACGGTGCGGACACGCGGCCGTATCCCCGGAAACCGCGCCGCCGCCCGCCAGTCTGTGGGCGAGGCCCTGGGCCGTCTTCCTTTTGCTCGCCCTGCTCGGCCTGATCGTTTATTCCAACACCTTTTCCTCGCCCTTTCAATTCGACGACCACCCCGCCATCGTCAACAACCCCGCGGTCAAGCACTTCTCCTCCCTGCTGCTCTCGGGGAGCAGGGTCGTCACCTACCTCTCCTTCGCGATCAATTATCACCTCGGCGGCCTGCAGGTCGCAGGGTATCATGCGGTCAACCTGCTCATTCACGTCCTGAACGGCTTTCTGGTCTATGCCCTGGTGAGCGGACTGGTGAGCACGCCGCGAGTGCAACCGGCCCCCTTCACGCCCGCTCAATCGCATTGGCTCGCGTTCGCCACCGCCCTGCTGTTTGTGGCCCATCCCGTTCAAACCGAAGCCGTCACCTACCTCTATCAGCGGGCCACTTCGCTGACCGCCCTGTTCTATCTGCTGGCCGTTGTCTGCTACCTGCGGTGGCGATTGGCCTCTCCCGAGGCGAAGGTCCGCCATCTGTGGTACGCCGGGAGCCTGATTTCGACCGTGCTGGCGATGAAGACCAAGGAGATCAGCTTCACCCTGCCCATTCTGCTCCTCCTCATGGAGGCCGTCTTTTTTGGGATGCCCCGCCTAAAGCAATGGCTGGCCCTGACTCCCTTCCTGCTCACTCTCCCGATCATTCCCCTTTCCGCGCTTCCGGGGGCCATGAGCGAGGGAGCGGATGTCTTCGCCCGGGAGACCGGCACGATCAGCCGGCTGGATTATCTTTATACCCAGTTCCACGTCATCGTGACCTACGTCCGCCTGCTGGTGTTGCCAGTTCGGCAGAATCTGGACTACGATTTTCCCGTCTCGCATTCGTTATTAGACCCCGCTGTGCTCCTGTCCTTCGTATTCCTCTGCGCGCTGTTCGGCTCGGCGTGCTGGCTGCTCCTCTTTCCCTCCCGCACGGCGCGCCCCGCGCACGCGACGCTGATCGGGTTCGGCCTGCTCTGGTTTTTCGTGACCCTCTCGATCGAATCCTCCATCATCCCGATTCGGGACGTCATGAGCGAGCACCGCCTCTATTTGCCGAGCGTCGGCTTCTTCCTCGTCGTCACCACGGCCGCCTCCGGGGCAGCGATCCGCTGGCCCAGGCCCGCGGCGGCCGGTTTCCTCGTGCTTCTGGTTCTCCTGGTCGGCGCCGCCTATGCCCGCAACCAAGTCTGGCGGACCGAACTCTCCCTCTGGCAGGACGTCATCAGCAAAAGCCCCCGCAAGGCGCGAGGATATAATAATCTCGGTTATAGTTACGAGTCGCTGGGCAACCTGCCGGAGGCGATCACCTATTACCGGAAGGCGCTCGAGCTGGAGCCGATGAATTACACCGCCCATTACGACTTGGGCAATACCTACCGGGCCCTCGGACGGCTGGAGGAGGCCGCCGCCGAATACCAGTCCGCCATCGCCGTCGTTCCTTCATACGCCGATGCCCACGAAAACCTAGGAGTCGTTTATGAGTCGCAGGGCGACCTCAAAAAAGCGATGCAGGAATATCTGACGGCGATCAAATACAAACCATATTCGGCTGAGGCCTACAACAGTCTCGGACTCCTCTTCAAGAAGTTGGACCGCCAGGAGGATGCCGTTCGAGCCTATCGGGTGGCCATCAAACTGGACCCGGAATTTGCAGAGGCATACCGCAATCTGGGCGGCATCTATAAGAATACGGGTCGAGTACAGGAGGCGCTGCCGCTCTATGAGCACGCCGTCACCCTCCATCCCGATGATTCGGACGCGCGCTATGAATTGGGGGGGCTGTACAAGACCCTGGGTCGCCGGGATGAGGCGGCCCGCGAATTCCAGGCGGTGATCCGGTTGAAGCCCGATGAGTCGGGGGCCTATATCAATCTCGGCCTGCTCTATTTCCAGCAGGGACGGGCCCAGGAGGCGGTGGAGCTACTCGAGAAAGGTCTCGCATTCAATCCGAACAACGCCCAGATCCACAACGTGCTGGGGTTCATGTATGGATCACTCGGGCGCGGGGAGGAGGCCGTTCGCGAATACCAAACCTCCATCAAGTTGCAACCCAACTATGCCGGGACCTATGAAAATCTGGGCCAGCTCTATCTGAAACAACACCAATACTCCGAGGCGCGCGGCGTCCTGGAGCAGGCAGTCTTGCTCGCCCCCGCCGATTCGTTGGGCCATTATCTGCTCGGACTCAGCCTGGAGTCGTTGGGGCGGCAGGACGAGGCCCTTCACCACTATCAGACGGCCGTTAAATTAAAACCCGACTTCGCGGATGCCCAATATCAACTGGGAATGGTCTATCAACGCATAGGACAGAAACAACTGGCGATCCAGGCCTTCGAACGCACCCTGCAGCTCAAGCCTGATCACGACGAGGCCAGCAAGGCCCTGGCTGCGCTGGGACGATAGGTCAACCCGGGGACAGATTTATTTTCACCCCCACCCGCTCTGATAAATAAATCTGTCCCCCAGGAATTCCCCAGGAATTGTCCCATGGATTTTCCAAAGGATTTTTCTGTTTGGCGGTGTGATACCATGCGTCAGTGGCCGATTCGATCGCTTCCATCCGTCGCGATGTGATCGCCTGCGCGCGCTGCCCGGAGCTCCGCCGCTATTGCGAGCGGGTCTCCCGGATCAAACGGCGTGCCTATCGTGATCAGACCTACTGGGGCAGGCCGGTGCCGGGTTTCGGCGATCCCGCCGCGAGGCTGCTCATCATCGGGCTGGCGCCCGCCGCGCACGGCGGCAACAGGACCGGCCGGGTGTTTACCGGCGACCGATCGGGCGATTTTCTCTTTGCGGCGCTCCACCGGGCCGGCTTCGCCAATCAGCCGACCTCGACCCACCGAGACGACGGGCTCATTCTGCGCGACGCCTATATCACGGCCGTCCTCCATTGCGCGCCGCCGGGAAACAAGCCCGCGCCGGTCGAGCTCGACAGATGCCACGACTATCTCGTCAGGGAACTACAGACATTGAAGAAGGTCAGGGCTGTCCTGACGCTGGGCCGCATCGCCTTCGACGAATTTCTGAAGACCCTCCTCGGCATGAAACGGCTGCCCTCCCGGCGGGGGCTCCTCTTCCGGCACGGCGCTGTCTATCCGCTGGATGGCGGCCTGCCGACGCTCTTCGCCGCCTATCACCCCAGCCAGCAGAATACCCAGACGGGCCGGCTCACGGCGGCGATGTTCGATAAGGTATTGGGGAAGATAAAAAAGGGATTAAGGGGTCAGGATTAAAGAGGAAAAGACGGATGAAGGGGAAATCAGCGTAAATGACCATGATTTCAAGACATTAATCTTTTCAAATTGACACCTCATTCGAATTCTCCTACACTTTGATTCCGTGAACGGATTCATGCTGCGAATTGCGCGCCGCCTGCTCCCCCTTGTCCTGCTCGCAGGCATGCTGGGGCTCGTGACCAGTTGCGCCAACAAAAAACTTCCGCCGTTGATCTTCCCACAATCACTCTATCCGGCGGAGGCCTACCCGATTCACACCAGCGAGGACGGGGTCATCGTCGCCGCCGTCCCCTACGTCCCGGGGGTCGGCATGAACGTCGATCCCAAACACCCCGCGATCGCCCCGGATGATGTGCCGTTGAACGTCCTGGAGGCGGGCGTCCAGCCCATCCGGTTGATCTTCACCAACCGGCGGGACGGCGAGATCCTGATTGACCCGACACAAATGTTCTGCCTGAACGGCGACACCCCCTACAAGAGCTATCCGCCGCAGCGGGCCATCGGCCTCATCGTGCAATCGGATGTATTCAAAGCAGCGTTAAAGGGGACGAGCATCGGCCCGCTGCTCAAATCGATCTTCGGTGGGGAATTGATCGTCAGCGCGGCGGAGAGCAGCGTGGGCGGAGTCGTCAGGGGGGGAGTGGTCGGCGGAGCCAGCGGCGCCGCCTCCAGCGCCACGAGAACGGCCGTGGAACGGGCCACTCAATACGAAACTGCATTGACAAGGCTGTTGTACGACCAGGCCGATCTTGCGGCGCTCAAAACCCGGACATTGATGCCCGGCTTCACTTCGGATGGGGTGCTCTATTGCCCGAGCAACGTGAACGTGCAGGCGATCCGTCTGACGCTCTACGACAAGACCAACGAACAGCCCCTCTCCCTGCTCTGCCCGTTGAAGCCGCCGTCCGAGGTGGAAGGCGCCGCCAAGCCGCCTGACGGCGGCTGATCCGGCCTAGCAGCTGCCCGCCTGCTCTTCGCCGGAATACTGGGCCACCAGATCGTCCAACCGGTCGGTCGCCTCGCAGCACCTGACGAACACCTCGCGGAAGACCGGGTGGGGGAAGTTCAGTTCCTGCATCCGCCCCAGGCAGCCCTCCAGCGACTCGACAATTTCCTGCAACTGCTCCAGCTCATCAGGCTCGATGGTCATCGGTCGTCATCCTCGGTCCGGTCCTGTTCCCACCGTATAATTTTATTATGACCAATGGTCCGGAATCTGTCAATCAATGGAAGGCGAAGATGAGACGGTCAGGCAGGAGAAAAGGCGGCGGGCGGGTTCGAACCGCCGCATCGCAGTTTTGCAGACTGCTCCCTTACCACTTGGGTACGCCGCCGTATCAATCGAAGAGGCCCTAGTTTATCGAATCATCTCTTCTGAATGCAAACCCGTAGTTTTTTTCATCTTATCCTTCCCCCGGAACCGGGTGGGACTGGGGAGGAGAGCCCTCCCGGACGCCCTCCCATTCCAGGCATGAATCGTTTTTGGCCTCGCTTCGTGATTTTCTTGTTGCCCAATGGTTTGGCCTTTCCGTACAATAGGTTTTTATAACCGAGCCATCATTCAGTGCAGCAACCGCACGGCCCATTCGGAGGGGGTGTCTCATGCTGGATCAGATTCGCGCGCTCTATCAGTCGATGCCGTCCAAGCTGGCCGCGGCCCGAAAGTCATTCGGCCGGCCGCTCACGCTGACCGAGAAGATCCTTGTTTCACACGTGGACAATTTTGACACCCAGAAGTGGGAACGGGGCAAGGCGCAGCTGCTGCTCCGGCCCGACCGGGTGGCCATGCAGGATGCCACCGCGCAGATGGCCCTCCTGCAATTCATGCAGGCGGGTAAAAAGCGGGTGGCCGTCCCCAGCACCGTCCACTGCGACCACCTGATTCGCGCCCAGTCGGGCGCCAAGGCGGACATTGAGCGGGCCATTGAAGAGAACATGGAGGTCTACAATTTCCTCCGGTCGGCCGCGCGCAAATACGGCATCGGCTTCTGGAAGCCGGGCGCGGGGATCATCCACCAGGTCGTCCTGGAAAATTACGCCTTCCCCGGCGGCTTGATCATCGGGACCGATTCCCACACGCCCAACGGCGGCGGCCTCGGCATGCTGGCCATCGGCGTCGGCGGCGCGGACGCGGGCGAGGTGATGGCGGGCCTGCCCTGGGAAGTGCTCCATCCCAAGCTGATCGGCGTCAAGCTGACCGGCCGGCTGGAGGGCTGGGCCTCTCCGAAAGACGTGATCCTTCACCTGTGCGGCCTGTTGACCGTCAAGGGCGGCACCAACAAGATCGTCGAGTATTTCGGTCCCGGCGCCTCGACCATCAGCGCCACCGGCAAGGGGACGATCACCAACATGGGCGCGGAGCTGGGCGCGACGACCTCGATCTTCCCGTTCGACGACAAGATGGTCGCCTACCTGAACCTGACCGAACGGGCCGAGCTGGCCAAGCTGGCGCAGGCCAACAAGGAGCTCCTGGTGGCCGATCCGGAAGTGCTCCAGGCGCCGGAGAAGCATTACGACCAGATCGTCGAGATCAACCTCTCGCAGCTCGAGCCGAACGTGGTCGGCCCCCACACGCCCGACCTGGCCCGCCCCGTCTCGAAGCTGGCGGCCGAGGCGAAGGAGAAGGGCTATCCGATGCAGCTCACGGCGGCCCTGATCGGCAGCTGCACCAATTCGTCGTATGAGGACATCAGCCGCGCCGCCCACATCGCCCGGCAGGGACTGAAAGCCGGCCTGAAGGCCAAGGCGCATTTCCTGGTTACGCCCGGCTCCGAGCGGATCTACCACACGATGATCCGGGACGGCTTCATGAAGACGTTCGAGGAGATGGGCGGCACGGTGCTGGCCAACGCCTGCGGCCCCTGCATCGGCCAGTGGAAGCGGGACGACATCAAGTCGGGGGAGAAGAACTCGATCATCAGCTCATTCAACCGGAACTTCCCCGCCCGCAACGACGGCAACGCGGAGACGCTTTCATTCCTCTCGAGTCCGGAGGTCGTGACGGCCATGGCCTTCGCCGGCACGCTCGACTTCAATCCGGCCACCGGCACGTTGACGGCGAAGGACGGCACGAAGATTCAATTCGAGCCGCCGCACGGCGAAGAGCTGCCGGCCAAGGGCTTCGCCAAGGGAGAGGAAGGCTTCGAGGGGCCGGCCGAGAACGGCGACGCGGTCAAGGTCGAGATCCCGCCGGGCAGCGAGCGCCTGGCGCTGCTCGAGCCCTTCCCGCGCTGGGACGGCAAGGAATTCGCCAAGCTGCCGATTCTGATCAAGGCGAAGGGCAAGTGCACGACCGATCACATCTCGCCGGCCGGCCCGTGGTTGAAATTCCGCGGCCACCTGGACAAGATCAGCGACAATATGTTTCTGGGGGCGACCAACGCCTTCACAGGCGAGACCGGCAAAGTGACGAACGCCCTGACCGGCGAGACCGGCCAGACGCCGACGAAAGTGGCCCGCCACTACAAGGCCCAGGGCCTCGGCTCGATCGTGATCGGCGATGAGAACTACGGCGAGGGCTCCAGCCGCGAGCACGCCGCCATGTCGCCGCGCTTTCTGGGCGTGAAGGCGGTGCTGACCAAGAGCTTCGCCCGGATTCACGAGACGAACCTCAAGAAGCAGGGGATCCTGCCGCTCACGTTCGCCAATCCATCCGATTACGACACGTTCGAGGAGAAGGACCGGGTGAGCGTGACGGGGCTGGCAAATCTGGCGCCCGGCAAGCCGGTCGAGGTGGTCATTCACAAGGCCGACGGCCGGGAGGTCAAAATCCAGGCGAACCACAGCCTGACCCAGCAGCAGATCGGCTGGTTCAAGGCCGGCTCGGCATTGAACGCCCTCGGGTAGATGCAAGCGTACGTCCCCCAGACAGGCCGAGCATCGGTTTGACATGCGAGCAATGAGTAATATGTGTATGGCGATGGGGGTTGCAGGGGGAGAGGAGCATCTCCCCCTGATCAAATGATCACCAAAGAATCATTGGCCAATTACATCCGCAAAGCGCTGCCCGACGCGGAGGTGACGGTGACCGACAAGACCGGGATGATGGATCATTTCATCGTCCGGGTCGTGTCCTCACAATTCGAGGGCAAGTCTCTCCTGGACCGGAACCGGCTGGTCTACCAGGCATTGCAGGAGCCGATGTCGGACGGCCGGATCCACGCGGTGGAAATCAAGGCGGACGCGCCGGCAAAAAGCGGTCAGGCAACGTAAGGGCTGTGGGTGAACGGGATTAGTGAAGAACAGGCGGATCAAGGAGTATACAGATCAGGAGAGGGCAAAGGACGGCATGCTCATCGGAACCAAGGAGCCACAACCATGTCAGACACGTTAAAACAGGAAGTCGAAAATGAGATCAAAGCGAACAAAATTTTAATTTACGGCAAAGGCACAAAGACACAACCGCAGTGCGGGTTTACGGTCGAGACGATTCAGTTTTTTCAGAAATACGGCCACCCGTTCGAAGTGATCAATGTGCTCGGCAACAACGAAAAACGGGAGTACCTCTCCAAATTGACCAACTGGCCGACGCTGCCGAAGGTCTTCATCAACGGCACCTTCTACGGCGACACCGACATCCTGGACGAGATGGAGCGGAAGGGAGAGGTCAAGCCGTTGCTGGATTCCGTGTTCAAATCCTGATTGCCGGTCCGTCATCGATTCGTAGGGGCGCAGCATGCTGCGCCCCTACCGTAGACGGTTCCCGTTGCCCGCCTTGTCCCGCCGATCGACCGCCGAGCTGCTCCTCTTTGGCACCACCTTCATCTGGGCCAGCACGTTTATCGTCCTGAAGTGGGGGCTGACGGAATGGTCTCCGCTCTTCCTGCTGGCAGTGCGCTTCACGATCGCCGTGGCGCTCTATGCGGTCCTGTTCCCGTCTGCCGTACAGGGGATGACAGCCGCTGCGCTCCGGCGCGGCTCGCTGCTGGCCCTGTTTTTTACGTTGGGCTGCGTGCTTCAAACCGTCGGATTGCAATACACCACCGCGTCCAAATCGGCCTTCATCACCGGCATGATGGCAGTCTTCACGCCGCTGGTCCAGTACGTGTGGGAACGCCGCCCGCCGACTCGCGCCAACCTGATCAGCATCGCCATCGTCATTGTCGGGCTCTGGCTGTTGACCAATCCCTCGGCCGGCGGCTCCGCCGGAGGTTCCGCCGCAGGCGGACTCAATCGAGGCGATCTGCTCACCCTGTTCTGCGCCATCAGTTTTGCCTGCTACATCGTCTACCTCGACCTCGCTTCACGCCATCATGAGCCCCTGGTGTTGACCTTCGCCCAGATCGGCCCGACCACCCTCTACTGCTGGCTGGGGGTGCTGTTGGAAACTCCCCGTGCCGAGCCGAGCTGGATGAGCGTGAGCGTGATCGTCTATCTGGCGGTCGCCGCCACCATCCTCACCGGCTTTCTGATGACGCGTTACCAGAAAGAGACGACGCCCACGCGAATCGTCGTCATCTATTCCGTCGAACCGGTCTGGACGGCGCTCGCGGCGGCGGCCCTGCTCGGTGAACGGCTCACGGCTGTCTCCATATCCGGAGGGGGATTGATCCTGGTCGGAGTATTGCTCACGCAACTCGCCGATGCAAAGCCCGATCGCGTGTGAATCACTGCTTCCCGAGACTGCCATTTCCTGCTTGGCAGGCCGAGCGCCGGTTCGACGCGCGAGACAGGAGAATCACACATATGGCGATGAGGGGGGTTGTCAGGGGGGACATGGGCATGTCCCCGCTGACCTCAATACTCGCCGGGCTGATCCTGGCCGGCGTGCTCTTTACTCAACTGGCTGACGGGAACAGACCGGTTCTGCCATTGCAACGTTCGGACAACACATGATAAAGTGCAACGGATGAGCAACAGCTGTCCGCTCCGCGTCCTTGCCGTCCTACTGGCCCTGCTCCTGCCGGGCTGCATCACCATCTCCATGAGCCAGGGACCGTCGGAGCTGACCGAGACCACGCTCGAGGGCAAGGGACGCGACAAGGTCCTCCTGATCGACATCAGCGGCATGATCACCGATCAGGAGCGGAGCTCCGGCCTGATCAACCCCAAGACCGAGCCGAGCCTGGTCGACGAAATCAAGGCGGAGTTGAAGAAGGCCGAGGATGACGGCCACATCAAGGCGGTCGTCCTGCGCATCAACAGCCCCGGCGGCACCGTCACGGCCTCCGACATCATCTATCACGAGCTGACCAAGTTCAAGGCGCGCACCAAACTGCCCGTCATCGCCTGCTTCATGGACCTCGGCACCTCCGGGGCCTTCTACGTCGCCCAGGCCGCCGACCGGATCTACGCGAATCCGTCATCCGTCACCGGCAGCATCGGCGTGATCATGGTGCAGGTCAACATCCAGGGGCTGTTCGAGAAAATCGGCGTGCAGACGACGGAGATCAAATCGGGGGAGTTGAAATTCATGGGCTCCCCGTTCCGGCCGCTCACGCCCGACGAGCAGAAGATCTTCCAAACGGTCATCAACGACATGTACGGCCAGTTTCTCTCCGTCGTCGGGAAGGGGCGGCCGAAGCTGACGGCCGATCAGATCCGCGCCGACGCCGACGGGCGGATCTACACCGCCGGGCAGGCGAAGGAGCTGGGGTTGATCGACGACATCGGCTACCTGTCGGACGCGATCGCCGCGGCCAAACAAGCGGCGAAACTGGAGAAAGCCAAGGTCGTCATCTATCATCAGGAAAGCAACTACAAGAGCACGATATATTCTATCGGAAATGGGGGCAACGGGCAGGGCAACGTCGAGATCAACCTGGGTTCGCTGGCCGCCTACACCTCGCCCCGTTTCATGTATCTGTGGTCGCCGTAGTTGCCACTCGCCTTGACTGCGTGATAAGGTATCGCGCTTACGATAGATCCGGGTCCAACAGTCAGGCCCTGCAGGGCACAGCGAATGGCTGTCACTTCCCTTGCCCCTTGACCCCTGACCCTTGCCCCTGTCCGACAAGACCGGTCCCATCGTCTAGCCCGGCCTAGGACGTCGCCCTCTCAAGGCGAAAACACGGGTTCGAATCCCGTTGGGACCACCAACTACAGTACGCGTCGAACCCAGTACCGGAATTCGGCATGAAGTGTGGCCTTCGGAATTGAATGATCGCAAATTCAGGGGACACCATACTGAATTCCCTGAGCCGGGGGCCACGACACGGGCGATGCAGGCCATGAGGAGCGGCATCGCTCTTCGGAGCATCAAGAATTCAGTATGGTGTCCCCGGAATTGAGCTATTAATTCTGAATCTAAGGAAATTAAGCATCTTGGGGCGAGAAAAAGCGCTTTCTTTCCGAGAACAGTGAAATCACACTTGCGAGGGCTGGAATCACAAAGAGGATGGCATCGGTGACAGCCACAGATATTGGTGCAGGCACACCAGGATGGAGGCCATTGTCTGTGATGAATAAGTAACAGTCGTACACCATTATTGGTACACTTACGATCAAAATAAAGGTCATTGCTATACTACTGGCCCACCACGCCCATTCCTTTGACCGTGAAAGATCAAGCAAAATGACACCAAAAAGAACTGCAAAAATGAGGAGCGTAGAAGCTGAAAACATGTCGCTATACAACCACGCCTTGATGCCTAAAAATGATAAGAATACAGTCCACCATCCATTAATCATGATCAATGAGCGCATAGGGGTCTTTAAAAATACAGTCCTATGATGGCAAAGATAATCGAAGGTCAGTAACACGTCAATTGTGATGTGAGACGCCGGATGAACTCTGGAGCAGCCCAAGCCGCCTCACCGGCCTCGGCGTGTCATTAAAATTTGTCCCTATGGTGCAATGGCATGAGCAAATCCCGTAGGGACCACCAGAAATATACGTAACAGCCTGAACCCGGGAATTAATGCTTGAGATGAAACCGCGAATCACAGTTCTGACGTTGGGTGTGGACGACCTGAACCGGTCCCTGACGTTTTACCGGGACGGGCTGGGACTCCACACGGAAGGCATTGAAGGCGAAGAATACGAATACGGCGCCGTGGTGTTTATTGAATTGCAGAACGGCCAGAGGCTCGCGCTCTATCCGAGAACGAGCCTGGCCCGCGACGCGACCATACCGCAAACGCCGCGGAGCCCGACGGAATTCAGCATCGGTCACAACGTGAACAGCCGGGAGGAAGTCGACGCGGTGATGGAGCAGGCCCGGAATGCCGGAGCCGCCCTCATCAAACCGGCTCAGAAGACGTTTTGGGGCGGCTATGCCGGATATTTCCAGGATCCGGACGGCCACCTGTGGGAAATTGCCTGGCATCCCGAGTGGAAATTCGACGAATGACCGCGAAACCCCGGTGAAACCGGACGCTTCGCGTAAAATACCGGGGGTGGATTTATTTCTTCCGGCGGGAATCTCCCCGGGCCTCAATGCTTCACGATATGCGGGACGGGCACGTTCGAATGCGCCAGCCCATCCATCATATCGGCTCAAGGCTCACTATTGACAGCCTTGAGGATTACTCGTATAAATACTAGTCACGAGCGTCAGGTATCACAAGGGATGAGTGCCGATGACCGACGTGAAGGAACGCCGTCCCACGGTCTTAATCGTCGATGACGATGAGGGCATGCGTGATACCCTGGACTCGATCCTTTCGGACCGGTACGACACGATCAAGGTCGGGACCGGCGAAGCCGCACTGAAAACCCTGTCCGAGCGCGAAGTCGACGTCGTCCTGCTCGATTGCCTGCTCCCCGATCTGCACGGTCTGTCCGTGCTCCAGACCATCAAGGAACGGTACGACGGCGTGGAGGTGGTGGTGATCACGGCCGTCAAGGACGTGGACACGGCGGTCCGCGCGATGAAACTGGGCGCGTACCATTATCTCATCAAGGAGTTCGACTACGATGAAGTCCTGGCCATGATCGATAAAATCGTGGCCAAGCTGCGCGGGGACCGGGAAATCATCTATCTCCGCACCGAAATGGAACAACTGACGGATGCGCCGTTCCTGGTCGGCCACAGCAAGCGGATGCGGGCTATCCTCGACGTGATTCATAAAGTGGCCAAATTGCCGGCCACCGTCTTGATCCAGGGCGAAAGCGGCACCGGCAAGCAAGTCCTGGCCCGATATATCCACAAGGAAAGCGGATTGGCCGACCGCCCATTCGTGACGCTTGACTTGTCCGCCGTGCCGGAAAGTCTGATCGAAAGCACACTTTTCGGTCACGAGCGGGGCGCGTTCACCAGCGCCTATCAGCGCCAATACGGCAAGTTCGAGCTGGCCAACGGCGGCACCCTCTTCCTGGACGAGATCGGCCATCTCCGGTATGAAATGCAGGGAAAATTGTTGCGGGCCATCCAGGACGGCGAGATCGAGCGGGTCGGGAGCGCCAAAACCCTGCACGTGGCGGCGCGCCTGATCGCGGCGACGAACGTCGACCTGAAGGAGGCGGTCAGGCGCGGCCAGTTCCGCGAAGATCTCTACTACCGGATCAATGTGCTGCCGATCAATCTGCCGCCTCTGCGCGAGCGGCTGGTGGACGTGCCCGACCTGGTCCACCTGTTCATGGAGCGGTACAACCGTCGCTTTAATAAGCGCGTGACAAAGATCACCGAAACGGCGTTGCGCACGCTGTCCGCCTATCACTGGCCAGGCAACATCCGGGAGCTGGAAAACCTGATCGAGCGGATCGTCGCGGTGGCCGACGGCGACACGATCGGGCAGGAGGACATTCCGGTCGAGTACTGTCTGGCGGATCCGACACAGGGGAAATCCTCGGAAGTCCTGCTCCAGAAGGCCTGCGACACGTTCGAGCGGAATTTCATCCTCAAGACCCTGGAACGCACGCAATGGAATCGTAAACGGGCTGCGGAGCTGTTGGGCATTTCGTTAAGCACCTTGAAGTTCAAATTCACCAAGCTGCATCTGTATGACCTGATTTCCGAGCGGCGGCGAACTGCCGGCGGCCGTCTCCGGCATAAGAAGGTCTGAATCTGCTCCCACGCCTGCTGTCGTACCTGTCCGTCCTCGTCGCCTGGCTCATGCTGACCGGGGATCGGCCCGCGCTGTCGGCCTCCCCGGCGTCCGATCCCGCCCAAGCCCCCTCTCCGACCTCTTCCCCACCTCCCCCTTCGTCGTCCCCATCGTCCTCCCCTTCCGCTTCCAATGGCCAGCCGGAGGTGTCGGTCGAGGTCATGACGACGACCCCCAGCCGGATCGAGCAACCGCTCGCCGACACCGTCGGAGCCGCGTCCGTCACAGTGCTGACCGAACCGGAGATCGAGTCTCAGGAGCCGCTGACGGCGCCCGAGGTGCTGTGGAATGTGCCCGGTCTGGCGGTGCAGGAATCTGGCACGGCCGGCGAATCGGCCGTGATCGGGATCCGGGGCGCCGACCCGCTGCAGACGCTGGTCCTGCTGGACGGCGTTCGGATCAATATGCCCTTTCGCGGATCGGCGGATCTCGGCAGCCAGTTTCTGGATGGGGTTGATCAGATCGAGACGGTACGGGGCGCCTATTCGGCGCTCTATGGATCGGATGCCATGGGCGGAGTGGTCAATCTGCGTATGCTGCCACCCACGCGGCCCTCGG